>Ga0068856_100001504_pt1 | contig 24417 bp, 15 predicted proteins | sample KBSCornC62_FD_66595 | JGI IMG/M metagenome (GOLD analysis project Ga0068856, IMG submission 66595) | Corn rhizosphere microbial communities from Kellogg Biological Station, Michigan, USA - KBS Corn C6-2 | ecosystem: Host-associated > Plants > Roots > Rhizosphere > Soil ... | reverse complement strand
CTTCTCCATCAATACGCGCGATGCCCTGCGAATTCGCGAGATGATGCACAAGGCGGGCATCAAGGATAAGAGCCCGGTAAACAACACCCCCGTCTATGCCCAGCTCGAGAATGAAACGGGCTTCCCCCATAAGGGCGTGCTCGATTTCTCGAACAACAGCGTGGACACCTCCACCGGCACGATTCAGCTCCGCGGCGTTTTCAAGAATGAGAACCGCACCCTGTTCCCCGGCCTGTTCGCCGAGGTGCGCATCCCGCTGGGCGATCCCAAGCCACGGCTGGTCCTGCCCGACTCCGTCGTCCTCAACGATCAGCAGGGTGATTATGTGTACATCGTGAATGCACAAAACGTGGTCGAACGCCGTGATGTGGTGAAAGGCCCGCTCAACGGCACGGCTCGCGCCATCCTCAGCGGAGTGAGCGCGAGCGATCACGTGGTCGTAAACGGTATTCCCAACATTCGCATCGGCCAGGCAGTCCAGCCCACGCTCGCCCCGGACCCCGTTCCGGACCAGAATCCCGCGGCCGCAGCCTCGTCCAAATAAGCAGGATCTCCGCACGCATACCGGATGTTCTCGAAGTTCTTCATCGAAAGACCGGTTCTCTCGAACGTCATCGCCTGCGTGATGATGCTGCTGGGGGCCGTCGCCATCCGAGTGCTGCCGATCACGCAGTTTCCCCCGATCACTCCGCCCACGGTGGTCGTCACCGCGTACTATCCGGGAGCGAGTGCGCAGACGGTCATCAATAAGGTCGCCCTGCCCATCGAGGAACAGGTGAACGGCGTCGAGGGCATGATCTACATGCAGTCGACCTCGACGAATGACGGCAACTACACGCTCACCGTCTCGTTCAAGATCGGCACCGATCCCGACTCGGCACAGGTGCTGGTACAGAACAGGGTGTCTGCCGCAATCGCGCAGTTGCCCTCGGCGGTGCAGACGCAGGGAGTCGTCACCCAGGCGAAATCCACGGCGATCCTCCGGATCATCTCCCTCGAGTCGAAGGACAATCGCTACGATGCCCTCTTCCTCAACAATTTCGCGACGCTGAATCTCCAAAACGAGCTGGCGCGCATCGACGGCGTCGGCGGAGTCACCGTATTCGGCGTGGGCGAATACAGCATGCGCATCTGGCTGAATCCGGCCCAGATGCAGGCCAGATCGCTCGTACCCAGCGATGTCGTGGACGCACTCAAGGCGCAGAATGCCGAGGTCACGTCCGGCCAGGTCGGCAGCCCGCCCGCCTCGAAGTCCCAGGCGTATCAGCTCACCGTGAATGCGAATGGCGAGCTGAACACGGTCGATGAGTTCGAGAACATCATCGTGAAGTCGAACACGCAGAATGGCGGCCAGATCACCCGCCTGCGGGACATCGCACGCGTGGAACTCGGCGCCGTCTCGTACTCGCAGTTCTCGGAGTACAATGGCCGTCCTACGGGCGGCATCGCCATTTACCAGCTCCCCGGCTCGAACGCGATCAAGACGGCGCAGCGCGTGCGTGCCAAGCTCGCCGAGCTGTCTCAGGGATTCCCGGCGGGACTCACGTATTCGGTCCCGCTGGACAACACGATTTTCGTTCGCGATTCGGTGCGCGAGGTCGTCAAGACGCTCGCGGAAGCCGGCCTGCTCGTCCTTCTGGTGATCATCGTCTTCCTCCAGGACTGGCGAGCCACGCTTGTCCCGGCGACGACCGTCCCTGTCACGATCATCGGCGCCTTCGCCGGCATGGCGGCCATGGGCTTCTCGATCAATACGCTCACGCTCTTCGCCATCGTGCTCTCGATCGGCATCGTCGTGGACGATGCGATCGTCGTTGTCGAGGGCGCGGCAAAGCACATCGAGCGCGGCCAGTCACCCAGGGAGTCTGCCATCGCAGCCATGGGAGAGCTGTTCGGCCCGATCGTGGCGGTCACGCTCGTGCTCATGTCGGTGTTCCTCCCGGCAGCCTTTCTGCCCGGCATCATCGGGCAGATGTACCGTCAGTTCGCCCTCGTCATCGCGGTCACCGCGCTCATCAGCGGAATCAATGCGATGACCCTCAAGCCCACGCAGTGCGCTCTCTGGCTGCGTGTGCACGATCCCTCGAAGCGGAAGAATGCCTTCTTCCGGGGATTCAATGCCGTCTATGAGCGGCTCGAGCGCTGGTACACGGGGGTGATCGACCGGATGGTCCATCGCAGCGGGCTCATCTTTCTCCTCGCGGCCGTGCTCATCACCCTGTCGCTCATCGGACTCGCACGCACGCCCACGGGCTTTCTGCCCACCGAGGATCAGGGATATATCATGGTCGCCGTGCAGCTTCCGGATGGAGCGGCGGTCGGTCGGTCGCAGGTCGCCATGCAGTCGCTCGCGGATGCCATCCGAAAGGTGCGCGGTGTCGCGGAGGTCATCGTCATCGGAGGCAGCGGCGCATCACCGATTGATGCGAGTTCCTCGCTTTTCAACTCTGGCGTGATCTACGTCGTGCTCCAGCCATCCAAGGAGCGCGGACGATTCGATGGCCTCCATGTCGTCGAGGACGGCATCATCCGCGCCGTCTCCACCGTGCAGGAGGCAAACTGTCTCGTCATGCTCCCTCCCCCAATTCAAGGGCTCGGTCTCTCCGATGGATTCCAAATGCAGGTCGAGCTGAGCAACGGGACGTTCGATTACCAGCGGCTGCATGCTGTCACGGAGGCGATCGTCGCCGCCGCCGGGCGTGAGCCATCCGTCACGCGCGTCCTCACCCCCTTCCGCGCGGACGTCCCCCAGCTTTCGTTCACCCTCAATCGCCGCGAGGCGGAGACCTACGGGGTGGGAGTCGGTGATGTCTTCAATGCGCTCGAGACCTATCTCGGCTCGACCTACGTCAACCAGATCACGAAGTTCGGCCGCACGTTCGACGTCTACGCCCAGGCGGACGCCCCGTACCGGATGGCAGCGGATGCGATCAAGCTGTACACGGTGCGTAATTCCTCCGGCGACATGGTCCCACTCGGCTCGCTCGCGTCGATCACGCCGGCCCACGGCCCGGCCTCCATCTCGCTGTACAATCTCTATCCCTCCGCGGCCATCATTGGCAGCTCCGCTCATGGATACAGCTCTGGCCAGGCGCTCCGCACGATGGAGCAGATCGCCGACCGCATCCTGCCCGAGGGAATGAAGTACCAATGGACCGCCCTGTCGTATCAGGAGAAGCTCACTGGTGCGGCCGCGGTGCTCGTCTTCGCGCTGGCCATGGTGCTCGTGTACTTCGTACTGGCCGGGCAGTACGAGAGCTGGATCCTGCCGCTGGCCGTGATCTTCGCGATCCCTCTCGCCCTCCTGGGCACAGTGACCGCCCTGCGGATCACCGGGATGCCCAACAATCTCTACGTCCAGATTGGCCTCGTGCTGCTCATCGCCCTCTCGGCAAAGAACGCGATCCTCATCGTGGAAATGGGCCGGCAGCGTCGTGCGGAGGGATTGTCCATCCTGGCCGCCGCAGTGGAGGCCGCACGCCTGCGTTTCCGGCCAATCCTTATGACGTCGTTCACCTTCATCCTCGGTGTGCTGCCGCTCGTCTTCGCAACCGGCGCGGGTGCCGAGTCCCGCCATTCGCTCGGCATTGCCGTCGTGAGCGGCATGCTTGCCTCGACGTGTCTGGCCGTTGTCTTCGTTCCCTCGTTTTTCGTGATCCTGCAACGCATGCACGAGCGGCGCTCGTCCGAACCGGCTCCCGCACCAGCCCAGTGACATGCTCTCGAAATTCTTCATCGAGCGGCCGGTTCTCTCGAACGTCATCGCCTGCGTGATGATGCTGCTCGGGGCCGTGGCGATCGCCACGCTCCCCGTCTCGCAATATCCCGCCATCACTCCGCCGACGATCCAGGTGACCGCCTCCTACCCGGGCGCGAGCGCGCGCACGATGGTGGAGAAAGTCGCCATCCCCATCGAGCAGGCGGTCAATGGCGTGAAGGGCATGCTCTACATGCAGTCGTCCTGCACGAACCAGGGCAACTACACCCTCATTGTCACCTTCGATATCGGCACGGACCCGAATACCGACCAGGTGCTGGTCCAGAATCGCGTCTCCCAGGCCACCGCCCAACTCCCGCGTACCGTCCAGTCGCAGGGCGTCGTCACCCAGACGAAGTCGACCGCCATTCTCCAGATCATCACGCTCACTTCACCAAGCGGGAAGTTCGACGGACTTTTCCTGAACAACTACGCCGCCATCTACCTGCAGAATGAGCTGGAGCGCGTCGACGGCGTGGGCGGAGTGACCGTTTTCGGCGTCGGGCCGTACAGCATGCGCATCTGGCTCAATGCCGGCCAGATGCAGGCCCGCTCGCTCGTGCCGAACGACATCATTGAGGCCATCAAGTCCCAGAGCACCGACGTCACCGCTGGAATGATCGGGGGCCCTCCAGCGGCGACCGGCCAGGCAAATGCGTTCACGGTAAACGTGAACGGTCCACTCAATACGCCGGAGGAGTTCGGAAATATCATCGTCAAATCCGATACCCAGAATGGCGGCCGGATTACCCGCCTGAAAGATGTCGCGCGCATCGAGCTCGGCTCGCAGCAATATGGGCAATTCTTCAAGTATGATGGCCACTCCGCCGGCGGCGTCGCGATCTACCAGCTCCCCGGCTCGAACTCGCTGAATACCGCGAAGCGCGTTCGCGAGAAGATGGAGGAGCTCTCCAGGTACTTCCCGGCAGGACTCAAATACGAGATCCCCTTCGACACGACGGTCTTCGTGAGCCAGTCGGTCGAGGAAGTTTACAAGACGCTCTTCGAGGCGGGATTCCTCGTCCTCCTCGTCATCATGATCTTCCTCCAGAACTGGCGCGCCACGCTCGTGCCAGCGACGACTGTGCCGGTAACGATCATTGGAGCTTTTGCCGGCATGGCTGCACTCGGCTTCACGATCAATACGCTCACCCTCTTTGCCATCGTCCTCGCGATTGGCATCGTGGTGGATGACGCGATCGTCGTGGTCGAAGGCGCCTCGAAGCACATCGAACGCGGAAAGTCTCCGACGGCGGCAGCCATTGCCGCAATGGATGAGCTTTTCGGCCCCATCATAGGCGTCACGCTCGTCCTGATCTCGGTTTTCCTTCCCGCCGCATTCCTGCCCGGAATCACCGGCCAGATGTATCGGCAGTTCGCCCTCGTCATTGCAGTGACCGCCATTCTGAGCGGCATCAATGCCGCGACGCTCAAGCCGACCCAGTGCGCCCTCTGGCTACGCCCGCACGATCCGAATAAGAGGAAGAATCTTTTCGGCCGCGCATTCGACGCCGTTTACCAGCCGATGGAGAATGCCTACGCGCGACTCATCAGCGGGATGGTGCGCCATAGCGGGTGGATGACGCTCGCCGCAGCCGTATTGATCGCAGGCTCCATCTGGGGCCTGGCCCGCACGCCCACCGCATTCATTCCCACGGAAGATCAGGGTTATCTTATGGACGTCGTGCAGCTTCCCGATGCCGCGTCGTTGGGTCGCACACAGGAGGCGATGGCCGAAATTGCGAGCCGGATCGAAAAAGTCCCCGGCGTCGCCCACACCATCGCGATCGGGGGCATTTCGCCGATTGATAACAATGCCTCCCTCGCGAATGCGGGCATCATTTACATCATGCTCGACCCGTGGAAGGTGCGAGGGAAAAAGGAAGGCCTACTGCCGATGTACGACAGCATCTCGAAGGCGGTCTCCGGAGTGCAGAATGCGAACAGCCTCGTGCTCGTGCCGCCACCCATTACCGGCCTCGGCCTCTCCGGAGGCTTCCAGGCGCAGATCAATCTCACAGACGGCACGTTCAACTACAAGAAGCTCCAGAATGCCGCGTATGCTGTGGCCGGCGAAATGCGGAAAAATCCCGGCGTGCGCATGGCACTCACACCGTTCCGCGCGGACGTGCCGCAGCTCTCGTTCGACGTGAATCGCGCGCAGGCGCGGACCTACAACGTGAAGACTGCCGATATCTTCGACGCGCTCGAGACCTATGTCGGCTCGAGCTACGTGAATCAGTTCACGAAATTCGGACGCACGTTCAATGTCTTCGCTCAGGCGGATCTGCCCTATCGCGGCAAGGCGGGGGCGATCAATCTATACACCGTGCGCAACGAAAGCGGACACATGGTTCCGCTCGGCTCCCTCGCCCGCATCGATGATAGCGCCGGCCCCGCCGTCGCCTCGCGATACAATGTCTATCCCTCCGCATCCATCGTGGGCGGATCGAATCAGAACTTCAGCTCCGGCCAAGCAATGACTCTCCTCGATAAAGTCGCCGCCCGCGTGCTTCCCGCCGGCACGAAGTACCAGTGGACCGCGATGTCGTATCAGGAAAAGCTCGCGGGGTCCGCGACTGTGCTCGTCTTCGCCATGTCGATCGTCCTGGTTTATTTCGTGCTGGCGGGCCAGTACGAGAACTGGGTGACCCCTTTCGCCGTGCTCCTGGCTGTGCCTCTCGCGCTGCTCGGCACCGTGCTCGTGATGGTCGGCATCGGCCTGCCGAACAATATCTACGTCCAGATTGGTCTCGTCCTGCTCATCGCGCTCTCGGCCAAGAATGCCATCCTCGTCGTCGAGATGGCGCGCGAACATCGCGCGGCGGGAATGAGCATCATCGATTCCGCGGTGGCTGCCGCCCGCACTCGCTTCCGCCCCATCATCATGACATCGGTCACCTTCATTCTGGGTGCGGTGCCCCTCATCCTCGCCACCGGAGCTGGAGCCTCCGCCCGCAAGTGCCTCGGCGTGACCGTCGCCAGCGGCATGCTCGCGTCCACCTGCCTCGCTGTCGTCTTCGTCCCTTCGTTCTACGTCGTCCTCCAGAGCATGCAGGAGCGGAAGGCGAAGGATAAAAAGAGCACTCCTACGATCTGAGCTTGGGATTTTCTTCCCGCCCACAGTGGGTTTTGACAACCTCCGCTCATCGCTCTCACAGGGCGCAGTTCCCTACCTATCCTTATGCTCGGCACCGACTACATTCTCGATGCGCTGGCGGTCGAAGGAATCGACCACCTCTTCATGGTCCCCGGCGGGCTCGTCGATCCCTTTCTGCCGGCGCTCGGCAGGCAAAGTGCGATCAAGCCCATCGTCGCCGCACAGGAAGGCGGCGCGGCCTACATGGCCGACGGCTATGCCCGTGTGAGCGGGAAATTCGGCGCGGCCCTTTGCATCGGCGGCCCGGGGCTCATGAATACGGTCACACCGATCGCGGCGGCAGCGACGGATGGCTCGCCTGTCCTCATGCTCAGCGGCGAGGTCGCGACAGCTGTCGAGGGCCTGGGCATGTTCCAGGACGCAAGCAGCCAGACCCTTGACGATGTCGGGGTGATGAAGCCGCTCACGCGCTACTCCAGCTCGGTGGACAACCCGAAGAACCTGGGACATCTGCTCCGGCGGGCGCTGGTCGAAATGCTCGCGCAGCCCGCCCATCCCGTGCACTTGTCGCTGCCCACCGATGTGCAGAAGGCGACCGTCGAAGCCCGGCATACCCGCATCGATCCCGCAATTACCAATCCCTCGCTGCTCTCGCTGCCGGAAGCCGAAGCATCGCTGCGGCTTCTCCTCGGCGAAACTCGAGGCGCGGCGCCCGTGCGGATCGCCCTGCTTGCCGGCGTGGGCGTCGAGCATGCGGGGGGAGAACATCTCCTGCGCACTTTCGCAGAGGAGTGGCAGATCCCGGTCGCCACGACATTGCGTGCGAAGGGAGTTTTCCCGGAAGACCACCCGCTCTCGCTCGGAGTCTTCGGCTATGCCGGCACCCATCACTCGAAGGCCGTGCTCATCGACGACTCGCTCGATCTCCTCATCGTCCTCGGCTCGGGCTTGAATGAGCGGGACTCCATGCATTGGTCGCTCGGTATCTCCTGCCGCGATGCCGTCGTCGTCAATCTCTCGCCCAAAACGATCGCCCAGAGTCTGGCGGGCGTGGGCATCATCTCGAATTGCGCGGCGTACCTCTCGTGGCTCCTCTCCCAGCGGGATCGCCTCGCTCCGGCACTCGATGCGACACGCGATGCCCGCAAACAATGGGTCGAAACCATCCGCTCGGGCCCGCGGCTTCAGGACATCGAGAATTGCCAGAGCGATGCTCAGCCCATTCATCCCGCCCGCATCGTCCGCGACCTTTGTGACGTTTTTCCGAAGGATGGGATTTTGCTCGTGGACTCGGGGGCGCATCGCGCGTTCGCCGGCCACTACTGGACGAGCTGCGAAGCGCGCACGTATGTCTCCGCGACCAACCTCGGCCCTATGGGCTGGGCCATCCCCGCAGCGGTCGGCGCACAATGCGCCGCACCGAGACGCAAGGTCGCCGTCCTCACTGGCGATGGCTGCATGCATATGCATGGACTCGAAGTGGCGACTGCCTCCCGCTACAAATTGCCGATCATCTTCGTCGTGATCAACAATGCCGCGCTCGGCAATGTCTGGCTTCGCGCGAGCACGCTCGGCCCGCTGCCGGACGAACTCACGAGCCTCCCCGATGTGGATTGGGCAGCCTTCGGATCGAGCCTCGGATGCCGGGGCGAAACGGTTCGCGACCCCGCAGATCTCCGCGCCGCCTTCCAGCGGGCGCTCGATTGCGATGGCCCCACAGTCATCGATGTGAAGGCCGACAAACATTTCCATACCCCAGTCGCCGACTGGTCCACTGCCTGCGCCGCGTGGTCCTACCACGAATAATCTTTCTATGGCCGAGCTCCCGTTCGATCCGGAAAAACTTTCCTCTGCGGATCACGATCTTTACGAAGCCCTCGTCCAGAGGCGCAAGGCGCAGGGTGCGCCCTTCGGAGGACCGTATCTGGCGCTGATGAATCATCCGCAGCTCTGCAAGCGGATCGAAGATCTCGGATTTTACCTCAAATTCCAGGGTCGCCTGCCGCGCGAGATCTACCAATTCATCGTCCTCTCCGTTGCCCGGCACTGCGGCGCTGCATTCGAGTGGGCCGACCATGTCGGGCATGCGCGCGCAGCTGGCTTGCCGGAGAATGTCATCGAGAGCCTCCATGCGAATGGCCCGGAGGGAACCTTCCCCGAGCCTTACGCCCTCGTCGCCCAAATCCTCGCCCACACTCTCCCGTGGAAGAATATCCCCGAGGAAATCCAGAGCGCAGCCATCAAGGCTTATGGAAAGGACGGCTTCATCGAAATCGTCGTCCTCTCCGGATTCTATCAGATGTTCTCCGCCATCAATCAAGGCTTCGACATCCAGCCTAGGTAAGCCACAGAACCCGATGGCCCACACAGGCGGGCAGACTACGACTTCTCTACCGCAGCAAACGAACCCGGCAAATCCCGGGAATCCCCGGCGTGAGCTATTCCTTTGGATGGGAGGGCGAGGCTCCGTCCGAGCCGTAGATTAAAAGGTGGAACGCGTTGTCCCTAACGCGTTTTGTTCATATTGCCGCGCGGAGCGCGGGATGATCTTTACGAAAGCGCGTTAGAGACAACGCGCTCCACCAAATGCATTCGCTCTCGCTCACTTCCATTCCGCATGGCCGCTTGCAGGCCGCATGCAAATCAGGCCCACACCTTTATCCCGCTCACGCATGCACCGCGTCGTCCTCGCGGGCCTTTCTCGAGGGGACACGCGGGACATCCAGCTTGTTCCTGCGGCCGAGCTTCATGAGCGTGACGTAGAAGACAGGCGTGAGGAACAGGCCGAAGATGGTCACTCCGATCATCCCTGAGAACACCGCCGTGCCCATTGCCCGGCGCATTTCGGCTCCTGCCCCCGTTGAGACAACGAGCGGGAAGACGCCGGCAATGAAGGCGATGGACGTCATGAGAATCGGGCGCAGACGCAGTCGGCAGGCCTCGATCGTGGCTTTCATGAGAGGCATGCCAAGCTGCTGGTGATGCCGGGCAAACTCGACAATGAGGATCGCGTTCTTGCACGCCAGACCGACGAGCACGATGAGGCCGATCTGGGTGAAGATGTTGTTATCGCCTTTGCTGATCCAGACGCCCGCCATCGCGAAGAGTAGGCACATCGGCACAATGAGGATGATCGCCAGCGGCATGCGGAAGCTCTCGTAGAGCGCCGCGAGCACAAGGAACACGAGCAGAATACAGAGCGGATAGACGTAGATCGCCGTATTCCCCGCCAGGATGCGCTGGTAGGTGAGCTCGGTCCATTCCATCTGCATGCCCTTGGGGAGGTTTTCCTTCGCGAGCTGGGCCATCGCCGCCTCGGCCTGGCCGGAGCTGAATCCCGGCGCCGGTCCGCCATTGATCTCGGCGGCGGGATAGCCGTTGTATCGCATTGCGCGGTCGGGCCCGTGCGTCTCCGACACATGCACGAGCGCGCCGAGCGGCACCATCTGGCCCGCCGCGTTGCGAGTCTTGAGCCGCGTGATGTCCTCTGGCCGTTCACGGAATTTGGAGTCGGCTTGAGCGATGACCTCGAATGTGCGACCGAAGCGGTTGAAGTCGTTCACATAAAGCGACCCGAGATAGATCTGCATCGTCTCGAAAAGATTCTGAAGCGGCACGCCCTGCGTCTTGGCCTTTACGCGGTCGATATCCGCATCGAGCTGCGGGACGTTCACCGTGAATGTCGAGAACAGCCCCCCGAGCGCGGGCGTGGTCATGCCCTTGCCGACCAGCCCCTGCACGGACTGGAACAGCGCGTCGTAACCGAGATCAGCGCGGTCCTCGATGTAGCATTTGAACCCGCCGATGGTGCCCAACCCCATCACGGGCGGCGGCGGCACGGTGAGGACGAAGGCCTCCTGGATTGAGCCGAATTTCTGGTTGAGTGCGCCAGCGATGGCGGGGCCGCTAAGACCGGGCCCCTTACGTTCCTCGAATGGCTTGAGCGTGAAGAACACGATGCCTGAGTTCGACGCGACGCTGAAGCCGCTGATGCTCAGCCCCGGAAAAGCCACGGCATTCTCGACACCGGGTTGAGCCATTCCGATCGCGGACATGCGTTTGATCACCGCCGTGGTGCGCTCGAGCGATGCGCCTTCGGGGAGCTGGGCAAATGCGATGAGGTACTGCTTGTCCTGCGTGGGCACGAAGCCGGTCGGCACCTTGTTGAAGCTCCAGCCCGTGAGGACCACCAAACCGCCGTACAAAATCAGCGCGATCACGCTCTTGCGAATCACACCACCCACGCTCGTGGAGTAGCGGTTGCCGAACCATGCGAATGCGCGGTTGAAGGGACCGAAGAACCAGCCGAATAGGCCATCCATGCCACGGGCAAGGAAGTCCTTCGGCGCGGCATGATCCTTGAGAAGGATGGCGCACAGCGCCGGCGAGAGCGTCAGCGAATTGAACGCTGAAATGACCGTCGAGATCGCGATCGTGATGGCGAACTGCTTGTAGAACTGGCCGGTGAGCCCGCTGATGAATGCGGTCGGGATGAACACAGCGCACAACACCAGCGCCGTCGCGATGATGGGGCCGGTCACCTCGCTCATCGCCCGCTTCGTCGCCTCGATGGGAGTGAGGCCTAGCGCGATGTTTCGTTCGACGTTCTCGACGACGACGATGGCATCATCGACGACGATGCCGATCGCCAGCACGAGGCCGAAGAGCGAAAGCGCATTAATGCTGAACCCGAGACATAGCATCACGGCAAATGTACCGACGAGCGACACCGGGACGGCTGCGAGCGGAATGATCGATGCCCGCCAGGTCTGGAGAAACAGGATGACGACGAGCACGACGAGGATGAGTGCCTCCACAAGGGTGTGAACAACAGCCTCGATCGAGTGCCTCACGAAGATCGTGGGGTCATAGACGATCGAGTACTGCAGCCCGTCCGGGAAGTTCTTGCTGAGCTGCTGCATTGTCTTGCGGACGTTCTCCGAGAGCTGGATCGCATTCGCGCCGGGAAGCTGGAAGATCGGCAACGCCACGGCGGCATGGTTGTCGAGTAGCGACCGCAGCGAATACGTCGAGGCCCCGAGCTCGATGCGTGCGACATCCTTGAGCAGCGTCTTTGCCCCGTTGGCGCCCGTCTTGACGATGATATTGCCGAACTCCTCCGCATCCACGAGGCGGCCCTTCGCGTTGACCTCGAATTCCGTGGCGACATGGCCGTCGACGGGAGGCTGCCCGATTCCACCCGCCGCGACCTGGATATTCTGCTCGCGAATGGCTGCTACGATATCGCTGGCGGTGAGGCCGCGCGAGGCCACCTTGTCCGGATCGAGCCAGACGCGCATCGCATAGTCGCCGGAGCCGAATACGCGCACCGCGCCCACGCCGGGCACGCGGGCCAGCACATCCTTCACCTGGAGCGTGGCGTAGTTGCGGAGATAGATCTCGTCATAGCGCCCGGTCGGCGACGTGAGGTGCACGACCATGGTGAGGTCGGGCGACTGCTTGTCAGTCGTCACGCCAAGGGCGCGCACTTCCTCCGGCAGCTTCGGCAGCGCCTGGGAGACGCGGTTCTGCACCTGCACCTGGGCTTTGTCCACGTCCGTGCCGAGCTTGAACGTGATGGTGAGCGTCATCACGCCGTCCGGCGTGGACTGCGAGAACATGTAGAGCGAATTCTCGACGCCATTGATCGCCTGCTCGAGCGGCGCGGCGACCGTGTCCGCGATCGTCTTGGGATTCGCACCGGGATATGTCGCCGTCACGACGACAGTCGGAGGGACGACCTCCGGATACTCGGCGATCGGGAGCTGCATCATGGCGAGCAGCCCGACGAGGAGAATGATGGCCGACAGCACCCCGGCAAAGACGGGGCGGCGGACGAAGAAATGCGAGAAGTTCATTTTCAGCGTTGGGCTGTTGCGGCGCCGGAGGCCTGCGCCTGGGTGACCTGCTCCTGCGGCGTGACCGGCATACCCGGGCGGGCGCGCTGGATTCCATTGACGATGATCTTCTCACCCGATTTCAGGCCCGTGCGCACGACGCGTAGGCCGTCGATCTCAGGGCCGAGGGTGACCTTGCGGTATTCGGCGGCGTTCTTGGCGCCGAGCACGAGCACGAACTTCTGGGCCTGGTCGGTGCCGATTGCCGCGTCATCCACGAGCACGGCCGGGTGCCTTGCACTCATGGGCAGGCGAATGCGTGCGAACAGCCCCGGCACAAGGCGGCCATCGGGATTCGAGAATTGTGCGCGCAGCAGGATCGTGCCGGTATCGGCGTCCAATCGGTTGTCGAAGGATTCGATCCAGCCGTGGTGCGGAAATCCGTCTTCGTTCTCGAGGGCGAGGTCCACGGGCACCTTTGCAGACTCGTCGTGGCCGGCCGCGGATTTGAACTGGAGATAGGAATTCTCATCGACGTCGGCGAGCACGTAGATCGGATCGACTGAGACGATCGTCGTCAGCAGCGAGGCCGATCCGGCCGTTCCGCTCACGTAGTTCCCCACGGTGAGCAAGGCGCGGCTCACGCGTCCGTCGACGGGCGCGCGCACTTGCGTCTCCTCCAGATCGAGCTTCGCGGACTCGAGATTGGCCTTCGCGGCGAGCAGCGCCCCTTGCGCCTCCTGGGACTTCGATTGCGCGGCGTCGGCCTCCTCGCTGGAGATCGCCTTCGTGGTGAGCAGCCGCGACGCGCGCACAGCGTCGCGCTGGGCATTCACAAGGCTCGCCTGCGCTTGGAAGTAGGCACCCTGCCGCTGGTCGAAGTCCGCCTGATACCACCGAGGATCGATCACGAACAGGACGTCCCCTTTTCGAACGAGTTGGCCGGACTGGAAGCAGACCTTCTCGATATGGCCCGACACGCGAGGCCGCACCTCGACGGATTCCACGGCCTCGGTGCGTCCCGTGAATTCGCTCCACTCGGTGACTTCACGTTCCTGAACCGGTGCGACAGTTACGACCGGCGGCGGCATTGATGCCTGCCCCTGCGCTTGAGCGGGATTTCGCCCGCATCCGGCGAGGGAAACGATACCTGTCATCACGACGAGGCCGGAGAGAAAGCCTTTTGTCTTCATAATAGATTCGAACGTTCGAGTAAGCCGTCTTTGGACAATTGATTTAGGCTCGGGCCGAGATTCCACTCAGCCGCGCGATCTGGAATTCCGCAAAGTCCGGGAGAAAAAGGTGCGGGAATGTCGTGCACCATGCCGCCGACTCAGCAGTCTCCAATGCAGCCGCAATGCGCCCTGCCTGCCCAGGCAGCTTCCGCTCATATCGGGCCTGCAAGCGGGCTCTCAGTCCGGCGATCACTGCCGCCAATGATTTCGCGTTTCCTTTTTGTCCATGTGATCCCTCTCCTTTGTCGGACTTGCGGCTCATAATTTGGCTCCTTGTATTTGACTGGTCGTCTAGCAATTTGGCAAAAAAATTTTCAGGCCCCGGCGGGTTGAGTGATCTTCGCATCGAGGAGGTCGAGCATCGCTGGGTAGAGCTGGCGCAGGACTTCCACATCGTTCTGAATGCGAGCTTGAGTGAGCACGCCTTGGAAATAGGCGAAGAGCATCTGCGCTTTGGCAGCGGCGTCCGGCGCATCAATGAGTCCCTGCGCATGGGCATCGCGGATCGCTGATTCGTAGTACTTTTGTTTCCGACCGAGGATTTCCCGGATTTTGTCACGCAGCACCGCGTCCTGCGTACAGACCTCACTGCCCAGTGCAAACAGCGGGCAGCCCAGGACAGCGCCGCAGCGTTCCTTGAGGGCAGCGAGCTTCGCGTAAACGAACTCGAAATATTTCCGGAATCTCTCGAGCGGAGGTACCGTGGGCGAAAAGATTCGGTCCAGATCACCGGTGTTTTTCTGCCAGTCCGCCTCCAGCGCGGCAGCCGCCAGCTCCGACTTCGACTTGAAGAAATAGTAGAAGCTCCCCTTCCGGACATTGGCCCGCTCGCAAATCGCGTCCACCGACGTCGCGCCATAGCTGTGCTCCCAGATGAGCTCCATGGCCGCGTCCATCAGACGCTCTTTCGCTGTACTTGCCCGTGGCATAAAAGAAGAATCGAAGATGTTGACTATTTAGTCAAATTGAAATTGCGCCAGTGACGGAGCCACACTTGGTAAGGCAGAGAAATTTCCAGCAGCTAAGTGAACGAGTGGACCACGGATCACTCGAATATGCCGGATAGGAGGTCAGCAATCGCCTTTTCATCCATCGAATCCGTGCGATCCGTGGTCACTCTATATCGGCTTATGTGAATGTACGCTGCAGGAAATCTATGGGAATTTACGGAACCCGGCGGCGCGCCTCCCCCACCATCGAGACGAACCCGGCAAATGCCGGGTATCCCCAGCGCGCCTTTTTTGGTGGGTAGGGCTGGTCGCGCCACATTTCGTTTCATCGTTTCAGTGTATAGGCATGAAACGGTGAAACGAAACCTCAAGGAAGGCCATTTTACTCTGTAAATGACAAAGTTCCCCATGAAACGAAACCCGGTTTTTTGGAGTTTTTCGTTTCAGTCTTTTGAAGGATCCCTCAGGCCGGCGCGAGTGATTTGCGCTGACTCGAATTCCGATCGGCGGGAGGGCGAGGCTCCGTCCGAGCCGTAGATGGGAACGCGAACCTCTTGCAGCCGCGGGAAGCTTCATCGAAACCTTCGCTCTCCTCCCCTCTGGCTTGGAAATAGTCGGCGCTTTCATCGAAAACGCCCTACCGAATGGAACGAATCCGCCGGGCGAATGTATGGCACACCGCGGCCCTCACCTTCGCGCGGTAGCGCGTTCCAACCTTGGTGGGTAGGGCATGTCGCGCCGTCGACCGCCGTAGCTTCCCATTCTCATTGCGCGTGGTGCCTGCCCTCTCCCGGGATATTGAAATCGAGGCCCTCAAGACCACCCACCAGGCGAACCCGCATACAAAAAAAAACAGCGGCTGACCCTTTAGAGAGTCAGCCGCTGCTTGGAAAGCCTGGTATGGCGATTACTTCTTCTTCTTCAGGAGCGGAAGACCGGTCTTCTCGTTCTCGGAGACTTCGTAGCCGGCCGGCAGCGCATCGAGCGCGCCTTCACCCGGGGTCCCGGCGAAGTAGTAGAGAGTCACTTCCTGGCCGCCACGAAGCTTCTGGAGGCGATGATGGAGGAAGTAGGTTTTGCCGGACTTTTTGCTATTAACGCTGAAGGCCATGTTCGTGATGGGTTGGGGTATTGGTTGGGGGATTGTGAGTTAGATGAGCTCCGCTTTTTTGAGCGTCGCGTAGGCACCGTTCTTCGTGAGCGTTTTTAGCGCACGGGCGGTCACCTTTACAGTAACAAATTTCTTAAGTTCGGGAACCCAAATGCGCTTCTTGCGGAGATTGGGCACAAATTCGCGAGGCACGACCTTGGTGACGTGCATGCCAATGCCGCCCTTTTTCTTCGCCAAACCGCGGCGGTGAATCTTCGAGCCGCGGGACGGGCGGGCTCCGGTAATTTGACACTGTCTAGCCATAAATCGAAAATTGAGGAAGGGAGAGACTCCGTTACCTCGCCCTCGTGGTCAAGCGTTTTTCCTCTGTGATTCTAAAACCGACGACAACGACATTTCGGCAGAGGTCGACGCGTCCATAGATTTCGCAGATTTACACAGATCATTTTTGGTTCCCTCCAGACCGCCGCGTCTTGTCGAAAACTTTCAATAGGGAAAGCCGGAAATCGATTTCCGATCCAATCGCCTCCCCAGACGGTGCGCAGTCGATGCGAGCTATAGTCCGAGCAGTCCGGCCTGCAGGTCGAGGAGCTGGCGCACGCCGCCGCGACCGGCCTCGAGCATGGCGGAGAGCTGTTCGGGAGAGAATGTCGCCTCTTCGCCCGAGCCCTGCACCTCGACGAATTCCATGTGCTCGGTGAGCACGAGATTCATATCGACCGAGGCATCCTTGTCCTCGACGTAATCGAGATCGACGAGCACTTCGCCGCCGACAACGCCCACGCTCACGGCTGCCACGCGCTGGCGGATGGGAAGCTTTTTCACCCGGCCCTGCTCGACGAGCTTGCGGCAGGCGAGATAAATGGCGATCGATGCGCCGGTGATCGCAGCCGTACGCGTGCCGCCGTCGGCCTGCAGGACGTCGCAATCCACCCACAGCGTGCGCGAGCCGAGCGCCTCGAGATCCACCGAGGCGCGCAGAGCGCGGCCAATGAGGCGCTGGATTTCGGTGCCACGCCCGTCCGGCCTGCCCTTGGAGATGTCCCGCGGCTTGCGGCTGAGCGTGGAGTACGGGAGCATCGAGTATTCCGCCGTGATCCAGCCGCCGGAGACATTCTGATCCTTCATCCAACGAGGCACGGAATCTTCGATGGTCGCCGCGCAGATGACGCGCGTATTCCCGCATGAGATGAGCACCGAGCCAAGTGCATGTGGCGCGACTCCCACTTCGAAGGCTACGGAACGGAGATCGCTGGCGGCACGGTTTTCGGAACGAGGCATAAAGGAGATTGGGTTTACGTCAAACCGGTGTGGCGGTCATGAAAAATCATCCATCCAAGGACTGGATTTGCCCGGGCCGCCTTTTTCCATTTCGTTGGATGTGGTGAATCACCAAGAACGCGATTTTGAAAAGAATGAGGGGGATGAATAGGCAGCGAGCATTCAGCGACTACATCGCTCGCAAAGATTTTATGACGGGAAGTCGCAAGGAAATGCGCCCTATAGAAATACTGAAGTCGTTGAATCCGTGGTAATTACATTACGGAACCTCACCTTCTTCAGAATTCACCCCCACCAGAAGTTCATCGTCTCCCCCCGCAGACGCGACATCACCGTCACCCGGTGCGTTCGCGCGCGTGAGGTGACATCACCCCCCCCAAACTAATGAAGAAAAGAGTCGTAATCTCCGCCATCGCGCTGCTCTGCGGCGCATTGGCATCTCCCCCGGCGCGTGCCTACACGCATCCGTGCGTTCCCCTCACCAGTGATGATCTGGCCACCCTCAAGGCCAGCCTCAATCAACAACCGTGGAAACAGGGCTACGCCTTACTCGCAAATTCCAGCACGTCGCAGCTTACCTGGACCCAGGAAGGGCCGTTCGCGACGGTCACCCGCAATCCCAACCTGAACCTCACCGCTTGGAGTGACGACATGAGCGCCGTCAAAAATTGTGCGCTCATGTGGTATTTCACGGGCAACAACGCCTACGCCCAGAAAGCGCACGATATCCTTCTCTCGTGGGCGAATACGCAGACGACCATGGGTGGCCAGGAAGCCGGCCTGGCACTCGGTGATCTCGCTGAAGCTTACGCGGGCGGCGCCGACATTCTCCGCGGCACATGGCCCGGCTGGACAGCCGCCGATACGGCCGCGGTCGAGAAGCTCTTCCTGAACGTCTATTGGCCCGCATGTAGCGCAAGCGGCAACACGCCCGGCGAATTCAACAAAGGCCTGCTCAATATGAAAGCGGGGATTTTCATCGCCGCTTTCTGCGACGACACGGCCAAGTTCAACCATGTCATCGACACTTTCCGCAGTTACCCGGCTGCGGGACCGTTCAACCTCCTGCCCACTGGCGAGACGGGTGAAACCGGCCGCGACGCGGGTCACACTTATGGTGGACTCCAGAGCGCGGCCTTTGTTGCCGAATGCGCCTGGAAGCAAGGCATCGACCTCTATGGCGACCTGGATAATCGGTTGCTGGCTGTCGGCGAATACTACGTCCGTAACACATTCTACACCGACAATCCGTTCGTTCCCTACGGCACGGTTGATTACACCTACTACACCAATCCGAATGTAGTTGGTTACGGCGGCGACCGCGCGGCTTTCTATCTCCTCCAGAACGCCTACAGGAATCGCAAAGGCATCCCCACTCCCTGGATCGATCTCAAACTCCAGCAAGAGAGTGCGAATAACAACAATTGGCTGTACGCCAGAACGGCCGACTTCAGCACCGCCACTCCGCAGGCGGCGATTGTTCGCCCGGCGGTTTCCGTGGCTTCCAGCGGTTTGACCCTGACCACCCTTGGCAACAATTCCGCGGGACGCAGCTCGTCGTACTCGAATGGTGTGTGGACGGTGACAGGACTCGGAACCGACGTCTGGAATAATACAACTGACGACTGCCAGTTTGATTATCAGACGATGACCGGCGACTGCGCCCTCGTTGCCAAAGTCACTTCGATTCAATATGTGACCGGCTCCACGAAGGCAGGGTTGATGATTCGCGATAATCTCTCCCCCACCGTTTCGCAGCGCGCCTGGATCGCGATCGTGCCCACATCTCCCAACCTGGTGCAATGTCACCAGACGGGGTACACGGAAACCTGGGGCGGAAGCGGATGGGACCATCGCTCGGATAATCTTCCTCCGGGAATGCCTTACTGGCTCAAGGTTGAGCGCAGAGGCAGTCTGGTCACCACTTATACCTCGCCGGATGGCACCACCTGGGCGCCCATTATCAGCTCGTACTACGCCAATTTGCCGTCCACCGTTTATATCGGCCTGTTCATCTGCAACGGTACGACAGCGGCGACGACGACCACGGCTACCTTTGCCAATGTGGCCTTCACTGGCGGAAGCGGCGGACTTATAACAACTCCGGCGGCTCCGGCAGCCGTGTTTGCCGATGGCTCCAGCAGATCCATCACCGTGCGCTGGCTGCCTTCCTTCGGGGCCACGAGCTATAACGTGTTGCGCTCCACCACCTCCGGTGGCGGCTACGCGACCCTCGCCAGCAATCTCTCCGGCTCCACGGCCAGCTATATAGACACGACTGCGGCTGCGGGCACGACCTACTACTACGTGGTGACAGCGACCAATTCTGCCGGCACCAGTGGGAATTCACCGCAGTTCTCCGCCTTCCGGCCCACCTCGCCGATGGTCAATCTCGCCTTCAGCGGCACGGCCATCGACAGCGCCAACAATGCGTCCAACGCTGGGAATGCCTTCGACCAGGACCCTGCCTCGCAGTGGTTCTACTCGGGCACCAGTGGCTGGTTGCAGTACGACTTCGGCGCGAACAACGCACAGGCCGTCAAGCGTTACACGCTTAACTGCCCCGACACCCTTTATACGCGCGATCCGAAAAACTGGACCTTCCTGGGCTCACAAGACGGCACCACTTGGACCACGCTCGATACACAGAGCGGCCAATCGTTCCTGTTTCCTTATCAGCAGAAGGTGTACAACATCGCCAATACCACGGCCTACCGATACTACCGGATCAATGTCACCGCCAACAATGGTGACTCGACCTTCCTGCACATCGGTGAGCTCGGCCTGTGGTCGGACGTTGGACGCACCATCCCGGATGGCCGCTACCACATCGTCAACCGCAACAGCAATAAGATGACAGGCAACGCCGGAGGCGCCACCGCTAATGGCACCCTCGTCGACCAGTGGCACTGGCTTAGCGGCAATGCCGGTCAGAACTGGGACGTCACCTCGCAGGGCAATGGTCAGTATCGACTCACCAATGTTGCCAGCGGCCGGGTGATGGAAGTTCTAGGTGCCAGCACCAGCGATGGCGCATCAGTCGATATCTGGGATTGGCTCAATGGCAATAACCAGAAATGGACCATCACCCCTGCCGACGACGGTTACTTCAAGCTCACCGCCGTCCACAGCGGCAAAGTGGCCGACGTCAGCAGCGGCAGCACCGCCGATGGTGCCAAGGTCATCCAGTGGCCCTACAAAGGAGGCCTAAACCAGCAGTGGATGCCGAACCTGACTCAGTAAATTGCCTCCAAATCCGCAGCGCCTCTCGAACGAGGCGCTGCGGCAAATGTAAGCTAGCTCGAAAATTTTACGGATCTGCGAGACGTGAAGTTTGCGTCCCTGCGAGGTTCTTGGGGACAAGAACCTTGCTGGAGCGACCATATCGCGGCTAACCCCGACAAAGTCGGCCCTTCGGGCTGATTTTTCACGGGATGTGAAAAATCCGGGCTCGCTTGGAGCGCCGCGGTCAACCCGCGGCGCTCCTTTGCTTTTCGGGGAGCGCTTGGCGAAAGAAGCTGACCGCTGCATGCCCGCCATTTCCCCTGCACCTCGAATGGAGCATCTCTACGCGAGAAATGCCCGTGGAGTGCCGCGAAGATCCCCACTGCCGTTGCGGATCAGGTCCCTCCTTGCCATCCCTACGCAGTTCTGGTACTCACACTTTGTATGCCTCTTGTCCCCCTTGCGAGCGACCAAGGGCGGCAGCATCTCTTGGCCTGATTGGGGTTTCTGAATATCAGAGGTCGGCACTTCCCCTCTCTCTCAACGGCGTCATTCTCCCGACAATCAGAATAGATGGAATTCAACCTTTGCCCCTATCCCATTCATTCTGTCCAATACACTGTTCGACTATAATAAAAGCTAATTCATTCTCACAACAACCTGAGTAATTTACTGCACTCAACGCACATAAAATATGCCCAACGAAGGTCAAGCCTTTATAAAAGGCGGAGTCGGATGTTTCATCATTTTTATAGTATGCGCATTTATGGCTGTGCTTTTCGGAGGTTCCGCGCATCTCGATTTTTTTGGAGTAATCTTTCTTTTACTCATCGGAGGCATCATTGGATTGATTGTGAATTGGATTTATCAGAAAGGGAAAAAGGATGGGAAAGGGTAGTTCAGCCGAATAGGGCATTGCAGCTAATTCCTAGCCGCACCGCATCGACTTCTCACCACCGACTTTTCTTTCCATTCACGCCTCCTCAAGAGTTCAGCACCCGTTTTGGGGCAGCTGAGCTTCATGTTAGCCCAATAAATATGTCCATTGATCGCGCAGATTGGCATTATGGTGGAGATTTCCCAAAAGACCTTCCAAAAGAAGCTGGGGGAACGCATATTGGAGTTTTTCTCGCTTGGATCATTGAGAATGATCTTATTGGTGATATACATCGCGAGCATTCATCGGATGGGCTGAAATCGGTAAAAAGCCGATCAATCACGGGAAATCAATTCTTGTTTGATTACTGTGATTCAAAATTTACAATTGAAGACCTGAATGAGGAGGGTCTGGCCTTCACTTCGTTTTACTATGGTGACGATAGCGGATATAAGCAGTATTTATCTGACTATGAGAGAACTCTCGCGAATCGGCTACCAAGTTTGTATCACGTCCATGACACATGGGAGAATTTTGATAAAATTTCTCCAATCATTTCCAAACGATATCATCATTGGAAGCATCCAAAGAAGTCGTGGAATTTCTGGAAGGACTAATAAGGCTGCAGCTAACCCCTAGCCGCACCGCGCCGGTTTCTGACAACCGCCCGGCCTTTTCATTCACATCCACGCCAGATCCCGCAGGCGCGGGACCACCTTCGGGGTGGAAGAACTTGGCGTTAGGTTATAATACAATGCCTCTATCATCCCTGTGGCGGGAAGAAGCCGATAAACGTTTTCCGGAATTATCTGTGCTTTTTCGGGAAAATGAATGCGATACGCCCTACCTCTTATGGTTTGAACTTCGGGATCAGTTCCACAAACCTTACGAGGCTCCCATCAACAGAGATTTGATCAACCGCATTTACAGATATGCGGATTGGTGTTGCGAACAGCCTCAGGGCGAGACCGCTGAAGATGATTTGGCCACATGCGTTGCAGTCTCATTCTATGAGCACATTCCTGAATCTGAGCGTGCCATTGAGGATATGCCAACATGGTTCACATTGAAAGATGTCATAGCGATGAAAGACATCTTTAGCTACGTGGTTGGTGAAGACGGATTCGCTCGTATTGTCGAAAAATACAATTCGCCCCCAAAAGGGGCCGCAGGTGACTCCTAGCCGCATCGCATCACTTTTCCCGACTGCCTTGCCTCTCTGTCACACCCATGCAAAAATTCCGTGCACACTCGGGCTAGCAGAATTTGGCGTTAGCTCATAACACACTTATGGACGTTCCTGAAGACCAAGCTATTTGCATTGAATGCCACTGTGCATTTTTTAAAAAAGAAATGTTCCCGATTGATTCCAATTGGATTTGCGAATTCTGTGCACCAATCCATGTAAAAGATGCGACAATCGCGAAACTTATAAAGCATCCGACCAAGTGTAGAATCATCGGCCTACGAAAGATAGCTTGGGGAATTTTGGGTTCGGTCGCCCTTCTTGCCGCTTATATTTTCATCGTACCCCTGCTCGTTCCAAAAGGAGGTTATTTTGTAGTTCCCCTGGCCATCTTCCTCCCATTCGCATTCGTCATTTTTGGACTGATTGAGTTGATTACAGGGAAACCCCTTGCGGTATTTGCAGCTAGCTGGGACTCGTTACCTCAATGGATAAGGCTGATTATCAGCTTCATTTGCTTCATTGTCGTCGTATCTATCGTTGTATTTTTGGGGTTATACTTCACAGGCAATCTCAAATGACGGCATTGGATTTAGATTTTTCCTGAGCTCACCGGTTATACAATAAAAATAACACTTAAAAGACGCCACACCTAACATCTAACCGCGACGCGCCGGTTTCTCACGACCGCTCGACTGCCGACTGACCCGCCCGCATCGTCGCCATCTCACGACCGACAGGAGAGACGAAGGTCATTCTTTGCCATTCTCACATTCATTCGATTCAATGTCTGTTAGACCATTGGAAGAATATTAAAAACGGCTAGGTTAAACTTGGATGCACTGGCAGCGATCAATATCGCATCAGCATAAATGAGACCCAGACATATTTACACAGCCTCCATTATCCTTTGGATAGCTCTACTGATTGCACATTATATATTTCGCACTCATTCCATCCTATCAGGACCTAGAGAGGGCGATCTGTATGCACATTCTTGGGGTTTTCAGACTATCGTTTTTCTGACCTTCATTTTCCCATTTTGGCTCGCCGCACTTTGCGCGATGATTATTCTTGAGGCTCGTTATTTCCACAACGCACAGTCAAAAAACAATACGTAACTAACAGGGCGCAGTAGCTACCCCTCTAGCCGCCATGCATTCCCTTTTTCAACCGTCTTCCCGTTCTGCGCAATCCATTACCGAACCCCTTCAGCCCCCCGGCAGCTGAGCTTGGCGCGAGACCCTTATCATTTCCAGTCATAGGTCACGAAACAACATCAACAAAACTACTGCCATGAATGCCACAATTATTCAGTCGAATCAGTTGGAACGAGTGCAAGTCCGCGGAGAAGACGATCCTTCCGTGCGCTGGAACGGAGCTTTTGTCCTGTTTGGAGGATCTGGGACAACGCAGTCCTCCACGATCGTCTACGAAATCGAGCCCGGCGGACACCTCGGATGGCATACCGATGCCACGGAGGAATCTCAGTACATTATTTCAGGAACCGGCGAATTGCACCTCGAGGACGGTAGCGTGCATCGCGTCGAGCCTGGAAGTGTCTTCGTGCTGCCGACTCCCCTGCGACACGACCTGGTGAATACGGGCACGGAAACCTTACGAGCGGTCGCGTTCTTTGCCGCTGCCATGTTCACTCAGACATTTGACAACGTGATGTTACCTCCCAAAACCCATGTGCTCGGGACTCCGAATAGAAATGGCTAGTTTTAGCCTGCCAAGATTCTGCCCATCGCACGCCCCTCTCTCTATCTCGCCCCCAAAGTCGCAAGAATGCTCTCCCGACCCTTTTACGGATATAATTTATGAAAATCAGCACGACATTCACTATCGAAGGATA
>Ga0068856_100001502_pt1 | contig 24430 bp, 26 predicted proteins | sample KBSCornC62_FD_66595 | JGI IMG/M metagenome (GOLD analysis project Ga0068856, IMG submission 66595) | Corn rhizosphere microbial communities from Kellogg Biological Station, Michigan, USA - KBS Corn C6-2 | ecosystem: Host-associated > Plants > Roots > Rhizosphere > Soil ... | reverse complement strand
TCAAAGTCCTGGGTCATTTTCCGAATGCCTTGCATGCCCATCAGGACGTGGTCGTGTTAGAGAAGGCTAACTAAGATCACTTTACCCAGGTTTGACGCTGGCGCTTACTCTCAGCCTCACCGTGGCTTTAGCCCCGGTGATAAGCTGACTCAGAAGCTACGAGAAACCGTTTAAACGGTTTCGGTAGTTGCTTGCCGCGAAGGTCACGGGCTAAAGCCACGGTGTGAATGAGATAGATCAGCTAAGGCAAAGTCTCTTAATCCTGTAGAATCGTGTCATCCGTTATGCAAGATTTTCGTCTCCCAAGCGAACCTCTCGTCGTTATTCAGCCGACGAGACGCTGGTCCCTTCTCAACCTCAAAGACATCTGGGCGTATCGCGAACTGCTGTTCTTCCTGACCTGGCGCGACGTAAAGGTGCGCTACAAACAAACGGCACTCGGCGCCGCGTGGGCCATCCTGCAACCATTGTTCATGATGGTGATTTTCACGATCTTTTTTGGACGGCTAGCCGGTGTACAGACGAACGGCATTCCCTACCCGGTCTTTGCACTTGCCGCACTTGTTCCCTGGACATTCTTTGCGAATTCGGTAACAGCGAGTGCTAATAGTTTGGTTGGCAGTGCAAATCTGATCACTAAAGTCTATTTCCCCCGCGTGATTGTTCCTGCTGCGGCAATGCTGGCGGCGATTGTCGATTTTTTTCTCTCATTCGTGTTGCTGGCAGTTCTGATGGCAATCTATCGCGTAACGCCGACAATGCACATTCTGTTTCTGCCGGTACTAATCTTGTTAACTGCAGTCTTCGCTCTGGCAGTCGGTACCTGGATGTCGGCGCTGAACGTGAAGTATCGCGATGTTCGGTTTGCTTTACCATTTCTTATTCAACTGTGGTTGTTTGTGTCTTCAGTAATTGTCCCGTCCTCGGCAGTTCCCGAGAAGTGGAGATGGCTGCTCTGGTTTAATCCGATGTCCGGCATTATCGAAGGATATCGATCAGCGCTGTTTGGTCTGCCTTTCGATTGGGCCAGTTTGGGAATTGCATCAACGTTGACCCTGTTGGGTCTGTTGTACGCCACCTTTGCATTTAATCGCGTCGAGAGAAGTTTCGCCGACATCATCTAGAGTTCTGAGTTTTTTAGGAAACGGAGCAAGGCACTGGCTTGAAGATTTCGATCGCCATGTGCACCTACAACGGTGCGCATTACTTGTCCGAACAACTCGCCAGTATCGTCGCTCAAACACGCCAGCCTGACGAGCTAATCATCTGCGACGACGCGTCAGTAGACGAGACCCTTACGGTCTTACAGGACTTCAGCAGAAATGCTCCCTTTCAAGTTTCCGTCGTCAAGAATCCGAGACGCCTGGGATCGACGAAGAACTTCGAACACGCGATAGAACTGTGCCGGGGCGACGTTATCTTTCTCTGTGACCAGGACGATATCTGGGTCGAAACGAAGCTGGCAGAGATGGAGCAAGAGTTCATTCAGGAACCAGATGTGGATCTACTTTTCACCGACGCGGATCTGATTGACGAAAACGGACAACCTCTGGGAGGGACAATGTGGAAGGCGCTTCGATTTGACGAGGCAGGTAAGCGAAAGATCAGAAGCGATTCTGCATATGAACTGCTCGATCGTAAGGAAGTCGTGACAGGAGCAACTATGGCATTCCGAGCAAAGTTCAAAGACCTGGTATTGCCGATCCCTGAAGACATTCCTTTGATTCACGATGGATGGATAGCAACAATCATTTCGCATGCCGGAAAGCTGGAATTTATCGAAGAACCGCTTATCAGATATCGCCAGCACGGTTCACAGCAGCTGGGTGCGCCGCAAACCATCCGTGATTCTCGTTCGCGAATAACCAGGCTAAATGATTTAGCACAACGAGCAATGGATTTTGGTCAGGAGTTAAAGAAAGCTGAAAGCCTGCAACAACGTATGTACGCTACGCGTGACCGTTACCAGTTTGTAGGCAAACAGAATGTGGACCAGTTACTACTACATTTCCGGACGCGAGAGTCGATCGCTAAAGCAAAGCTAGCCAATGCGCCTGCCATAATTAGGGAACTAATTGCGGGACGCTACCACCGTTACTCAAGAGGTTTTTCAAGTGCGGTCAAAGACATTCTGCGTTGACAAGCCTGAAACGCAGCAACGAAAGACACCCGAAAAACTAGTCTCATCGAATGGCTTTGCCTCAACCTCTTTCATCTCATTCTCCCCAACCTAAAGGTTGGGGTTTTACGCATCATCGAGAATTCGGAACCATTTTCAATGGTTTGCCTCCAGTCGCGCTAGCCCGCGAAGCGGGCGAAAGCATAAAGCCTGGGGCGCCAGCCCCAGGAAGAACCCAACCCCAACCAATGCGGAGCCCGCGAAGCGGCCGACAGCCCCCAATCAAACATATCGTTCGTCGAATTCAATCTGATTCACTTTCAAGAAGCGAATGAACTCATCACGAAACGACACCTTTTGATGATGCTCCTTTTGTCTTGAAATGTATCTTTGCACGTCAGGTACATGTGATTGACTTACCGTGAACGCCGCATAACCACGTTGCCATGAGAAGTTCCGCAAACTGGGGAACACATCATGCATCCATCCACTCGCGTTGCATTTCAGCACGCGCAACGCATCTGACAACGCTTTGTCCGGTCGTAATTTCGCTGACACGTGAACGTGGTCCTCGATACCATTGATACCCAGTGATATTCCGCCGCATTCGCGAATGATCCCGCCGATGTAGTCGTAAAGACGAGGTTGATAATCCAACGTGATTATCGGTCGGCGATCTTTGGTTGAGAAGATGAGGTGATAGAGAAGATTCGTGAAGGATTGAGACATGTGAGTGATGTCCTTTTGTGAGAATTTGAAAATCGTCGCGCAGTATAAAGTGGTTGTGCTGGAAATGGAAGGCTGTCGCCCGCTTCGCGGGCTGGGTGGTTGGGAATGCCTCTTCCTGGGGCTGGCGCCCCAGGCTTTATGCTTTCGCCCGCTTCGCGGGCTAGCGCGATTGGAGCCAAACCATTAAAAAGGTTCTCGATGATGCGTAAAACCCCAACCTAAAGGTTGGGCAGAATGAGATGAAGCCACTTTTGAAGCAAAGCTTCAGCGAACTCTTCTTTGCAGAGCGTTCTTCGATTGAGTCAATCGGCCATGCTCTGTGATATATACGTGATTGAAAGAGTTTGCGGGCAAGTTCGAGAGCCATTCCCAGCCGCTGTTCTCTAGGCTAATTATGCCGGCAATAATCCAGGTACATAACCTCAGTAAACAATATCGCCTGGGTGGCGCATCTCTTCCGTATTCAACTATTCGCGAATCGTTGATGCATTTCGCACGCAATCCGTTGAGAGCACTACACCGCAACGGAGAAGCTCCCACAGTCTGGGCCCTTAAGAACATCGAACTGGAAATCGAACGGGGCGACGTCGTTGGAATTATCGGACGTAACGGCGCCGGCAAGTCAACATTATTAAAGATCCTTTCGCGGATAACTGAACCAACCACGGGTCGGGTCGAGCTGTTCGGAAGAGTAGCTAGTTTGCTTGAGGTAGGCACTGGCTTTCACCCGGAACTGACGGGCCGCGAAAACATCTTCCTCAACGGATCTCTCTTAGGCATGACCCATAAGGAGATCGCAGCAAAGTTCGATGAGATTGTCGCTTTCGCTGAAGTGGAAAAATTCATAGATACACCTGTAAAGCGGTACAGCAGCGGTATGTATGTGAGGTTGGCATTTGCTGTAGCTGCGCATCTCGAGCCGGAAATTCTCATAGTGGACGAAGTGCTTGCAGTGGGTGATGCGGCTTTTCAGAAGAAATGCCTCGGACGGATGCAAGATGTTGCGAGAATGGGTCGGACAGTTCTTTTCGTAAGTCATAACATGGCTGCGGTATCTGCGTTGTGCTCCCAAGCAATGGTACTCTGGCAGGGAGAAGTGCAATACAAACTGGGTCCGGTGCAGGATGCGGTGCAGAACTACTTGTCCCAGGTTTCAGAAATGACCAAGGTGCATTTAGCGGCACGAACCGATCGCCAGGGCAGTGGAAAGATTCGAATCACGGACTTCAGAGCTTTTGACTCGCGCGGAAATGAACTGGAGTATTTATGTGCCGGCCAGGAGATAGACTTTCGAATCTTTTATTCAAGCAACATTGACAGAGTCGAAGGCATTACGGTGGCGATCGGAATTACCTCTAACGTCGGAACATTCGTTAGCATGTTGAGTAACGATTTAACGGGGCAATCATTTCAAACTACGAGCAGCGAAGGATATTTCACTTGTAAAATCAGAAAACTTCCGCTTGCGCCCGGGAACTACACTATCAATCTAATCGTCCGTTCCAACGAACTGATTCAAGACTGGATTCAGGAAGCAACGACTATCGTAGTGGAGCCCGGAGACTTTTATGGTACCGGTCGAATGCCGCCTCAATCGCATTCCGGAATGCTAATGGAACAAGAGTGGTCGGCACGTTAAGAGGCTGGACTCCACAATTTGGAATGAAGAGCTTAGTAAAAAAAGCATTTTCTCTGGTGGGCCTGGGTGTCTACCGTCTCAATCCGTCGCAAAATAACAATTCTCACTGGCCGCCAAAGCCGGTCGTCTCGTCACCGCTTCATCACAATTCGAAGGAAGGGCTAAACGAGTTTTACTCAGATAAAGAAACGGTTGAGTCGTACCTGGATCCCGGCTTCTATGACCGGCTCATAGATTTGTTGGCTTCGTACAAAGTTGAATACGAACAGAAGAGCGTTGCCGACATCGGTTGCGGCACGGGTGGATTGCTCAACGCTTTTAAGTCAAAAGCGCACGCGCAATCGCTGACGGGTTTTGAGTACTCCGAAAACGCACTCGCGATAGCACGTGCACAGGTTTCCGGGGTTGAGTTTTGCGACTTCGACATTTATGAAGAGCCGTCGCGGCAGTTCGACGTTATTTTCTGTGTCGAAGTGCTCGAGCATCTACTGCATCCTGATGTGGCGCTGAAGAACATCGTCACTATGCTGTCCGATCGCGGCGTAGCGCTCCTTACCGTTCCAAATGGCAGGATTGACACGTTCGAAGGGCACATCAACTTCTGGAGTCCCGAAAGTTGGGAAGTATTCTTAGAGCGGAGGTGCAAGGGACTGAGCGTTACGACCGGTTTAGCCGAAGAAGGTCAAACCAATTACGCTGTTATACGTAAGACCGCATGACTGAAGCGAAGCAAACAATTACCGTCGCCCAGATTGGCTGTGGCTACTGGGGCCCTAATGTACTGCGAAACTTCTGCGCGCAACCGGGCTGTCGCGTGAAATATGTAGTTGAGATTAATCCAGAGCGGCAGGCTTATGTTCGCGCTAACTTCCCGCAATCCGAAGTTGTTACCTCCGTCGAAACCATCCTGCAGGATCCCGAAATTGATGCGGTGGTAGTTGCAACACCAGCTTCATCACACTACGAATTCGCCAACCAGGTACTTGAAGCTGGCAAACATACATTTGTTGAGAAGCCACTCGCCACGTCGACGCAAGAAGCCGACAAGTTAGTTAAGATCGCCGCTGAGTCTAACAAGACCTTAATGGTCGGCCATACTTTCTTGTACAACGCGGCCGTCCGCTATGCGCGCGAATTGGTGGCTACTGAGCAGCTTGGCGAGCTCTACTACATTTACAGCCAGCGATTGAATCTTGGACAGGTACGTTCGGACGTAAACGCGTGGTGGAACCTGGCCCCGCACGACGTTAGCATTCTGCTTTACCTGATGAACGATGAGCTTCCCGTGTCCGTCACTGCAGAAGGAGTCAGCTATATACAACCCGGAATCGAGGACGTTGTTTTTGCAACTCTAAAGTGGGCCAGTGGAATAATTGGCCACATTCACGTTAGCTGGCTTGATCCAGGAAAGATTCGCAAGATGACGCTCGTTGGCAGCCGTAAGATGGTTGTTTACGATGATGTCAGTGACGACAAGATCGCTGTCTACGATAAAGGCGTCGACCGCGTACCAAAGATTGGTGAACGCATGGATTACGACGATCCGCATAAGTTTCAGCTAATACATCGGACCGGCGACATCTGGCTACCCAAGATCAATTTTCAGGAGCCCCTGAAAACCGAGGCCTCACATTTCCTTGAGTGTGTTCGCAGCGGTGGCGTTCCTTTAACCGGGCCAAAACACGCTCGCGACGTAGTCGCAGTACTCGAAGCTACTCAACTCGCACTCACTTCCGGACAAGCTGTAAATCTATGATTGGTGTTATTCCCGCCGCGGGTAAAGCCTCAAGAATGGGAGAGATTGGCGGCGAGTTGCCGAAGGCGTTGATCGAGATCGAGCGTGTCACACTGCTGGAACGAGCGATTACGGCCCTCAAGGACCTGAAGGTTTCATCCGCTGTCGTAGTGGTGGGACACCTGGGCGAGCAGATCTGCAAATTCATCTCCAGCCGCAACTTTGGAATTGACGTCAGGACAGTCAGGCAGGCACAGGCGTTAGGTCTCGCTCACGCGATTGCAACCGCCGCCGATGAAATCGATGACGACTTTGTCGTGCTTTGCCCCGATAACATCTTTACTGACCCGGCCGATCTCATCTGTGCTCGTGAGACCTTCGAAGCGCATGAGGCGACGTTTGTGCTGCTGGCCACCGTAACACCAAGCCAACAGCGTGACCGAAAATCGTATTACACTTCTGCACATCGAAACCGAGACAAGAACGTTTACGACTACCGCAGTCACAACAATCACACTTCAGGTCTCCCGATCAATTCAACCGGATGTTGTTTCTTCAAACGCGAAGCACTCGACTTTTTGCCTTCGTTTGACGACTCACAACGGGAACACATCTTTCGCGAGTATCTCGAAACGATCGCTAACGAGCGCGAGGCATTGCTCTTCCTGTTGCGGGGTATGCGTTATGATTTTTCTGAACCGGCCGACATCGCTCAGTATGTGGAGCTTAAACGCAGACTGCGCGAAACCGAGGGCAGCGGTGTAAGCGCGATCTTAATTAATGACCGAGGTCAAGTGTTGCTACAGCAACGTGACAATAATCCCGCGATACGTTATCCGGGTCATTGGTCACTATTTGGAGGCACAATTGAAGACGATGAGTCTGCCGCTGACGCTATAGAGCGTGAAGTTTTGGAAGAGATCGATTTTGAGATGACGAATTTCGGGCTCTTTCGCGAGTTTGTGCAGAACAATAAGCACGAGTTTGCGTTTGTTGGTGAACTAACTGCTTCGCTTGATGAGTTGACTCTGACGGAAGGACAAGGCATGCGTCTTTTTCACCCTGCGCAGTTGCAACAGTTGCTCATCAGGCCGGATGATAAGCAGACTCTGGAAGAATACTTTGGAGTTGAAAATGGCTGAAAAGGTGGAACAAGATAGGGACGAGTTTGCCCGTTTCAAACGCGATACGTGGAACGCGACGGATTACGACAGTTGGTTCAAACCCGCGCGCGGGCAGGTGATTGATACTTTGGAAAAGGCCATGCTCCAAAAGGCATTGGGCAGCAAGAAATATGATCGAGCCCTTGATGTCGGAATCGGCAACGGCCGCTTGCTGCCAATCTACTCGCCTAATGCTGAGCACATCACCGGCATGGACATCTCCTCGGAACAACTGGAACAGGCGTCGCAGGCAGCAGCAAAGATTGGCGTTTCTTTCGATACAAAACTCTGCCAGGAAGCCTCGCGAATTGAGCTACCTGACGCGTCTTACGATCTGATTATCTGCTCGCGCGTGCTGCAGCATGTTTTTAACTGGCGAGAGTCGGTAGCTGAGTTTGCCCGGATCCTTAAGCCGGGAGGCGACCTCGTTCTTTTGACTTATAATCGGCTCTCCATTTACGGTTTGAAGAAGTATTACCAACACAAGTTTGTTAATCCAACGAAAGGACGTTTCCAGAATCCTGCCGGACTGGCCAGCGAGCTCAAGAAAGACGGACTCGTTATCGAGTACTTTGTGGGTGGCCTGATGGGCCAGCCTGATCTTTTTAGCAAGGAACTCTCTTCGACGTCTCGAGGATTTATCAACTCGTTGGAGAAGTTGTCAGCAGTTTGGCCAATCAAGTATCTGGGAAGTCGCTTGATCATCCGGGCACACAAGCCCCTCTCTCGTTAAGGAAATCAGATGTCAAAAAACATTCCCCTTGTGGGACTTCTCGATCAGTATCAGACAATCAAGTCTGAGATCGACTCAGCGATTGAAAACATCATCACTAATAGTTCTTTTATTGGCGGCGAAGAAGTTCGTCGCTTTGAGAGCGAGTTTGCGGCTTTCTGTGAAGCCCGCGCGTGTGTCGGCGTTGGCAACGGTACCGATGCACTTTACTTAACGTTGCGCGCATTGGGAATCGGTTTGGGCGATGAAGTAATCACGGTCGCTCATACGTTCATCGCAACGTCCGAAGCGATCTCGATGACCGGGGCGACGCCTATCTTCATCGACATCAGGGAAGATACGTTGTTGATGAATCCAGATTTGATCGAGCCGGCAATCACAAAGCGCACGAAAGCGATCGTTCCAGTCCATCTTTACGGCCAGTCGTGTGACATGGACGCAATCATGGAGATCGCAGGCCGTCACGGGTTGAAGGTTGTTGAAGACGCGGCTCAGGCACATGGGGGCAGATGGCGTGGTCAGCGTGTAGGTTCAATAGGCGACGCGGCGACGTTTAGTTTTTATCCCGGCAAGAATCTCGGGGCGTTTGGCGATGCCGGTGCTGTAGTTAGTCAGGACGAAGCGCTGATAGAGAAGATTCGCATGCTTGCCAATCACGGTCGCCTCGAGAAGTACACACACAAAATAGAAGGTGTGAACAGTCGCCTGGATAGTCTGCAAGCAGCGATATTGCGTGTGAAGCTCCGACATCTTGACGAGTGGAACCGCAAGCGACGTGCACATGCAGATTTTTATCTCGAGTCGTTGTCTCAAAGTGAAGTCCGAACACAAGCTGTTAATCCAAATGCCGAACCCGTCTGGCACCTTTTCGTGGTCAGAGTGCAGGACCGCGAGGCGTTACAGGAACGACTCAAGGCAGCAGGCGTATCGACTGGCGTTCACTACCCGATTCCATTGCATGTCCAACCTGCATACGAGAGTCGCCAGATCCCGTTAGGTAGTTTGCCGATCACCGAGGCAGCAGCAAGTGAAGTTGTCAGTCTGCCAATGTATCCGGAACTCTCTCAGGAACAGCTCGAGTCGATTGTGAATGCGATGACGATGGCTGTCGTTTCCGCTTGAACAAGTTTCCAACGATCCTGAATACACTAAAGAAGATCATATTTTTCAGCTTACGCTTGACTTGGGCATTAGCGGTGTTAGTGGTTCTCTGCGTTGTCTGGGTTGTTCTTTTTGCTTTGTTCCTTCCCTTTATTCTGCTCGCCGTCATAATCGCTGGCCGAAGTAATCAGGTGCCGCCAGGCCAGAAGCCACAACAGGTAGATCAGAAGCCAGATGATGACGGCTCGATACCCCTGGTCTTCGATCGTCGACAAGACATCTCAAAACTGTTCGGCTGCAATACGAGAAACGTTCAGTATCGTTGGAACTTGTTCTCCTTAAGAATCGAACAGATTCTGAAAAGGCATGAACAACCGAACGCGTTAGACTTTGGTGCCGGTTCTCTGCGTGACTCCTACGAACTGGCCCGGCTGGGCTTCTGCGTCACCTCGGTGGATCTCGATCCTGCCGTCATGGACCGCTATTTCAAATCATATGATTGGGCCGAGGTACATCGCGCTCCAACGATTTTTACGGCACCGATTGAAACCCTGCGTGAGGGTGACACCGCGTTCCATTTGGCCATCGCCTTCGATGTCATCGAGCACTTGGAGGATCCATCGCATTATTGCCATAGAATTCACTCGCTGCTGAGAGAAGATGGCTTATTGTTTACAATCGTTCCCAACCGGCGCAGCATTTTTGAACGATATTTCAGGCACTCCATAAAGAAACAGAAGGCGAAAGGCATCCCCCTCGTTCCTGGTGTGCCTCACCTGCAATTCAAACTGCCTTCGGAGTGGGAAGCGTTGTTCGAGCAGTGTGGATTCCGAATTCTTGAGCACGACATGGCCATCGGTTTTTTCGTGAACGATTGCTGGAACGGGTTGCTCGGGTTACCTCTCAGGGTTTATGTGACACCGGTACTCGCTCGCCTGGCCCAGGGAATGGGAATGAAGTTTAACGAAGTGGCTTTTGAAGAGCGGTTCTCGCCACCGTGGCTGATGAAATACGTCGACGTCCTTGATCAACTCTGTAAGAAACAGCTTGGTCCCAGGTTTGGATGGAACCTGATTGTCGCGTCAAAACAATGAGAATTCTGATTTTTGACACTCATTATCAAGAGTCGCTCCGACGCGTTTATGAGCATGATCCTCACCTGCCACAGCGGTCTGCGTGTGAACAACTACAAACGATTTATGAGACTGGTTTTGGCAGAGCCGATTCGTTGCCTTTGAATCTAACGAAGCTCGGCCATCAGACTCACCAGTTCATCATCAACGCTGCCCCAATTCAAATCGCGTGGGCGAACGAGAACGGTCTGGAGATTCAAACGCATCGATCAATGGCGGTAAGAGTTAAGCAACGATTTACGCGCGGTGTTAATCAGTTACTGTCTAAGCCCACAACCCGTGGAATGAATGTTCCGCAATGGGAATTGGATGTTTTGACCGCACAAGCAAAGACTTTCAAACCTGATGTGATCTTCATCTGTGATGTACTTTATCTTCCAGCTCACTTCCATCAAACACTCCAGAACTACGCGCGGCTGGTTGTTGGGGAGATGGCCTATCCGCTCCCTCCAGGTCTCGATCTCAGCCCATTCGACTTGATCATCAGCGCAGCTCCCCACTACGTCGATCGCTTGCGAAAGGCTGGCGCAAAATCTGAGTTATTACGGCTCGGCTTCGAGGAAACTATAGTCAATCGCATCGGCCACGAAGCCAAAGACTGTGACGTTGCTTTTATAGGTTCTGTTGGAAAAGATCATCAACAACGGCTCGAGTTGCTTGAAGAACTATGCCGCCAGGTGCCGCTGTCTGTGTGGGGAGCAGGCGCCGAGAGTCTCTCGCCTGGTTCTCCGTTGCGCGGTCGCGTGAACCCCCCGCTTTGGGGCTACGACATGTACCGACAACTGCAGCGCTCGCGCATAGCATTGAATGTGCATATAGATATGGCTGAGCAATATGCCGCAAACATGCGGCTCTATGAAGCAACGGGTGTCGGCACAATGCTGTTGACGGACTGGAAAACAAATCTTCACGAGGTTTTTGAGATTGGAAAGGAAGTGGCGGCCTACCGGTCAACACGTGAATGCGTAGAACTTGTTAATTATTATCTGGCGAATGACAAAGAGCGCGAAGCAATTGCCAGGGCTGGTCAACAACGTACCTTGTCCGAACATTCCTATTATCATAGGATGCAGGAACTAACTGAGATTCTGGAACGCTATCTGCGAAACTAGTCAGAACCGGAAGAGCCCATGCCATCTGTTATTACGATCGCCTCACGAATCAAAGGTACCGTCAGCAAGACTGCCTGGGATGCCGTCAAACGAAAGCGGCTGGCGTCATATCTGAAATCCGATCGACGTCCCTGGCGAGAAGGCTACGATGAGTATCGCGAGCAACGTTTGAGTGAAGTCGTTAATGACGATGCCATGCTTGCCGCGTTCGCCGAGAATAGACCATTGCCACAGGGCTATGGCTATCGCCTCGATGCGCGCATCATCGAGATTCCCTGGGTCCTTTCGCGGATGCGGGAAGGCGGCAATCGTTTTCTCGATGCGGGATCGGCGTTGAATTACGAGTTCGTTCTAACGTCGCCTTCTCTAAAGGACAAGCAAGCAACCATTGTGACACTTGCACCCGAAGGTCAAGCCTTCTGGCAGCTCGGCGTCTCGTATGTGTTCGGTGATTTGCGTGATCTTGACTTTCGAGACGAGCGTTTCGATTCCATCGCGTGCATATCGACGATTGAACACATCGGTATGGATAACACCATGTACGCCGAAGATCTCAAGATCGCTCAACGCAGTGACCCAAGTGAATTCATACTTGCGGTGAAAGAACTCAAGCGCGTGTTGAAAACCGGTGGTTCACTGTACATCTCATTTCCGTTCGGCCGTTACGAGAATCACGGTTGGTTTCAGCAGTTTGATGCCCCACTCGTTGATACGCTAATAGCCGGCTTCGCACCGACGCAATCACACGAGTCAATCTTCCAATATCATCCAGACGGTTGGCAACGAAGCGATCGCGAATCATGCAAAGAGTGCGAATTTTTTGATATTCACACCAGCAAATACTCGGATCCGAATTCAACAATTGAGTACCCCGTCGACTATCCAGCCGGGGAACGCGGGCTTGCTTGTCTCGAACTCATAAAGTGACACGATTCAACGGAAGCGGCTATATTGATTTGGAGCCACCGTACAACATGAATACCACGATAAAAAACATGTTGAATCCGGAAACGAGGCGAAGCCTGCGCAACCTGCGTCTCAAACTGTTGTCGTTGAAAGAGTCCGCAGTGTGGGGAGGTTCCAGAAGGGAGTCAGCTCTGGTAAGACTACTGAACGCTTATTACTTCAGTCTCTATCGAAGGCAATGGGAATTGAGCACTGAAGAGCCTCATTTTTTCTCTCAGCGGATCGGATTTTTTAAATTCGCTTTCGACAAGAACGGTTATGGTCCTTACGCATTCTATCGAGGCTTCTTAGGCTCTGAAGTAGTCCAGCCTAACGATCAACTTCTTGATATCGGATGCGGCGATGGTTTTTTCACCAAAAGATTTCTGAGCAGCAGGTGCAGAAAGGTAGATGCCGTAGATGTTGAACCGTCCGCCATCGAGTCTGCACAACTCTACAATAGCGCGCCCAACATCAACTATTACCTGCTCGATGCAGTCAATGAAGCGTTTCCCTCAGACAAGTATGACGTGATTGCCTGGGACGGAGCTCTGGGCCACTTTGCCAGGGAAACAACTAATCGCGTACTCACAAAGATTCAATCCGCATTGCAGACTTATGGCGTGTTTGTCGGCTCCGAATCTTTAGGTTTTGAAGGATCGGACCACTTGCAATTCTTTAACTCGCTTGACGATTTGCACGCACTTTTTGAACCGTACTTCAGATTCATTCAACTGCGGTCGGTCGAATACAGGACCGGACAAGGCAAGGCGTCGTTTGTCCGTCAGGAAGCCTTTTGGCGTTGTGCCAATGACGAGAAACGATTGCGAGAATGTGGTTGGAACTCTTATTCGCAACAAGCTACGCTTGGAGATTCCAAGTCGATGAGTGCTTGAACCATCCGACCTCTAGTCATGACAGCAACTGACGAGTCAAAGATAAAATCCGGTGTGGAGACTATCGGACACGCTGGCATCACGTACGCGGAAGTAATACGCGCCGATACGCAAGTGCCAGTAACAAAATTCTTTTCTCCCGCTCATTCTTCGTTCCAATTTGGACTGCTCGCCCACGAAGCCGGTTTCGTCGAAGCGCCTCACTATCACAAAACCGTCGAACGGACTATCAGTGATTTGCAACAGATGTTTGTCGTTCAACGAGGTGTCGTCGCGGTGGATTTCTTCGACGAACAGGGTAATAGATTTCAAGAAGTCATTTTGCGCGCAGGCGACGGCATCGTGCTGATTCATGGGATACACTCCGTTCGTGTGTTGGAAGATATGCAGTGCATCAGCGTAAAGCAGGGTCCTTTTCTTGGTGCTGAGAACGATAAGATCGACGTCGAGGTCCAAAACAATCAATGATCGAAGTTTTCGAGCCCGTCATTGGCGAGGAAGAGATCGAAGCGGTTGTGGCGGCGTTGCGTCGCGGAGAAATCTCGGGCTCGTTTGGTGAATCGATTCCTCAGTTCGAACAGGAGTTTGCAGAGTATTGCGGCTGCAAGTATGGAGTGGCTGTCAGTAGTGGTAGTACAGCACTCCATGTAGCAGTTGCTGCTGCAGCAATCGGCGCGGACGATGAAGTGCTAGTCTCGGCGAGCACCAACATCGCTACCGCGCTCGCTGTAATTCATAACGGTGCGATTCCGGTGCCGGTCGACTCCGAGGAGATTACCTGGAATCTCAACCTCGATCTGATTCCCGATTTAATCACGACGAAGACGAAAGCGATTATTCCTGTACACCTCTACGGCCATCCGGTGGACATGGACCGTTTGATGGAGATCGCGCGGCGTTATCAACTGGTCGTGATTGAAGACTGCGCAGAATCGCATGGTGCGACCTGCCGCGGCCGGATGACCGGAAGCTTCGGCGACATGGCGTGTTTCAGTTTCTATGCCAACAAAGTGATCACCACGGGCGAAGGCGGGATGGTTACGACGAATGATGAACGAATCGCCGAACGCCTGCGGTTATTGCGCAACCTCGCTTTCACCAAGCCGCGTTTTCGTCATGAAGAGGCGGGCTTCAACTTCCGCATGACGGGCTATCAGGCTGCGATGGGTCACGCTCAGTTTCGCAAGATCGACCACATTCTCTCGGAAAAACGACGTGTCGCCCAAACCTACAATCATTTTCTGAGCGATGTAGAAGGTCTTCAGTTACCTTACGAAGCCGACTGGGCAAAAAACGTATACTGGATGTATGGCATTGTGGTCCAACCTGGGTTCGGCATCAGCCGCGACCAGTTGATGCAGCGGTTGCATGACGCCGGCATCGACACACGCACGTTCTTCTGTCCGATGAACCAGCAACCGTGTCTGCAGTCGCGTCCCGGGTTTCGCGAAGTACCTTGTCCCGTAGCCGACGGCCTCTGGGAAAAGGGACTTTATTTACCTTCCAGCTACACGCTTTCGGAAGATGTCATCAAGAAAATCACGGATGCAGTTAGGTTGGCACACCGAAATTGACTTCATACTCCGGCCGACACGCTGAGTTTTACGATCTCTTCTACGCGGATAAGCCGTATCCGCAGGAAGCCGCGTTTGTCGCTAACTGTTTGCGCACTTATTCAGTTGGATCAACTGAACGTTTGCTCGAGCTTGCTTGCGGCACCGGATCGCACGCCCTTGAACTTGAACAGCTCGGCTACAAGATTGTCGCCACCGATTACTCTGAAGACATGCTGCGTCGCGCGCGCCAGAAAGCGGGGGAACGATCGTCCCAGGTCCAATTTCAGCTTCTGAACATGATTCAGCTCGAACCAGATGGCGCGCCGTTCGACGCTGCGTACTGTTTGTTTGACTCAATCGGTTATGTCGCCACGAATGAGGCGTTGTCGCAGGTATTTCAGGGTGTGCACAAACACCTGCGGGCAGACGGTCTATTCGTGTTTGAGTTTTGGCACGCAGCGGCGATGCTTCGTCATTACGATCCGGTGCGCGTCCGTCGATGGGAAATGGATCACGGATCTCTTTTGCGCATCTCAGAAACGACGCTGGATTACGCGCGGCAACTTAGTAATGTTTTATATTCCATCTATGAACTCAAAGCAGATGGCACTTACTCGAGTTTGACTGAGTTGCAGGTTAACCGTTATTTCCTCGTACAGGAGATGGCCGCGTTTATAACGGCTGGAGGATTTGCTCCGGTCAAGTGGTTTGCAGGTTTCACTGTGGACGAGAACATCTCCGATAAAACGTGGCACATTGTCGCCGTGGCCCGGCGCATCTGAATATTTCATAACTCTACTAACGATGAAGGTCGGCGTATTTCTCGAAGACTTCGCACCTGAGACAGGCGGCGGCTACACCATTCAGCGCGACGTCTTCCAGGCAGTGCTCGAGCTGATCGATGAGACGCATCACTCGTTTGTACTTTTCTGCCGGCGACCTGAGCGCTTTCGTTCATTCCTGCGGTCGCCGCGTATAGAAGCCGTTGCGTTTCCCGGCGGTTTCGGTAAACGTGTTTTTGCGCGCGCTGAACGAGGACTTAATTCGCTGCTGGATAATCAAAAACGACAAACACGGCTCGAACAGTTGTGTAAAGAGACGGGCGTGGACTTCATGTGGTTTGTCGGCGCAGAAGCGGTGCAGATCGATTTGCCTTACATGGCTATCGTTTGGGATTTGCAGCATCGACTCCAACCATGGTTTCCCGAGGTTAGCTCAAACGGCACGTGGCAACAGCGCGAAAGTTTTTATGGAGAATATCTGCGCCGGGCCACTATGATAATCGCCGGTACTGACGTGGGCCGCATGGAGATTGAACGGTTTTATCAGGTGACGAGTAATCGAATTAAGATTCTGCCGCATCCGACGCCGTCGTTCACCTTGCGTGCGCAGCAGAGCGATCTCGAAGAGATTCTGAAGAAGTACGGCCTCAAGCGGAACTACCTGTTTTATCCAGCGCAGTTTTGGTCTCACAAGAATCACGTTAACTTGCTGCGTGCCGTAGGGATTTTGAAACAGGAGCACCAACTTGAGTTTCAACTCGTCTTCGTAGGTTCTGACAAGGGAAATCAGGAATACGTGAAGAGTTTCGCAGCCCAGCTCAAGCCGTCGCTCAATGTTGCGTTCCTTGGCTTTGTGCCATTGGAAGATCTGATCGCATTCTATCGAGGAGCATTCGCGCTCACGTACGTAACTTTTTTTGGGCCAGAGAATCTGCCACCACTCGAAGCGTTCGCGCTCGGTTGCCCCGTGATCGCTTCAAACGTCGCGGGCTCGCATGAACAACTCGGCGACGCAGCATTGTTGATCGATCCACGAAGGCCAGCGGAAATCGCCAACGCCATAAAGACTCTCCACGAAGATGGTGGCCTGCGTCGGGAGCTGATAGCGAAGGGTCATACACGTTCCGAACGATGGACTGCGTCAGACTTCGTACGCGGTGTCTTCAACGCACTCGATGAGTTTGAACCCGTCCGGAGTTGTTGGAAGAGCGGGCTCTAGAAACTAGCGAGGAAAGGTTTCACTAAGGATGAGTAGGCGAGCGTTGGTAACTGGAATCACAGGACAGGACGGCTCGTTTTTGGCCGAATTGTTGCTCAGCAAGGGCTATGAGGTACACGGAATCATCCGGCGCTCATCCTCTTTCAACACTCAACGCATAGATCATATCTACCGTGATGCTCATGAGGTCGGCAATCGGCTTTTTCTAATCCATGGCGATCTAGCTGATTCGAGTGCGTTGAATACCATCCTTCGCCAGGTGCAACCTGACGAGATTTATAACCTCGGCGCGCAGTCGCATGTTCGGGTGAGCTTTGATGTGCCGGAGTATACAGCCGACGTTACGGCACTAGGTACGATTCGTATTCTTGAAGCTATTAAAGAACTTGGGATCAAACCCCGGTTCTATCAGGCGTCGTCATCAGAAATGTACGGTTTGACTCCCGAGGTTCCGCAACGCGAAACGACACCGTTTCATCCGCGTTCCCCGTACGCCTGTGCAAAAGTCTTTGCCTATCATGCTACGGTTAATTATCGTGAGGCTTACAATTTATTTGCCTGCAATGGAGTGCTGTTTAATCACGAGTCGGAGCGCCGTGGCGAGACGTTTGTAACCCGGAAGATTACGCGAGCCGCCACGAGGATTAAGATGGGTCTACAGGAAAAACTGTACCTGGGAAATCTCGACGCTAAACGCGATTGGGGTTACGCAAGAGACTATGTTGAGGCAATGTGGCTAATGATGCAGGCTGATGAGCCTGACGACTATGTGATAGCGACGGGTGAAACACATTCCGTCAGAGAGTTTGTTGAAGAGGCTTTTCACTGCCTTGATTTAGAGTGGCAGAAGTATGTGGAGATAGATCCGTGGTACTACCGGCCTAGCGAGGTCGATTTGCTTCTGGGGGATGCAACCAGAGCACGAACGAAATTAGGTTGGGAGCCTAAAGTTAAGTTCAAGGATCTCGTAAGACTAATGATCGAACACGATCTAAAGCTGGCCACCGGCGAAAAGCACATGAAAGAGTTACAGAAGTGAACCCGTAACCTCACAATACTGAACAATGCATTATCACCTCATCGGAATTTGTGGAACTGCGATGGCTTCACTTGCCGGTATGCTTCAGGCACGAGGTCATTTGGTCACTGGATCAGATCAAAACGTCTACCCGCCCATGTCTACGATGCTTCAGGACCTTGGGATCTCCGTTCATCAGGGCTTTCACGCAACCCATCTATCGCCAACGACGGATTGCGTGATCGTTGGTAATGCAATTCCTCGCGGTAACCCGGAAGTTGAAGAGGCGCTGAATCGCAAGCTGCTTTATCGGTCACAGGCAGAAGTCGTAAAAGAAGAGTTCATTCGCGGCAAACACTGCCTTGCAGTTGCCGGTACACATGGAAAAACAACGACGACAAGTATCGCGTCGTGGGTCATGGATCAAGGCGGGTTGGATCCTGGTTTTTTAATTGGTGGGATTGCGCAAAACTTTGGTTCGAGTTTTCGCGTTACCGAGAGCGACTACTTCATTATCGAAGCAGACGAGTATGACACTGCGTACTTCGATAAGGGTCCGAAGTTTATGCACTACCTTCCGGAACTGGCGATTGTCAATAACATTGAATTCGACCATGCCGACATTTATCGAGATCTCGAGGCGGTCAAACTCGCATTTCGACGGTTCATGAATCTAGTTCCCGCAAATGGCCGCTTAATCGCAGGATGGGATAGTCCGAATGTTCGTGCCGTAGTTGAGGAAATGGGATCCAGATTGTTCACGCAGCTGGAGACATTCGGACTCGCCGGCGATGCCAGGTGGCAAATCAGAAACCCCGACTTCAGCAAGAGTCTTGCTCATTTCGACGTTCATCGCGAGAACGAGTTATGGGGAAAATTTGAAACTCCCTTACTTGGAGAATTCAACTTACTCAATTGTCTCGCAGTGATCGTTGCCGCCGATGCGTGGGGATTGAGCCGAGAAACAATCCAAAGTGCTCTAGCGAGTTTCAAGAACGTGAAGCGACGAGCTGAAGTAAGAGGCGAACAACGGGGCGTTGTTGTTATCGACGACTTTGCCCACCATCCGACAGCTGTTCGGGAAACGTTGCGAGCGTTGAGGACCAAATATAACGACCAGCGGCTCGTCGCTGTGTTTGAGCCTCGCTCATGGTCTTCGCGCCTTGCCGTCTTTCAGAACGACTATGCCGATGCATTCGCGCCGGCCGATTATGTTGTGATAGCAAATGTCTTCGATAGCAAAAAGGTGACAGAAAAAGGACGAGCACTCGACACCGCCGAACTAATAGAAGCGATTTCGAAACAGGGTAAGGCAGCTCTTGCGCTTCCTGACGTAGACGCAATCGTGAAGCATCTGGTTCCTGAACTTCAAGAAGGGGATGTCGTCGCGATCATGTCGAATGGAGGTTTTGGTGGAATTCACGACAAACTGCTCAATGCATTGGCGGCAACTTAACCCAGCGTATTGAAGATTTAAGGTTTCAGATTTCAGATTGTCGCGATAGCTCGGAGACAACGCAATCTGAAATCTTAAATCTGAAATCTTAAATGCCTCGACACCCGCGTCCGGGTCGCCTCCTCCACTCTTCACACTTTAAGTAAGAATTCGTAACCCTCTCGCAGCGGGACTCCTATAGATCAATTATGGTCAGTCAGGAGACCCCCACCGTGAAAAAGTTTTCAGTATTCGAATATGCTCTGGATTACTCCGAACCGCGTTTGGATAACCTCGGAGAAATTGCGAGCATCGCTCGTAAAGAGTTCGTCGATCGCGAATCGTTTATCTGTCGCACCACCACGGCGTCAATCGAGTACGGATGCCTGATGATTGAAAACGATATCTTGCTGCGCACAAATCGCGGGGGCAAAGTCTACGCTGGTTTCGGCAAACTCTCTGAACTCCAACCCATCATCGGTCGATATCTGAGAATCGCAGATGTCTCGGAGTACGTTTACGTATTTGGTGAAGATGACTGGCAGCCGCCGCGTCATCCAAATATTCGCGTAGTCGTGTTGAGACCGGAGTTCCAACTCTCGCGAGAGTGGTTTCTAATCACCTCGTCTTCATCTCTCGCCACGGCGTTTGTTGCCGTTGATGAGGGAGGGTTTGACCCAAACGTGCCGGAACAGATTCACTACTGGGCACTAAAGACAAGTAACAGATCGACTGTGAACAGTCTGGTGAATGCCGTCGAAGGCGTGATTGACTGGACGTTAGCTGCCTGAATGTCAGACGAACTTTAGGAAACTCTGATCAAGTACCTTCGACGCATCGTCCGTTTGCGACGAATATTAAGCTCAGAAAAAGAAAGAGTCCCAGGAATAAGAACAAGTAAGGAAGGGCGGTTTACCCCCGCTGTGATCCCAACAAATTAGACCGGTGACAGCGGGGGTAAACCGCCCTTCCTTACTTGTTCTTTGCTTGAGAAATGTTATTGCAATCCAGATCTTCTTCTTAGAGTGAGTTTGAAACGGCGGTCTAAATCCAAGGCCGAACTGCGCTTCGAGGAGACTTAATAAGAGTTTCCTTTAGTTTGTCGTGCGTTGTTAAGTGGCCGCTTGAAATTCGCAGTGCTTGAATCCTACCGACGACAAACTAAAGTTCGTCGGACATTTGCTCAACCTGCGGTCGCTCGACCAGGATCGGCGTCAAACGCAATCGCTTTTCAGCGCCAGTGGATTCCACGTGAGACGTGAGAACTCTGCGAATGCGTTTTGGAAGCAACTTCGACGCAATCATGGCGGTAGCGCCGAGCAGTTCTACAACATCACCTCCGCCCCGCCAGTGTTCGCGTACGATCATTGGATCAGTCACGGTTGTAAGTCGCAGCAGAGATAGTGCAATTAGATATGCGTCGTCGATTTGTCCGACAAACGGCAACATATCAGGTATGAGATCAAATGGAACGAGAGCGTAGACTATAGCGCCGGCAACCAACATCCTTTCTTTCGCTGGAACGCGCGAATCAACCATGAGGCGACCACACAGCAAAACCATGTTGGGAACAAACATCAGCAGATTCTGCATTCGCGGAACCAAAGTTGATTTGGACATTCTGTAGTTTCTCCGCTCGGTTAAGTGTGACTAATTATCAAGGCAAAGGGGGAGAATTGTCGAACGTTTGGTCTTGGGCCTTTGGCCTTCGGCCTTTGACCTTCGGTTGAACGGTGATGGGGTTTTCAGGGACCAAAGGCCAAAGACCAAAGGCCAAAGACCAAACTCCAATTGGCAATCGGCAATACTAAGATTATCCTTCGCGCATGAATATTCTCGAACGTATTCGACAACGCGCCGCATCGAGACCACAACACATCGTTCTCCCTGAAGGCAACGACCCTCGAACAGTTGTCGCCGCTGCTCTTTGTTCCGCTCGACGCATCGCGCAAATTACGTTAATAGGTGACGACCAGGTTATCCAAGCGACCGCTCGAGAACGCTCATTGGATCTTGGAGGTATCACGATCCTAAACCACAAACGTGCTCCCGATTTCGAGAAGATGGTCAACCTTTTCCACGAGTTGAGACGTGCCAAAGGTCTGATGGCTGATGAGGCGAGAACACTTGTTTCTGATCCACTCTACTATGGCAATCTGATGGTTCGCACAGGTGGTGCTGATGGCTCTGTCGCAGGTGCAACAAATACGACGTCTCACACAGTACGCGCTGCTCTTCACTGCATTGGAGTACGTAGTGGCTTCAAACTTGTATCGAGTTTTTTTCTGATGGCTCTTCCATCAGGTGATCCCCTGATCTTCGCCGATTGCGGAGTCGTGATCGAACCAAGTGCCGCGGAACTTGCTGAGATCGCCGTTGCCGCAGCAGATTCATGCAAAGCATTGCTGGGCACAGAACCTCGAGTTGCGATGTTGTCGTTCTCAACCAAAGGAAGCGCACAACACCGGTTGGTCGACAAGGTTGTTGAGGCCACCAGGACCGTTAAAGCACGTGCACCGGAACTGCTAATCGATGGTGAACTTCAAGCGGATGCAGCACTGGTGCCGGCTGTGGCGCAATCAAAGGCTCCTGGTTCTCCGACTGCAGGAAAAGCAAACGTGCTGATATTCCCGGACCTCCAATCTGGCAATATCAGTTACAAACTCACTGAACGATTGGCTGGCGCCACTGCAATAGGTCCCATTCTTCAGGGACTTGATAAACCAGCAAATGATTTGTCTCGAGGTTGCAAAGCCGAAGACATAGTCGATGCCGTGGCAATCACCGCGGTGCAAGCCCAGGCGCGTAAAGCTTAAGTAGAGTACGACAGGCTGTCAGAAATGTCCGATATGCTTTAGCTTGTCGTGATGTACCAAACACCAACCAGGATTGAAAATAAGGTGCCTGTTTGTCACATCACGACAAGCTAAAGCATATCGGACATTCCTAACAGCCTGTCGTATGTCTCAAGGCAACTCTGTATTACGGAAAGCATCCAAAAAATTAAACTCCAGCGATCGAATTATCGTGACTAGTTTAATGCCCAGAACTTTTTTCATCTTTATTCTGACGCTTGTTATTGTCAGTACAATCCGCGCCCAGCAACCCAAATCACAAGCTTCTCCATCACCATCTCCAAGTCCTGCTGCGGTTGAGTCTGACCAGGAACCGGTCCGCGTATTTACGGAAGAGGTGAGATTGCCGGTTTTCGCACTTGATGCCTATGGTCATTACGATCCTACGCTTGACCTTAACGACGTTCTCGTTATCGAAGATGGAGTCATTCAACAGGTGCGAAGCATTCGGCATGTTCCGGCAAATGTACTTTTTCTTTTGGATACCGGTGGTGAACTGAGCGGTCTGGGAGGAATTTCGAAAAGCACATGGCTCACTCGAGCAGTTACGGCAAATCTAATCAACAAACTTCCGGAGGGTTCGTGGTTCGAAATCCTACAATCCGGCAATACCGCTGACGTCATTCAACCCTGGACCAAAGACAAAGCAGCAGCACTCAAGGTCCTTAAAAATAAATTGAATGCTTCGAAACGATCGAGAATTTCAGAAGCAATTGTTACTGCGACTCAGCAGCTAAAAGATCGACCCGAAGGAAGTCGCCACGTTGTGATGATTACTGATGGCGTGGATTCACCGGGCGCAAAAGTCGATCGTGGTGCCGCCATAAAGAAACTGGTTGCAGCTCGCGCAACGGTTCATGTCATAAGCTACACTGAACTTGTCAGGCAGAAGAGCGACAAAAAAACTACTGAGCTGGTGACCGGCCAGGAGCCCAAAACTTACAATCCGATCACTGCGACCGATCCAACATTGCCGCCTGGTACTACACGATCACCGGCGTACAAGGTTGGTATTCGCTTCGATCCGGCGATGCGCCGTCAACGCAAAGCATATGAGTCGGACGTGAAAAAGAGTGAAAAGGTTCTTGCGGATGTCACGGAAGAGACAGGTGGAAAGTTACTTCTCCCAACCTCGAGCGACGACATGCTGGCCCAATCAAATGAAGTCGCGCGAGCCATCGGCGCTGAATATGTAGTGACTTATCGTCCGAAACGTCCCCTCGCAGAAGCGCCGGCCGGAGAGTATCGACGAATTCAGGTGCAGTCGAGAAAAGTCGGCGTGACGTTGGAAGCGCGTCGAGGTTACGTCGTCCCAAATCCGGCAAACGAATAGAGTGACTTCCAGTCCAACCGTTCAACAACAATTCCAACACGTCTACTGGATCGGTGGCGGCAGCGCAGCAGGCAAATCGACCATCGCTCATCGCCTAGCGGCGGAACAAGGACTCAGTGTTTACGCAACGGACGACTTGATGGCCGATCACGCCCGCCGAAGTTCACGCGAAGACTGCCCGTTGCTGCACAAGTTCATGGACATGGACATGAATGAGCGATGGCTGAACCGATCGCCGAAAACCATGCTCGAAACGTTCCACTGGTTTCAGGGCGAGGGTTTCGATTTCATCATCCAGGACTTGCTGCGCCTGCCACTTGATGCCGGTGTTATTGTCGAAGGTTTCCGCTTGTTGCCACATCTCGTGAAGCCTCTCCTCTCCGTGCCAGGTCATGCCGTTTGGCTACTCCCGACGCCAGATTTCCGTCACGCAGTAGTTGAAAGCCGCGGCGGATCGGCGTGGGGATTTCTCGCCCGGACCAGTGAACCAGAAAGAGCCTTGCGCAATCTGCTGGAACGCGATCGAATGTTTACCGACAGACTCCACACTGAAACCGCGCTTCTGGGATTGCACTCCATTGAAGTCGATACAGCAACAACTGAAGATGATCTTGCTGACCAGGTGATGCAGGTTTTTGGATTTTGAGTTTCGACGGGCCTACCCACCCACACAGCGAAAGTGTGTGCGATCGCTTGGTCCGTCGGACAGAAACCCCTCATCCCCTAACACACGAAAGCTCCTCAGTCGGAGCGCGGCCGTCCTCGGCCGCCCCCGTCGAACAGAACCTTCATCCCCTCACACACGAACGCTCTTCAGTCGGAGCGCGGCCGTCCTCGGCCGCCCCCGTCGAACAGAACCTTCATCCCCTCACACACGAACGCTCTTCAGTCGGAGCGCGGCCGTCCTCGGCCGCCCCCGTCGAACAG
>Ga0068856_100001501_pt1 | contig 24431 bp, 17 predicted proteins | sample KBSCornC62_FD_66595 | JGI IMG/M metagenome (GOLD analysis project Ga0068856, IMG submission 66595) | Corn rhizosphere microbial communities from Kellogg Biological Station, Michigan, USA - KBS Corn C6-2 | ecosystem: Host-associated > Plants > Roots > Rhizosphere > Soil ... | reverse complement strand
CGGTTGGAATCCCACGAAGAGCCTCTCGCTGTCCGTAACTGGTCAAAACCTGTTCCAGCCGCATCATGCAGAATTCGGAATCGATCCTCCTCCCACAGTTCTCATCAAGCGTGGAGTCTATGCAAAGCTGGTTTGGAGTCACTAATTCTTGAAAGGCGAAGAATGCAGGTCGGATCTGCAACTCAGCGATCGCGGTGGAAACCTATCAAGCCACTCCGGATATCCGCGACCGTTCAGGCCTTGACAGCTGCATTCGTCCTTGCTGCAATCCCTGCTGCTACTTCCGCTGTATCACCGTCCAAGCCAAACGAATATGACGTGAAAGCGGCGTACCTCCTCAACTTCGGTAAATTTGTTCGCTCGTCAGTACCCGTCGCCCCCCATTCGTCTTTTGAGATCTGCACTCTCGGACACGATTCGATGGGCTCATCGCTCGACGCTCTCGCGGCAAATTCCACCATTGACCTTCTCCCCGTCCATGTCACTCACCTGCCAGACATCTCCGGCGCGCGATCCTGCGAAATTGTATTCATTAGTGCCACTGAAACTGATCACCTGCGCGAGGATCTGGCGATCCTCGGCAACGCAGATGTCCTCACTGTCAGCGATGCCCCCGACTTCCTGCAGCGCGGCGGCATGATCCAGTTCGTCCTCGTCTCCAATCACGTTCGTTTCGCCGTGAACCTGGATGCGGTCAATCGCACGCATCTGATACTAAGTTCGGAGCTGTTGCGTGTTGCCTCGTCCGTCTTAGGCAAACCTCCAACGGGAGAATTGCCGTGAGATTCTGGACAAGCCAATCCATTTCCGACAAGCTCATGCGCATGACCCTCCTGGTCGGAGGCGTCTCGCTCCTGCTGGCGTATGTCTCCTTTTTGATCTACGACCTCTACAGCCTGCGACAGCAGCTCATGACCTCCATGGCCACTGAAGCCAACATCGTCGGAGCCAATAGCGTCACGGCTCTGATGTTCGACGACAGGCAGGCTGCTGAAAACACGCTTTCCGCTCTCCGAAACTCGCCCCAGATCCGCGCCGCTGTCATCGTTCGCCCTGACGGCACAGAATTCGTGCGCTATCTTCGCACTCCTGCTACCCAGTTCCAGCTCAATGAGCACCTCACCCTCGGTCAAACTGAACACTTCTGGACCAAGGGCCGGGACATTCTTCTTGGCTCCCGCATTCGTTTTCAGGGAGGCTGGGTAGGCTCCGTGTATCTGCTCGCGGAGACCAGCGGTATCGCCCGCAGCATTGAGCGGTTTGGTCTTATCTCTGCCGGCATGCTCCTCGTCTGCTTCGCCATCGCGCTGCTCGCAACTTCTGCAATCCGGCACCTCGTCAGCGATCCTCTCACTGACCTCGCACAGACTGCACAGGTGGTCACCCGCGAACGCGACTACTCAGTCCGCGCAAAGATCCCGCCCTCCAGCGACGAGCTCGCCTTCCTCGTCAAGTCCTTCAACGAAATGCTGGAACAAATCCAAACCCGGGACCGCGCCCTCGAGTCATCGCGTGCCGAACTCGAACAGCGCGTCGAGGAACGCACCGCCGAGCTCTCCTCCACAAATAAGGAACTGGAAGCATTCTCCTACTCCGTTGCCCACGATCTCCGCGGGCCATTGCAACATATCAACAACATCGGCTTCTTGCTTCAGCATTCTTCCTCTAAGGGCCTCGACGCCGAAGGACGCATGCTCGTTGACCGTCTCCTCGAAGGGTCGAAACGCATGTCTGTGTTGATCGATGATCTTCTTAATCTCTCGCGCGCGAGCAGCCATCCGCTACACCGTCGCCCTATCGACCTGAGCCACATCGCCGACACAATTGCCGCACGTCTCCAAGCCGAGAAGGACGGTCGCAACGTGCGCTTCGATATCGCTCGCGGCGCGCATGTCTTCGCCGACGAAGGACTGATGCAGGTCGTACTCGACAACCTCATCGGCAACGCCTGGAAGTACACGTCCAAGCAGGACGTCGCTCTGATTCAATTCGGCTACTCAGACGAGAACGGAGAAGTGGCCTTCTTTGTTCGCGACAACGGCGCGGGCTTCAATCCACGCTATGCCGATCGCCTCTTCCGGCCCTTCCAGCGCTTGCACTCGCAGAGCGAATTTGTAGGTACTGGCGTGGGCCTCGCCACCGCCTATCGCATCGTCACTCGCCACGGCGGTAAAATCTGGGCCAAAGGCGACGTGGACAAAGGAGCCACCTTCTACTTCACGGTCCCGTATTCCGAAGCATGACCGAGGGCCGGGCTGAATAGCCAGAACTAATAATGGACGCCCTGTTCACCGCATCCAATACTGCCTGTTCATTCCCAGGCGATGCTTGAGTTCCGGCGCGATCCGGCTTTCTCGCCGTCCGATCCTGTAGCCCAGATATTTCGCAAAGGTCCGTGCGAATGCGGAAGGTATCTGGTAGGGACCATGACGGAGCAGATACTTAAACTCCGAAAACACAAATCGCCGCCCTTCGCCAGACGCGCTCCCGAACTGTTCGTTTAGCCAATTCTCCCGCGAGTGCAACACCCCGATATCGAAGTAGCGCCGGAATTCCTCGGCAATCGTGTAGTCATGCGAGTGCCTCACGAGGGCATCAGCTACATAAGCCGTCTTCCAACCCGCACGATGCATCCGCGCCACCACCAGCGTGTCCTCGCCGAAGATCACATCCGACGAAAACCCTCCAACTCCCATCAGCGCCTCTCGCCGGTAAGCCCCGAATGCATTGGAGAAGAAGATTGACTTGAATCCCATCGTTCGCCGGCTCTCCCACGAACGCACTACGGGCACCTCCGAATAGCTGAAGTGTCTAGCATGCGCCTCGATCGCACTCGCCTTCTCTCGCGGAAGTTGCCGCCCGTATGCCGCCCCGATCTCGGGATCTTCGAATGCCCTGACAAGATTCGCAAACGCATTCACCCCGAACGGCACAGCATCCTGTGTGAGGTAGATCAGAATATCGGCATCAGCGGCCTGATCTGCGCCCATTTGACGTGTTCCGCCGTGGTTAAACTCCTGCGGAGAAATCTCCAGTACCTCGAACCCGTCACTTCTTGCCAGTTCCGTCGTGCCATCATTCGAAGAGGAATCGATCACAATCACGCGCGCCGGATTCAGACTCTGCGCACGGATTCCCGCCGAGAGCGCCTGCCAATAACGTGCCGCCTTGTAAGTCGGAATGATGACTGCAATTCGGTTCCGTCCCATTGCCTTCACCACTCCGTCTGCCTGGTGGTGCATCCCAACACCAACGCATACCTGATATGAGCGATCAACAAATCTATCCGCGTCTGAACTTGACGCACCAGGGACTTTGTCCGGCTCGCATTGCTGGTGTGCCTGCGGTAGAACAACAAATCCTCTTCGATGAAGAACGCTTCCCCTCCCAACAGATCGTTGCGTGTTCCGATCCATGCGTCGTGCAGGAACGAGTCCTGTGCCGGGAACGGCAGCACACGGCCCAACAGCGACGCGCGAATCGCCATGGCAGATCCCTGGTAGTGATTCATGTACAGATTTCGCCAGAAACCGGACACGAATCTGCCATCGCGATTGATTCGCGAATCTGGTAGTAGTCGATCGTTCTCATCGATCATTCGCACTCGGCTCGATACAATCTCAACCCCCGGCTTGCTGTCGAATATCTCAAGGAACCGCCGAACCTTCGTCGGAGCCCATACATCATCGTCATCGGCAAGAAACAGGACGTCACCTGTTGCGATACGCAATGCGTCCTCAAACGTCGCCAATACCCCCGCGTTCCGTTCGTGTCTGAGGAGCCGGATTCGCCTATCTCCCAGTTGCTCGATTCGCACCATCGTGTCGTCCTTCGAGCAATCGTCCACGATAACGACTTCATCACTCGGTCCAAGTTGCGTCAGAATCGAAGCCAGCTGGGCCTCAACAAATGGCCCACCGTTGTAAGCCGCCATGCAAACAGAGATCCGCGGGGCTGGAACTGTTCGCTGGGCTGTCCTCACCCGCTCTTCAGTCGCCTGAACAAATTCTTCAATTCGTTTGCGCCTCGACACGAAAAGCCTTCGCAGCAGGGCTGTCCATGTAATCCGCCGCAGTTCCGCCGAATCCCCTCGCATCCAGTGCTTCACCATCCGCGCCATCAACCGCAGCGTTCGCTCCAACCCTGCCAGCCAGTTCATCCGCAGATCCCAGAACGCCGTCTCCGCAAACAAAGCATTCTCGTAACGAGCAGAGCTCATCCTTCGCTGCATGTCTTTCATCGAGAATTCGTGCTCGACCTGGATATCCCCAGCGACGTAGACTCGTTTGCCATATTCGTGCAGCTTGCTGAAGATCATCGCGTCGCTGTTGTCAAGCCAGAATCGCGGATCGTATCCTCCCACCTGCTTCAGCACATCGACCCGAAGCATCGCGCCAGAGTTGAAAGCAAACACAGGCTCTGCGGGCACTCCCACATATCCAGTTCTGTACCAGCCCGGAATCGCACCAAACTTAAACCAGTTCGGTGAAAGTTGCCTTCCGCCCGCCGCGATCTGCGGCACAATCGCTCCAATCCCCGCGTAGCGCGTGCTCGCCCTCGCAGCATTCGCCATCTTCACAAAGAAGTCAGCCGGCACCGCCGTATCCTGGTCGAGCGTCAGTAACCAGTTAGCGCCGTGGAGTTCGGCCCACTCGAGCGCGCGATTGTATGCGGTAGCCAGCCCCGAATTACTCTCATCTCCGAAATAGGCAACGCGCTCCGGAAGACCCTCACCTGCGCCCCTCGCAGGACTGTTATCCCACAACAGCACTCGAATCTCACCCGCATCGACGCCGAAAGCCTCGCACGCCGTCATCACGCTCCGAAACGCGGGCGAATCCTTCGCCGCAATCCGATACAGCACGATCACAACCATCACCTTCAGCGACGTCGTCGACTCCGCAAATACCGGTGCGATCCCGCTCATTCCGGCACCATCCCCACCACTCGCGCGGCTCCCCAGTGGAAACATCTGCGTTGTACTGCGACTTGGATCGCAATCTGCAGGATCGTCGAAAGCGGAGTAAACATATCGCTAAAGAAAATGAATGAAAGGCAAGTGAGAAGAATGCTTGCTACCAGCAGGCTTCGCGGCAGCGCGCGCTCGCGCATCCATCCGCACCCGATTCCAAGCAGCAGGTTTGCCAGGTAGACCCCCAGATACGAAAAGTCCAGCGCGTACGCAACTAGGTACGTACTCGCGCCGTCAATGATGCTCAGATCTTCGTGAATGTAGGCATGAGGGTCCGATGGTGTCAGGAACGATGGCAGCAGGGGATACAGGAATGACAACGTCGGCCCATGAAAACTGCCCTTCGCAAAGAGCCAGCACAAATTCGAGAACGGAATTGAGATATACGAAGTTAGCCACAAGTACGCCATCGGCCAGTCAGAATACTTGTGCTTGATCTGGAGGTATTCGAGAAAAACACCCTGCGCCGTTCGAGCATTGCCGATCACCGTGATCACAACCACCGTAAACGCAATGAAGCAAGCCAGAATCGTATAAAGCTTCCTTCTACTCATTCGCGTCTTCAGCGAAAAAACAAAAAACATCTGTAGCAGGGCGACCATCAACAAACCCCGCGTGATGTACAGCGTCATCCCTGCCACGCCAAACAAAATGAAGAGTGCCTTCCGCCACCGCAGCGGATCGAGTATTGAATTCACCGTGACTGTCACCAGCAGTGGAAACAACACCTGCTTGAACCGGCCGTATGTCAAATACGTCGTTGGATCGCCCACCGCGGGTGGCGGCCCGGTGAGTAGCCAGTTGAAGACAATGATCATCAGCGCCCCGCAGCAAAGCAGCAGATTCAGCTGCCAGAGTTGGGTCACATCCAGCGAATACGACGGCGCGATGCTCGGTGTCGGCCAGCGATGCAGGAGCATGCGCGACACGATGTATCCAAACAGAAAAGAGCCCAGCGAAATGCCAAACAGCAGCAACGGCATTCCCATGCTCGGATACGTCACGTAAGTGATCTGGAAACTGAGCGAAACCAGCATCAGCGTCCAGTTCCCTAAGAAAATCACAAGCGGATTACAGAAGAGCGGAACATCCCGCAGAGGCTTCAGCTCTCCTTGTACCAGCTTGTGCTTCGCGAACTTCTCAGTTTGCGACGGCCATAGTGCCGGTGACGCCATAGCAGCCTCCGCGGGCTGGCCGGTGCTGAACAGATGCTCGTTCATAGCATCTCACGACCGAGAAGGAGGTCAGTTCTCAGCGATGCAAGTCCGCGCGCATAATGCAGATAATCCGGAAGCCGCCCCAGCATCTGCATCGTTCTCAATCCTAACTGCTGCGAAAGTGCCGCCTGGCTCCGAAGGAACGCGATCTTGTTGCGAAGTTTCGCAACCAGTGCATCGTGCTCGCTCCACCCCTCGCTCAATACACGGTTCAGCAGATCCTCAAATTGTCGTGCAACTCGCGCGTAAAACTGCCGCCGGGTCTCCTTGCTTCCACTCTGGGTCGCTTGACTACTGTTTCCTACTCCCAGTTGCTGTCCTTCATGAATTCGATACTCGATAAGCGGCTCCGGAATCAGAGTCAGCCTTGAGTGCAGCGCAAGCATCCAGGCAAGCCACCCGTCGTGCACCCATGTCGATGGAATCGGGGAGCAATACCGTCGGATCGAAGACCGGAACATCAGCGTCGCTCCCGTCACCACGTCATGCTTCAGCAGCGTCGCTGTTGGGCACGCTACAAAGCTCTGTTGCCTGGCCGCCGTGAATCTGTGCCGCCCGAACAGTGTCTTGCCTACCCGCTTTCCATCTCCATCGATCAGCTCAGCGTCTGAAAATGCTCCGCCAAGAAACGGGTTCTTGACCAAACATTCTGATAACCGTTCCAGCTTGTGCGGCAGCCATCGATCATCCTGATCGCACAACGCAATAAACTCCCCCTGCGCCATCCCGATCGCCTGATCGAAATTCCGCGTTGATCCCATGCGCTCCGAGTTCCGAACAACGGCTACCGGGAAAGGTGCCTCTGCCTTGAAGCGCTCTAAAATGGCAATCGTCTCGTCAGTCGAACCGTCGTCGCATACCACCAGTTCGCAAGGCAAACGCGACTGCGACCGGATGCTCTGCAACTGCTCTTCGAGATAACGGCCACCGTTGAATGTGCACATCGCTATCGAAACGCGAAGCTCGGATTTTCCGTTCAAATGCATACTCAAGCCTCTGCCTGCGACCACTGACTGCGCTTTGTCCTGAAAATCGTCGTTGCTGAAACCACTCCAGCTACCCCAAGTACCAGGAAGTACGCGACAGACACCCCCAGCGCCCCGGACGTCTTTGCTAACACAATCACGCTGGCTGCCGTGCAAGTCGCGATCACAATCGACTGCACCAGGAACGGCTCCATTTTGTGCGCCCGAAGATAAATTGCCTCGCTCTGCACCACGTGGCTGCCGAGCGCTGTCAACAGGAGCAACAGGAAGATCGGCCAGCCCTCGATGCGATGGCTAATTCTCGGCAAGACATACGGTGAAGCCAGCACTCCCACCAACACGGCGACTGCTGAGCCTGCAAACAAGAGCAGCGATTGCCGCAGCGATCTGAAGAACATGCGATCGAGTTCCGGCCTTTCCTTCTTCGCGATCAAGCTCCCGAACGGCGCAGCCTTCGTCGTCATCCACGCCAGCATCATTGCGCTCATCTGAGTCACAATGCTCATCGAAAGCCCCATTCGCCCAGCCTCCTCCGGCCCGCGAAACGCAAACAGCACCGGCGTGAACAATTGGAAAATGAAGTAGTCACAGAGCCAGCTCACCGCGATCTTCCATTGGAATGGCCACACCTCGCGCTTCCAGCTGATACCCTGGCCCGCAACGCGCATTTTCAACAACGGGACCAACAGCCTCCTCCGCGAGTACAGCAAAATGCTCGCCACAACTCCCTGACCCAGCAGCACCATTGCTGGCGAAAACAGTCCATGATGGCTCAACATGGCGGTCCACGATGCCGCTACGCTGACGATCGATTGAAAGAACCGCATCCGCGCCACATGCGTGACCTGTCCGCATCCCTCCAGAAACGACAATACTGGCCCAATCGAAAACGTAATAGCGCATGCCAGCACCGTGACCCGCAGCGGAACGTTCCATATATTCGGCTCTTGCGGCTGCTGGTGAATCGAGAAGAACCTCATTCCCCCCGCCAGGAGCACGATTCCCATCACGACAGCTGCGCTCGTATACCACTTCACTGCCCTCTGCAGCAGCGACGCCAATCGCACATGCGCCGCTTCGCTTCCCGTAATCGTCCCATCCGCGTGAAACTCAAGATGCGCTCGCTCATGCGCCGCAACCTGCAGAATCACAAAAGAGAATCCCAACTCGAACACGCTCTGCAGTGCAACCAGGCTCCAAAGTGCGTAGTAGTATCCCTGCTCCGCTGCCGTCAAAAAATGCACAATCAGCAGCACGCTTCCAACGCTGCCGAGTCCCTGTACGATGCGGCCGAGCACCGTAAATGCAATGGCTCGGTCCAGCCCGATCGCATGCGGGACCTTGTAGCGAAGGAAGTTCTTCAGTGTCATCCACGTGCCCTCAGAAGGCTGTGGCGACGTTGTCGTGTCGATCAACATGAGTCCTGGCTGAATCCGAAAAGTATGTTCTGCCGAAAAACACTAGTTTGAATGCAAAGGCTAAAACCCTGATCCAGTTGCCTCCGGTCGCGCGTGGCGGAGCGAGCGGACCTCCTCCTCTTCTTCCTCGCCAACCTGATTTGCTTTGACTTTAGCTCTCGCCTTCCTGCTGCCACTCCATAACGAACGCTTCAGCAAATCCAGCTTGTCTTTCGTTGCCGGATTCTGTTGCATCCGAACGAGCCCACCCTGAAGCAACGCAAGCATGATCCCGAACGTAAACCCGGCCGCGAGACCGCCAACGCTTAACAGTCCACGCTTCGGGTACGACTTCTTCTCAGGCGTAATGGCCGGATCCACCACCTGGATGAACGCGCCCTCGCGCGCCTCATCCAGCTTCGCAAGCTCGAGCTGCTTCGCAAGAATCTCAAAAATCGCTTCGTAATACTTCACATCACGCAATCTGCGCACATATTCCAGGCCCGCCTGCGGAACCGCCCCTTTCGGAAGAAACACATCATCCGCCGATCCGCCCTTTGAACCCACCAGCTTGCTGAACTGTGCTCGCAATCCATCCAGCTCGGTTTGTGCTTGCGTCAGCGCCGGATTCTCATCTCCCGCGTATGACCGCATTGCCTGGATCTGCACTTCCTTCGCAACAATTTGGGCTCGCATCCGCGCCGCGGAGTCGATCATAGCCCGCGCCTGCCCATCTACCTGGACCATTCCCGTTGAAAGCTGCGTCTTCTTCAGCGCTTCGTCTGCGTTCTCCAGGTCGACCTTCGTCTTCTCAAGCTGGTTCTCAAATACAACCCGCCTCTGCGACGCCTCGCTGATCGCTAGATGCTGTGACAGGTTCTTGAATTGATCTACATAACCGTTCGCGATCTCTGCCGCGCGGTTTGGATCCCGATCCGTAAAGCTCAACCGGATTAGCCCATCCTTCGTCGATCCATCGATTTTCGTGTGACTCTCGAGAGCCTTGCGCGTGTCGGCCAGGTACTTCTTGCGGTACTCCGACTGCAACCCATAGCGGCGTACGACGGCATCTTCCACGGACTGGCTCTTCAACATCGAAACGTACATTTCGTTAATGTTCTTCATTCCGAGCATGCTGCTCGCCATCCCCCCCATGGCGCCGCTCATACCGGAGAGCTGGCTCGCCAGCATCGAACTCATTGACGAGTTCCCCTGCGGCGGAAGAATGGTCACCGTACCCGTGTATTCCTGCGGAATCGTGAACGCCAGGATCAGTGCGATTCCCGTGCACACCGCTGTCACGATCCCAATCAGCCTCTTGCGCTGCGTGATAATCAGCAGGAGATCCAAAAAGGTCAGATCCTCTTGCTCTACATGAGAGATCGGCGGCAACAGGATGTCTTCAGGCAGTTCCTTGATCGTTCCCTCGCTTCGCATCTTTAGCATGATTCTTGTACTCCGGTTGGCGTAGTCATTTCCGTGCGACTCATCGAATGACGTTCACCGCAGCAGCCCCAAGGGCAAACTGTGAAAAGACAGCCGACCAATCTGTCAGGCCGCGCAATAGCGTTGTTTTGTTCAACTGTTCCGGAATGACAATCGTATCTCCCGGATAAATCACCTGACGGTTAAATCGGTCGTCCGTCCATAAGGTGCGATTCAAATACTGCCGGCTCACTACAGAGCCATCGGCGCGAATGATAAAGATCTGTCGCCGATCGGCATTCCGATTAGGCCCACCCGCCGATTCCAGATACTCTCCAACACGCCTGTGCGGGATGTACAGGAACGAGTTCGGATCGTACACAGCCCCTACAATCCCAACCGTCGATGGAACGGGAGGGACGATAAAGCGGTCTCCATCCTCCAATGCAAGATCAGGCAGGGAACTCACATCCGACTTGAACGGTTCGATGTGCAGCACAATTCGACCCGTAGCCCGGACCTGCTTCAGTCTGTTCACGAGTTCGCGCTGGCTTGCCACCGAAGCCCCTACGGTAGCCGCCTCCGTCGGGCTCACCACGGACGTTGCTTTGTTGGATGCCGATATCTCGATCTGGTATGACAGCGATGAAACGTACTCGTCCAGCCGCTGCTGTTGCTCCCTCCGGGTGCTCTCGCGACTGAACTGCGACCCATAGAGATAAGCCTGCGACGTGAATCCGCCTGCACGAGTCACGAGTTCTTTAAGCGTCTCGCCAGGCTTCACGCTGTATACCCCGGCGTGAACAAACTCCCCTTCCAGCCGCACGTATTTTGTCTGCTGCGCTCTCGGAACTCGGATATCGGCATCCGAGAATATCGTGATGACATCTCCAGGCTCAAGTTCCACATCTGCGCTCTTGTCGTGATTCACAACCAATGCGCCAAGATCGAACGGCAGCAGCTCCGTGGTCATCTTCTGCTTGTCCGTCCGTTCTACCACTGCATAACTCCAGTCGATATCTGGCGATGTCCTCACCACCTGCGTTTGAATGGGGAAATGAGGCGCCGTCACGAGATGTGGCCCCGACCCCAGCACTTCCTGATCCGGCAGCGGTGATGGCGACGATGCTCCTGTCTGCCCTTTCTGGATCTGCGCCTCGTCTTCACCAGACGCGGCAATTGACTGGAACTGCGCTGCGTTCGCTGCGGCCGGTGCACTATCCGCGGGAACACCCTTGGTCAACCCCGGGAAAAGCCCGCTGTTCACCGTCTGCGTGTCAGCCGGCATCGCAGGTCGGTTCACGTTTGTCCCCTGCTGCCCCGCGCCGTCTCCAATATCAGACCGCATGGGTGGGAGCATTGGCTGGAAATCTGCAGTGGCCAATCCGAGTTGCGCGCGGCGTAGCCAGTAATCAGGAGTCAGCAAGGATTCCTTGTTCGGAATGAGGTCACTCACGTGCATTCCTTGATGCCAGCCGAAACGCCCGGGCGTAGCGACGTTGCCTCGCAACGTCACTGTCTTGTCGAAGCGTGGAGATGCCGCCCGCACGCGCACAATGTCGGCGTCCCGCAAAGGCGCCGCCAAAGATGTCTCGTCCATGGCAACATCGACGGCCATGCGCGCGCTGCTCCCGTCTGCTTCTCTTTTCGTTCGTTCGATCACAAGCGAGTTGGTACTCGCAACCGAAGAAGCACCGCCCGCGAGAGTCAAGGCTTCTGCAACTGTCTCGTGCCCGCTCAATTCATAGATCGCTGGATTGTGCACGCTCCCGACCACCGCAACCTGCGGGCCAATCGGGCGGAAGTACAGAACATCACCCGTCGCAAGCGGGATGTCCTTCGATTTGTCCCCCTTCAGCACCAGATCGTACAAATCGAAATCTGCGACCGACTGCCCATTGCGCTTAAGCTGGATGTGCCGGAGCGATCCATGCGACCCCGGCCCTCCGCACGCGAAGATGGCATTCACCAGCGTGCTCAGCGAGCTGATGGTATAGCTTCCCGGACGTCGCGCCTGACCTGTCACAAATACTTGGATAGACCTTAGCTGCCCAAGGTTTACGTTCAGGTCGTAGTTGCGGTATACCCTGTCAAATCTCGTTTTAAGAAATCCTTGCAGTTGCCTAAAGGGCAACCCCGCCACCCGAAGTTCCCCTACCTGCGGAACATACACCGATCCCGACCGATCTACCGTCAAATGAAGGTTCTGCGTGACTTGTCCCCAGGTGCGGATCAGTAGTTCGTCTCCCGGGCCGATGACGTAATCCGGGGTCACCGGCAGCCGCTGCACAGGAGCAAACGTGTCCGGCACGTTGTTAAAAAGATCCTGCCCGTACACCGGAACGATCCGTCCCACAGAAGCTGCCACAAGCATCTGAAATTCGGTCAACGCTTGCGGCTTGATCGGTCCTGACGGATGCTGCCTCTGCTGTGCAGTGCGATTCAGACCTTCTGCGTCATCCCTGTAGACCGTCATCGGCGATGTTGGCGTGCCGGGAGACAGATTGGGATAGTTCCCAAGGGACGAGCCGCCCCCGGCGTCGCCTCCTTGCCCAGGCAGAGTAGGCACAGTCAAATCGCATGCTGCGAGATCTCCGCCCGCACAGCTCCCAGAGTTCGTATTCTGTTGAGTTCCGCTCGGCGACAAGGGGGACTGCTCGGTTTGCGCAATTGCGGCCAACCCAATTTGCAGAGGACCCCAGGTCAGGATTAACAAACCTAGGGCCGCAAACGATGATGTGCGCCTGCGGCTTGGAGCCTGCGACAACTCCGCGGCTTTTTCGAAATGTCCTCGGGTTTGGGCAACTGAAAAAGCGGTCAATGTCTTCAAGGCCTTGCTTGGAATCTTGCTCATGTCTTAGTTCTTCCGCATGTCTTCGGAACCCGGCCGACGCTCTTGAGCCGGCGAGGCGGGAAATCAGGGGCCCGGGCTATACCCTCTTTCTTCGATGCTGAATTCCAGCAAACGCCCTCATCTCTTCTCTTTCTGAATAGGCACTCTGGAAATCTCAAAGCCGCGCAAGCGCCTGTTCGTTCTGCGCCCGCGCGGCTCATCTTTGTCGCTGCTGCTATTCCCGCAAGGAAGCAGGAGCTATTCCGACCTCCGCCTCTTTCGCGAAGGCATTGGCACTTGAACGCTTACTTAGTAAGCCCCCTTCATCGTAATGACGGCAGGGATGGTCATGGTCAGGATCTTGAAATCCAGAGAACAGCTCCAGTTGCTGGCATACTCCCGATCGAACAGAACGCGCCGTTCATAACCGATGTCGCTTCGACCTGACACTTGCCACAGACCCGTAATTCCCGGCTTAAACAAATCGTAGTATGCAAAATGCTGACCATAGAGCGGCACCTCGGCCTCTACGATAGGCCTCGGGCCCACCAGAGACATGTCGCCCTTCAACACGTTGAATAGCTGTGGAAGTTCGTCCAGACTGAGCTTGCGGAGGATCCGCCCAACCGGAGTGATTCGTGGATCTGGCGTTTCCTTATTCAATGGATATGCCTGTTCGTTTCTACGGTGAATTTCCTTGTGCGTCTCATTGATCGCCTGCACGTTGTTCTTGTGCTTGCGCGAATACATCGATCGGAATTTGATGATCCTGAACGGAACTCCGAATCGTCCCAGCCTCTCCTGTGTAAAGAAGATCGGGCCTGGGCTGGTGATGACCACCGCGATCGCGACTGCCAGCATAATGGGAGAAAGCAGAACCAGCAGCAGGCTCGAGAGCACGATGTCGAGCGTCCGCTTCAACACTGCATAACGCAGAGAAAACGAGCGCTGTACCGCAGACGACAGAAAAGGCGACGGACGTCTCCAGGTTGACGCCGGAAGAGTTTCACGCAATACGCTGATGGTCGAAATTGTCCCCAGACTCGGACCATCGGTTTCCAATATATTTAGTGCACTATTACTGCCTTGCATTCGCGATACCCTCGCTTTTTGTTTCCATGCCCTTCCGGATCCAGAAAGCTAAAGACCGTATGGCTTGCGCATGGGCTTGCGATTTTTTAGTTTCCTCGGCTACTTTCTCGCCGCGTTATATTCCACCCTCGGACATTGCATGTGGATGGCCAATCGCGGCTGAGAACGCCTGTTCAAACACTTCGGAGCAGGAATCAAGGTTTCGAAACCGGTACAGCCGCATCCCGCCGGACCGTTCTTCTTCTTCAATATCTGTAGCTTCCAGCGTAGGCAACAACGACGTACTCTCAAATGCCGCTCCTCTTCCATCAACTTCCACAGCAATTCTCTTCATGGGCGGGTCGAGTGTAAGGACTACACAGTTCAGGCTCTTTTTTCTAAACGAGGTCTCTTCCAATCTGACTGGATCATCCATGTCCACGGCAGCCGTCTCAAATTGCGAGAGCACAAAGAAGCTCGCGATAGGTCCAAATTCTCTCGGGATCTCGAATGTAGTGCTCATACCCACCTAACGATTCGTTGGTGCAGTAGCAATGCATTTTGACAGCCGCAGACACGTCTCGAACCCGGGCGGGACACACCAATCCGCAAGTGCGTCGAGCGCGCATCGGCCTGTTTTCACGTGTTTAACGGGCAACAAACAAGTGCATGCTTGCAGTTCGGCTAGTTCTTTATCTTGCGCTCATATTGTGAATTCTCGATAGCTTTGAGAGCAGCTAATCCTCTCCTGAGAGGAACCCGAGGCTCCCCGGACTTGACACGCTGCTCACACACGTAAAGACGCAAAAAACGGGTCAGGAGTTATCTGACCCGCTCGTACAACATCTACTTTCCTCTGCCAAATTGTGACAAATCAATGAAAACCCGGCCGATTTTGCGCGGGCCGGGTTCCTTCACACTTTGCGATTCACGCTACCGGGTGCTTCAGGATCGCTCCCAAAGCCTGAAGCCTGCTGGCATCCGCCGCTGTTTTAGCCGATGCCGCGCTCGCCTCCACTTCACTGCTCATGGCGCTCAGCTTCGCGAGGTGCTTTCCCTTCAAATGCGATTTTTCAGCATCACGGATGGCCTTCCGTAAAGACGCTACTTCATTCGCCGGCAAAGCCTTTGATCGCTCCAGCTGATCAACATATGCCTTCGCCACAACTAGCTTCGACGGCCATTCCAGCTTCTGCTGATTCTGCACATTCAGTTCCTTTACCTGCACAGCCTTAGCCGCGTCGATCTCGTTCTGGGTCAGAAGATCAGTCGGTGTCAGCTCGAACACGTCAAGCCCGCGTGCAATCTCCGAACCATAAATAGCCCCGTTGTACCAGTAAGCTGACCAGTCACCTCCGAGCACCAGCATCTTTGGATCGATCGGCCCACGGTCAAAGTAAGCGATCTCCTGCGGATGTGTCGGATCTGTGAAATCCATAATTGAAACGCCACCCTGGTACCACGCCTGCACTTCGATATCGCGTCCCGGCACCGGAATCAATGAGCCGTTATGCGCAACGCAGTTCTCTGTGTCGCCCTGCGCTGCCGGCAGCTTGTAGTAGTTTGCAAAGCTCAGCTTCTCATCTTTCAGATTGAAGATGGCGTCCGCACCCCACTTGTTTGGATCGTTCGCTCGGCAACGTGCTCCCAATCCTCCGCCCCACTCATCTGTGAACACAACCTTCGAACCATCATTCGAGAAAGACGCCGAGTGCCAATAGGAGTAGTTCGGATCGTTCACCGCATCCACGCGTTTGGGATTCACCGGATCTCTAACATCCAGCAGCAACCCATTACCCGAGCATGCCCCGGCGGCGAGGCCAATGGCGGAATACACCGTGATGTCATGGCACTGATCTGTGTCGCGCGGCTTTTCTTCGCCCTTGCCGTGGCTCCCACCATTGTTCAGCCCATTGATCACGCCCGAACGCGGATCGATGAACACACGCGGATGCGAAACGATTCCCGCCTGATCAGGATGTGCCACCGGAACCTTGATCACATCGATCCGGAACAGCGCGGTATTCGGATCCTTCTCTGGACCCTCGCCCGAGCATCCAGCCAGTTCTTCCGGCTGCCGCACAAAGGAAGTGCCCGAGACATAAATGTACACATTCTCTTTGTCATTCGGGTCCAGCACCAGCGTGTGCGTATGCGATCCGCGGCACGTCTGCACTGCTGCCACCTGCTTCGGGCTCTTGATGTCCGAAATATCAAAAATCCTCACCCCTCGGAACCGATCCTTCTGCGCAACTGGCAACCGCCGCTCTTTTTCTTTCCCCGGTTCCGGCGCAGGCTCAGGTGGAAATCCCTGCGACCCGCAATCGATCCGGCCATTCGGCATCTCCACGGACATGAACATCAGGTTCCCATACACCGAAACGTCGCCTTGTCCGCCCGGGCATACCATCGACGTCAGCAAGGATGTCTTCGCCGGGTTGCTGATGTCGTAGATATTCACTCCGTAGAAATTCCCTTGGAACAAGTGATTTCCCTGAAACGCGAAGTCCGAATTTGCAAATGCTAGTTGCGCAATCACCACTTGCAGCGTCTTCGGCATTTTCTGCAGTTCGGTCGTTCCCACTCCCATCTGACCCAACATCTTCTGCACGCTTGGATCATCTGCCGAGGTCGCCTGAAGTTGAAATGCACTCGGCTTCTTCACGAAGGCCACATGCCTCAACCCCTTCGCAATCTCACCCGCGTCATACATCCCGGGCTTCAGCTTAGCTCGCGGATCGTTCACGTCTGATCCCATCATCCCCGGTGGCAAAGGCGGAGCCGGCTGAGGTGCAAACGGATCTTCCTGCGCCTTCGGCTTCTCCTGTCCTTGCGGAGCGGCTTGCCCCGAAGCATCAGGCGTCGGTTTCTGTTCTTGCGAATTGCTCGGGTTGGGAAAGAAGAGAATCGCCGCCAACGCGGCGACGGGAAGTACAACGCTCCTCGTCGAAATCAATGAAGCTCCTCCAGAAGTTTCTGCATGATTTTGATTTCTGCCCGCTGCGAGTTATCTACATCCGTCGCGAAATCGAAAATCTCCGCGTCCTGTCCCGCACCGGCACTGCTAAACAAATCCTTGACCATGACCAGCGCACCACCGTGATGCTGAATCATCCCCGACAAAAACAGCCGATCAAACTCGGCCCCTCGCGCCTTTTCCAGAGCTTTCATCTGCTCTCGAGTCAGCATTCCCGGCATGGGGGGCATCGCGCTGCCAGACATATCCATATCCGGCATGCCAGGCATCTCCCTTGCACCGGATTTCTCCATCGATATCGCCTGTCCCCGCGCAGCCAGCCATCTCTGCATCATCCTGATCTCATCGGCCTGCGAACTGCTGATCTTCGCACCGATCGCCCGCACATCCTTGTTCTCCGTGTGTGACTTGATCAGTGCCGTCATCTCCACAGCCTGCGAATGATGCATGATCATCCCCTGCATGAAATCGACATCCGCCCGCGAAATCGGCGGAAGCGTCGCGTGAGCATCCGGGGGAAGAGCCTTCGTCGGCTCTCCGGGGGCCCCTGGCTGCACAACCGCCGGTCCGCTCGCCTTTTGAGCGTGAGCTTGATATGGGGTCGAACCAAAATAGGGCAGAGCGCCGGCCATGATCAGCCCGCTCCAACGAACGCCTGCCGCCCATCGGCGCGCACCATAAAGGATCTTTCTGAGGGGGAAACCGCTCATTTCGGTGCTCTTACGCTATCACGCCCGCCAATCCACCGAATAGCAAAGATTTAGAACTCCCGCTGTGGCGATGCTTCCCTTCGAATAGCGCGACCGGGCAGCCAATGTACTTTGGTTTCGCCTTTCTCACTTCTCTGGTTACCGATGAGGGATGCACCACCGGGGCTGCAAGCCTATCGTTTACGTAGCGTGGGTTGAGGCGAGTGTTGAACGGTTTGACCCACAAACAAAAAGCCCACCTCATCGGTGGGTTTTTTGTTGAAGCCCCTTCTCAAAAATATTGCTGCGACAACACGGTACCAATTTGGAACAAACGCAATGAATTCAGCAATGGGCGAACCCTAAAGTCACCCTCTTCCTCCTTTGTGGGAGTCAAAGATAAGCGTTACAGCGATAAACTTGCCCAAATATCCAGAATCGGGCCTCTACGATCCTCCAAGATCGGAAGAGAATTTCTTCCGGCCTCATCACTCGAGCGCTTTCAAAACGCTCTTCAGTGAGCGATTTGGGGATCGACTACGACGATGAAGTTTGATCGCACCTTCCGCCGGATCTTCTCTGCAGCGCTGCTGATCACGGCGCTGTCGGCCCGGTCGCAAACCCTCCCCATCAGGACGCTGAGTGCGATTCACGCGCTCACCAACGAAGAAGCCAACCGCGCCTTGCCGGTGTCCTTTGAAGGCGTAGTGACCTACTACGTGAAAGGCAATGTCGACCTCTTTGTACAGGACGGTCGCGCGGCAATTTATGTTGAGACGACTTCCAAACAAACACTTGCTCCGGGCGATCGAGTTCTCATCACCGGGACAACGCGAGCCAGCTTTCGGCCCGAGGTGAAAGCCGAACAAGTAATCTTCAGGGGACGGAGTTCGCTCCCAGCTCCCGCACCGGCCCAATTCCGCCAACTCATCCGCGCCGAACTCGATTGTCAGCGGGCCAGAATCCAGGGATTCGTTCGAAGCGCCAACATCGTCAGCGATGTTGGAATCGCTACGCTTTATTTGCAATTGCAGATGAACGGAGGGACCGTTGAGGCCCAGATGCCTCTCACTGGCGCCATCGACCTGACATCCCTGCTCGATTCAGAGATTGAAGTCACGGGCGCGGTCGCGGGTAGATTCGATCGGAAGATGCAGATGACCGGCATTCTGATAGAAGTTCCCTCGCTTGCAGACCTGAAGGTCATTCGTCGCGCAGCCGTCGCTCCAAAAGACCTGCCCATCACTCCATTGGACCAGATCCTCAGCGGATATCAGGCCCAGAACAATACAAGCCGGATCAAGGTCGCCGGAACAATCACCTACTACCAGCCCGGGTCGGCACTGGTCCTGCAGAACGGTCAAAAAAGTCTTCTGGTTACAACACAATTCGAACAGCAGGCCAGGATTGGCGACCTGGCCACCGTGACCGGATTTCCCGATGTGCAGAACGGCTCCCTGGTGCTTACCGGCGGGGCTGTAGAAGATACCGGCTCGCCTTCCAGCGCAGCTCCAGTCAGCTCCAGCTCTGACGTCCTGGCGCGCGGCGATCACGCGCTCGATCTAGTATCCATCGATGGTCAACTGCTCACTGCCGTGCGCGAAGCAGCACAGGACGAGTACGTCTTTGTTTCCAGCGGACATCTTTTTAAGGCAATTCTTCAGCACCCGCAGCGTGTTGATGCCGCGCTGCGGCCGTTACGCGAAATCCCCGCGGGATCGAGAGTTCGTATTGTGGGAGTTTGCAAGCTTTCGAAAGCTGAACAAAGCCAGGATCCCTCGGCTTTCGACATCCTCTTGCGTTCTCCCGAAGACCTCACGGTCATTGCAGGGCCGCCCTTGCTCAACGTGAGAAACCTCACTTACCTTGCCGGCGTCCTGCTTGCCGGCCTCGTCGTCATCGGGACTTTCGCATGGCGATCCGAGCGCCGAGGACGCACCCACATCTCCCGCTTGGCGCGTATGGAGCAGATGCGCAGCCGCGTCTTGGAACATCTCAATGGCTCCACAAGCCTTCTCGATTTGGTCGAAGAAGCGACGGAGATCGTCTCCTTCCGCCTCAACGGAGCAGCGTGCTGGTGCGAACTCTCCGATGGCCGCCAGCGCGGAACCCGCCCCAAACAGTTCACCGGCTTGCGCGTCGTCGATCAGCGAATCCTCTCGCGATCTGGTGCGCAGCTCGGACTTCTAAGCGCCGCTTTTCCCGCTCGGACTCAACCCGCTAAAACGGAAACGGATGCGCTCACATCCGCGGCGGGCCTCATCGCTCTCGCCATTGAAAACCGCCGCCTCTACTCTGACCTCCAGCACCGTTCAAAATTCGACCTGCTCACCGAACTTCACAATCGCTTCTCTCTCGAGCAACGCCTTGGGGAAATGATCGAACGAGCAAAAACAGAGAAGTCCAGCTTTGGCCTGATCTACATCGACCTTGATGGATTCAAACTTATCAACGATCACTTTGGACACCAGATCGGCGATCGCTATCTCCAGCAGGTCACGCTGCGAATGAAGCATCAGCTTCGGCCCGACGACATCATGGCCCGCTTAGGAGGCGATGAGTTCGCCGTCCTCCTTCACAATGCAACGACGCACGAGGAAATCCACTCGGTCGTCGCACGTTTAGACGGTTGCTTCTCTAATCCATTCCAGGTGGATGGCAACCAGATAGTCGGGGCTGCCAGCTTTGGCGTAGCGCTTTTCCCAATCGATGGTGGCACGCAGGACAGCCTCCTGAATTCCGCCGATGCCGCCATGTATGTTGCGAAACATCAAAGGCGAGCCCGGCAGACTGATCGCGATGGCTTGGGAATGGAATTCACCCGCTGAGCAAGCTCCAGAGACAATCTGCGTCTCTCAAGTTCACAATCAGAGATCCCTAAAACCACATCGCCAAGACTCGCGATTTCCTCCCTTGTGACTCGAATCACCGAGCCTCTTTCCTAGGTGTCGATATGCTCAAGGAAGCGCAAGCGACCGCGCCCGCCATTTATAAGGAGCAATCATTCATGGCTTACGTCGTAACCGACGCATGCACCAAAGACTTCGTTTGTGTCGCCGAGTGCGCCACCGCCGCCATCGCGCCGCAAGAATCCGACCCTGCCGCCGGCACTGTCTCGCAGGTCTTCATCAATCCCGACGAGTGCATCGACTGCGGGAACTGCGCCAGCGTCTGCGCTCAGAACGCGATCTTTGCCGAAGCCGACCTCCCCGCCGACAAGACCGAGTTCGCCGAAAAGAACCGCGCCTACTTCAATTAGTCTTCGAGCGAGAATTGCTTTCCGCCGACTCGCCGCTTGCTGAAGCCGCAAATCGGCGCCAACTAGCCGTTTTTGCGGTCCGCTAGACACATCCTGCCTTCGTTGACTCGCGCTCCATTCACCCGGCCAGTGACGCCTACGGTTCCGTCTTCGACCGCGGCGGGACCTGCGCACTCTGCTCCTCCGATTGCTTGCTCTCACTCGGTCTCGTCGCAACGGACGACGAACTCGGTGTAGCTGGCAGCACCGCCAACGCCAGCGTCTGCACCGTCTCCGGATCATCTCGCAGCTTCAGGTACAGCACACCGTTCGCCGGATGCGGCACCGTCAACTGCGTCCCTGTAAAGTCTGCAGGTACATCCACAGCGTTCTCGAAATCCGCCGAAGATCCAATCGATCTCGCCAGGAAGAGATTCGTGCCCGTCAACGTGCACGGCTTCGATATTGCGTGCGGGCATCGTAGTTCCTTGAACCCCGGCAACCGCACCAGCGTGCCCAATGAAAGCCATTCCCCCGCAACGCCGTCGCCCGAAATCGCACGCGCCTGTACCGGCCCAAATGCCGATGACCCAAACTTCGCCAGCGGCTCCACCACGCCCAGAGCCGTGCTCGAATCCTCCAGCATCAACGTTCCATCACTCAGAGAAAGCGTCGTGTGGAAGCTGTTATCCGCTGCCGCCACCTCCACCTTCTGATCGCGCGGAAAATTCTGTGGCGACTTCGATTTCAGAAAGAAAACCAGCCTCCGCTCTACCGGCAGATCGTTCGGGCTTCCCAGATGCACAGGCGATGGATCGGCTGTTTCTTCTTCCTGCGAGCCCTTGCTCAGCAAAGAGACCTGGGGACGCGACCGCTCCACGGTAACCGGCACCTTCAGTTCGCGGCCATCCCGAAGAGCCACCTTGGCGCTATAGCGCTTCCCAGGTTCCAGGGCATCCGTCGGACTTCCCGCCTTGAGGCTCAACTGGTCAACGTCCTGAACGCGCTTCAGCTCTGCGGGAGTCCAGTCGATATTGTTGAACGAAACCTTCGCAACCTCATCAAGCCGTGTGCCTGAAAGAACAGCTACCGGATCTCCTGCGCTCAATGTAAGCCGATCCAGCGATGCCGCCTCAGAGTACGCCATCAGGGTGAGTCTGTCGGGCTTCTCCAGTCCGTACTGGTGAATGCTGATCGCTACCTCGCCGGGTTTTGCATCTCTCAGGGGAACTCCAAACTCCAGCATCTCCGGTTTCGGCGACTTCCATTGCACCTCCAGCGGACTCCCTCCTGCCGACTGCGCATCCACGCGGTCGACGCACAGGGTATTCTCTCCCTGCACGTGCAGAGTATCTTCGCGCCCGACCACCAACGCCAGTTCGTCGCTCGACGCTACCCTCCATTTGCCTGGCGCGGACGCCACCAGGTGAAATCGAGGACCCTCCCAGCTATCGAATCCCCACTTTCCAATAACCACGCCGCTCAAATCGCCCGGGGGCAAAGCAGGTGCAGGCTTTGTCAGCACCAGGCCACCCTTGCCCGCATCTGCCTTCACTGGCAGTTCGATCGGTCCCGACTTGGTCTGGATCTTCAAGGTCAAGTCGTGCGCCTCCGAAGTCGCGTACACCATCGGCGCGCCTTCTGCAGCCAGTACTAGTCCCGGCTTTTGTGCACAAAACTGCTCCGATGGGTTCGACGGATGCAGTGGCGGCAGCTTTGCAGGTCCCACCGGCGGCAGAGCAACCACTACCACCGACTTCGGATCCTTGAATGACGGCGGAACACTCAACCGCAGGTTCAACGTGTCATCGGTCGGCAGCGACAGCGCCGGAATGTATTGGAAATGCGCCGTATGCAGAGACGCCAGGATGCGCGCGGTATCCAGAATCGCTCCGATATACGGGCTGAATACCCCCGCCCCCCCAATGGGCGAATACGCCAGTTGATTCATCAGGTCCACGCTGCTGCCGCTCGTTAGCTGCGCAACCCGGTTCGACACGTTTGCGTCGTCAAGGACCATACCCTCGGTATGCTGCGTCAGGCAGGGAGCCTGCTGGTCCGACGGCTTGTCGAAACACTGCTGCTCCACCCTTATCCCCAGCACAGCCGCCGCCTTCTGTGCCCTTTCTTTCAACGACTTAGGATCAGTCTGCGAGCTCACCTTGACCTCGGCCAGATAGGTATCAAGCCTCATCCGGTCCGCATTCGCGAAATTCAGGTCCTGCGCCGCCCTCACAAACACACCAGGCCGCCCGCGCACTGCATTCCGCAGCGTGCTGAAGTCCCCTCCCGTCGAAGGAGCCAGAAACATGACCGCCTGCTGGGCCTCCGCAGGAACCGTAACGAAGACCCCTTCCTGCCGCACCTTCTTCGACCAGGTTTCGACGTGGGTAAACCATTCAGAAGGCGGAGGATTCGTGGCTCCCCGTAAAAAGCCCACGATCAACACGTAATGCGCCGATTGGCTCTCGGGAAAATCGGGATGTATCCAAAGCCGGTCGCCGGGCAGCAGGTTGGGTACCTGTCCAATCGGCAGGGTCTCTTCGCCCCGCTTCACATGGACATCCACTTTAGGTCCAACCAGGTCAAAGGCCGGTGGTCCGGCTTGACCTCGTGCAGGCTTGCTCCCCAAACAAAGCAAAACCATGAACAACACCAGGGAAATTCGCCGCATTTCTCTATTGTACGGAGATGTAGTCCACCGAAGCATTACATGGAGCACACAACTTTGCCTTCTTTTGGGCCGTATTCCTATATAGGAGACACTAACCCGGCCTTGCACCGGCCAAGGGTTAGGTTGCACAATCGTTTACACTGGTGCGGGTAGCTCGGAAGTGCTTTTTACTTAAAGTTTTCTCGACCCTGTGGGGTGTCAGACCGAAGTAGAAATTGGCCGTTGGGGTTCTTCGGCTGACTAATTTGATCAGTACCTTACAAATGGTGGGGAAACAAGATTTTCGGTCCGTTACAGCCAGAATAGGAACCTGTGACTCGCCTCGATAGCGCCTGCTTCGTAAAACGTCGAACCCTACAAGAGCGCGGTGGGAACAAACAGGCTAGAGATGCTTTATACGGAGAATCCCTATGAAGTCGAATCGAGCTGCGCAAAGCAGCGTAGACGTGAGCAATCTCAGCATTCCAGACGCCGAAGAAATTATCGAAGAGGCCCTCAGCGAGCTTGCCTTCTCGCAGGACCCGGGCCTCGCGCGCGCATTGCGATTTCTCGCACCTCCGGGATACCAGGCCATCGTAGAGCTCTGCAGTGAAAACGGCCGCAGCAAGCGTCGCAACGCCTCGGCCGACGCATGGTCGCCAGAAGAAGACGAAGTTCGCATCTACTTCGAACGCCTCGATGACAACGCCGGCCCGGCCCGGCAAAGCCGTACCCGAGGTCCTATCGAGCGTGACTACGAAGACGAACCCGAGGACATCGCACCAATCCCCGCCGACCTCGACGCCCGCGTCAAAGAACTTTGTGCCGCCCTCGCCGAAGCAGAACGCGGCGGCCATGCCTTCATCGCTCTTAAATGGTTCCGCGACTCATTCCTTCCCCGCAAGACCTTCCGCTGGAACCAGCACCCCGAGTCCCGTCAGGCCGTGCTTGCTGAAGCCATCCAGCGCGGCGT
>Ga0068856_100001490_pt1 | contig 24489 bp, 39 predicted proteins | sample KBSCornC62_FD_66595 | JGI IMG/M metagenome (GOLD analysis project Ga0068856, IMG submission 66595) | Corn rhizosphere microbial communities from Kellogg Biological Station, Michigan, USA - KBS Corn C6-2 | ecosystem: Host-associated > Plants > Roots > Rhizosphere > Soil ... | reverse complement strand
GCTCAGACCCTATTCTTATTTTGATACCCATCTGAGCGGCAGTATTTTTTAATATTATCACCCATGCCCTGGTCTGTGCTGGTGAGGTAGTATTGATGTCTACTGCCATCTTAGCCACATGTGGCGAGTGCTCTGCGGCCTGATAGCCTGCGGCCCTCAATTGTGCCTGTTTCTCTTCTGTTCGGTTAAATGAATTAATAGTAAGCGGCAGGTCAATCGCTTCTCTAAATGCATCCATCACCCTTACCAGCAATTCATTTACTATGAGTTGCCCATAGTCTCGTAAGTCCTGGGCAAGCTTTGGGTCTTTGAGACTAAAATGACGGCCTATTGCGTCAGAGCCTACAGGTAACCCGTATAGATTCTGCCACTCCTCCAGGGAGCATTGAGAGCCATCTTTTAAAATCACAAAAATATTTTTCATAGTATTCTATTTTTTTTATACCACTTGTAAAGTCGGTAAGCCAGATAGAGTAATAGTATTAGCAGGAGAAAGAAGAGCAAGGCCCACAATTTAAATGAGGTTCCGACTCCCGTACTTTTTTTTTGACATCTTCAGTCACTCCGGTACTATCATTATCAATTACAATAGATTCGTGTATGAGCTGCTTATCATCTGTTTTAAGAGTATTCCTATTGACGACATCCACAGGCTTGGCTATAGCGTTTATCTTAAGCTTATATCCGCCCTCAGTTTTTATAAGAGTACCTTTTATAGATATGCCCGAGCTTTCCACACTATCAGTCATTGAGGTATTATCAAAGCTGAGCGAGGCTTTTAAAGTATCGCCATAGTGCTGAGTGGTTTCGTTCACCTGTTCAGTTACCAAATGATTAGAATCATTTTTCACGGTGAGCTGTTCTTTTTTTACATCAGTAAAAGATTGATGTTTGTTTACGCTCCTATTGCAGCTACATATAGCGATACAAAGGGCTAGCGAGAGTAGTATTAAAATATTTTTCATAATGTTCCGGTTATTTTTGATTTAATTTTTTCTATCCAAAAGTTTTTATCTTTTCCCTGTATCACCGCCACATTTTCAAGTATGGAAATAATGTTTTCCGCTACTACCTGAATCATAAGGAAAGTATGCATCCACTCAAATAAGTAAGCCGCTACTGTATTGCCATGGGCATGGGCAGAGTCATATAGAATATAAGGGACCGAGATAAGTATCAGGTAGCACGCTATCTTTACCCCAAATCGGCTCAGTCTTTTGCTACTAAACTCTTCCTTTTTTACATGGCTGGCATAGATACCAGAGCCGAGCTCTGCAAACATCACCAGTACCAGAGCTCCCACAGCCAGAGCCGATAGGCCAAAAATCTTATCGACCCAGCCAAGGCCTGCCGATAATATAAGTACCATCGCCATTAAGTTGTATTTAACAGTCGGTACGAGGCTGTGTGCAAACTCGGTGATTGAGAGATACTCAAAGCCGTCTAAAATATTGGTAATAATTTTTTTCATCTTACTTAAAATTCGCCCCCGACCTTACAGGGCCGGGAGCAGGGTTTACAGGATCAGGGGTTGTTTTTTATATTTTAGGATGCCGCAGATTGTACGATCGGAATAATTCCCACATCGTCAGTTCTGCGTCTTCTCGCGCCTGATCTCATCAAGGCGCTATAGATATCACCATAGAATTCAGCACGATTTGGGTTCTCAAACATTTTCTTATCTCCAATCGCCCTGGTTACGGCGTCTTTCTGCCAGCAGAAACTCACCACGTTATCAGTGGCGGCCACAGAAGCGCCAAGCGCATTGATCGCATTGGTAGAGGTAGCTGCCATAGCTGTATCACTACGTTGGAATATTTTGAAGCCGTAAAGTGTTCCTACTGTACCACTGGCCTGATCATAAGAGGAAGAGAAATCTCTGTATGTCGTCACATTCATTTCAGAACTCATCTGGTCCAACATGTTCGCCTCAATCAAAGCGTATCGGTCAGTAGTTGGTATCTTTTGCAAATCCATGGCCAGCTTAGCCTTTCTCAAATCAGCCAACGCCATACCATGCCTATTGCCTGTTTGTCCAGTGGTAGCTGAAGCAGTAGCCGCTCCGGTGGTTGGGATGAACAATCCTGACCCAAGACCTGTTAACCATTTGATGATTATATCATCGGCTACAGTATCTACCAACTGCCCGGCATGGTCTCCAAATACAGAGGTAATTTTGTCGTAAGACAACTCCACTTTATCAGCATCTGGGATCAGGGTAGGATCAGTAGTATACTCATCCAGGGTATAGGTGATGTCGGTATCCGTTCTTTTTACCGCAGTGGCAGGGAGTGAGCTTCTATTTTTTACAATAGTAGGTTTTGCTCCTGGTTGAGGGATGTGTACGATTCTACCGCCTACTACGTATTGATCGTCATTGAATGCATTTATCAGAAAGGCGTTGTCCTTCCAAAGTCTGGTCATAATGTAGTTGACCCATATCTCTACTTGTATTGCCATAGCTGGTTGTATTTAATTTTTTAAATTGGTTGTCTGGTTGTTGGTTGCTGAGTGTTTGAAAACTATACTGTTGGCTCTTTATCAAATTTTGCTTTATATAGCTCTTTGTATACATCAGGAGCCTTCAATTTCACCTCTTCGAGTTTGCCCATTTGGTGAAGCTCATCAAATGTTTTTCCGACAAGGTCTTTATCTAATTCGCCGTTACCTTGCTTCAGCTTGTCTACTATGCTTTGATGCACAGGGATAGAGGCGAGCAAGTCCTTCAATCCTTCAGGATCGTTTTCAAATTTCACAGCAAGCTTGTCGCTGGTTTCTTTGGTGATTTTCTTATCTACCGTCAGCGCAGTATGCAACATGGCTGTTACCACGTCCTTATTGGCTTTGGCGGTTTGGTCTTTCAAATCCTGCTCCAGCTTATCGGCCTTAGCCGCCTTTGCTACAAGGTCATTGAAAGACTTTGCGATTTCCAAATCAGTAGACTTATCGCTCAGGTTCATAGCCGCCAGCATGGCAGGCGTGAAAGTTTTGTTTTCCATTTTTGAAATTTTAGGTTTTGTAAAGTCGGCGAGATTGATTTCGTTGTCATGTTCATCGTAAAGCACGAGCGCATTGTAGTTGCCAGGGATGTCCACCAGTGAGCACTCTCTGTTATACCATTGAGTGACTGTTGGGCCTGATTGATTAGGAAGTTTAAGCGCTGGATCGTCAGTATATTTAAGCACTACCAACTGACCAACAGAAGCGGCATTTAGAAACCCGTTTTCGATTTCGTCAATTGTTTGCTGTGCTTTAGGATTTGCCATGTTTATTACTGGCTTGCCTTTTAACTGGTCTCCGTCAATGCGTAGGTCTTCCCATCTTACAAGTACTCCGGCGTCTCGGTTGTGCATCAAATAACCGATAGGGTTTTTCTGAAACTGGTCTAACTGATAACCATCGGTCATAAGTCTAAACCCGTAGCAGTTCACTGAACTATCGCTCAGTACAAACTCCTTATCAATTTTTTTGAACTTGTTGTCCATTTACTCGACGTTTCGTTTTTGTATCGTTGAGCACAAATATTGCAATGTCTGAAGGCCTTTTGCAAACTGGCATTCAGAGTCTATACTGTTTTTGTATAGTCTCTATACAGTAAGTGTATAGTGATAGAAATGCGATTTTTAAACGCCTCTTTAAGGTGTAATCTTTACCACATGGAAGGCAAAAAACTCACCAACGACGAAAAAAAATACTTAGCAAAAATTCTTTATACCAGGGAGAAAGAAGAGGGGAAAATTATTGCAAAACGGATTGGCGTTTCAGAAAAGACTATGAGTAAATGGGTGACCGATGGTAATTGGAAATCACTCAGAAACCGCTTATTGATTTCAAAAGAGGAACAGATAAACCTCTTATATGGTCAATTGGAAAAGCTCAATACTCTCATAAGTGAATCAGCGGAAGGATACGCCGATACTAAGCAAGCAGACATTATGATAAAGCTTACCGCCGCTATCCGAAACATGGAAACTGATTTAGCTATTGCCGACTTGGTAGAATCTGGTATCAGGTTTTTAAAATTCCTTCAACAGACAGGGAGTATGGAGCAAGCGCTGGAAGTATCTGAGTTCTGGAATTCATTTTTACACGCCTCTATCAAAAAATGAAAAACATTACAGACAAGCAAGCACTCCAGGAATGGGACGATTTTTTAGTAGCGCTAAAAAACAGCACTCCTATTGACCTGAGCGAATCGCCAGAGCAGAAAGCCAAGCGGATAAAAAAACTGGAAGCAGACCCAGAGGAGTGGTTTAAATATTATTTTCCAAAATATTGCTTTTGTGAGCCTGCGGCTTTTCATAAAAAAAGTACGAAGAAAGTATTAGGTGCTAACCGCCTTTACCAGCGCAGAGCCTGGGCACGTGGACTCTCCAAGTCTACCCGGAGGATGTTTGAAATATTTTACAAAATGTTTGTTCAGAAGTTCCCGGTAAACATGCTCTTGCTAAGTAAGAGCGCAGACAACGCTCAGCGCTTATTAGACCCTTATCAAGCTAACCTCGAAGCAAACAATAGGATTATCAATGACTATGGCGTACAAGAGCGTCCAGGTAAGTGGGAACGAGGCGAGTTTATCACAAGAAATAATTGCGCCTTCCGTGCGGTAGGCGCAGGCCAGAGTCCACGGGGTACAAGGAATGAGGCGTTGAGGGTAACGGTGATCACTGCCGACGATTTGGACGATGATGAGGTGTGTAGAAACCCTGAGCGATTACAGCAGCAATGGGACTGGTTTGAGCAGGCGGTGATCCCTACAGTAGACATTAGCGGTGATTACCTCATTTGTATAGACAATAATATTATCGCTGAGGATAGTATCGCCGTGAGAGCCGCAGCCTATGCCAATGATGTGGAGCTGGTAAATATCAGGGATGAAAATGGCCTCAGTAGTTGGCCTGAAAAAAACAGTGAGGATGACATCCGCGATATTGAAAACACGGTGAGTTATGAAAGCTTTCAAAAAGAGTATTTCAATAACCCAATGAATCAGGGAAAGACCTTTAAGGAAATGACCTGGGGCGCCTGCCCTCCATTGAAAATGCTCTCATTGATGGTAGTATATGGAGACCCCAGCCCGTCCAACAAAGATAAGCCTACTATGAAAAGCAAGGCGCAGAACTCCGCAAAATGTGTAGTTATGATTGGCTATAAAGAGGGCAAGTTTTACATATACAATTGCTTTCTTGAAAATACTACCAACAGCATTTTTATTGATTGGTTCTACAAATTCAGAAATGAGATTGCAAACAAGATCAGTACTTTTTTTTATGTAGAAAACAACGGCCTTCAAAATCCATTTTACGAACAATTGCTTTTGCCTTTGATTTATGAAAAAGGGAAAGCAGAACATGAAAATAATATTCTTTCCATCACTCCAGACGATAGAGATAAGCCAGAGAAATGGACACGTATAGAGGCCACGCTGGAAGCGCTCAACAGATTAGGCCTTTTAATTTTCAACAGTGCTGAAAAAGAAAATCCGCACATGCTACGGCTGGAGGCGCAGTTCAAAGCCGCCAGCGCTACCTCTAAAAAATTAGATGGGCCTGACGCCGTAGAGGGCGCAGTACATAAGCTTAAAGAAAAAGTAAGTGTACAAGCTGTCGGCAATATCAAAACTTTCAAAAGACCTCTAAACTATAAACGATTTTAAACTATGGCATTTATTACTATTACCGATTTAAAAACAAAAGGCCGCGCTGAAATCATAGACGCCATCGTGCGCTCAGACGATACCATTGTAGACATAGACATTGCGGAGTCAGTTGATGAGGCTAAGTGGTATTTGAGTCGCTTTGATCTGCTCCAGCTTTTCGGTGACAACGTTACCCCTCCAACGATTGACGCTCCGGCGCTAAAAGAAATTGTAAAGGCGATAGTATGGTGGAAGTTGGCAAAACTTTCTAATCCAAATATCAGCATAGAGTTGGCACGTGCCGACTATGAAGACGCAATTAAAAAGCTGGAGAAAATACAGTCCGGCAAAGCAGACCCACAAGGCTGGCCATATAAGCCCGATGATCCTACTACTGACTTCAAAGAAGACTCCACAGTGCAATGGAGCAGCAACCCAAAGAGAAGAAATATTTATTAACCATTCACAGCTATGGAAGAAACTAAAGTTGGCGTAGTCACTAAGACCGCTGAGGACAAAGACCCAACGCTTATAATAAGTAAGCTTAATATAATCAGCGCAGACCGTACCCGTAAGGATATACAGGATTATCTCAATGCGCTCATGAGTGCGGAGCGGTCATGGTTCCCGCAACCAGCGCAGTTGATGAACCTTTATGAAAACATTACCCTCGATGGTTTTCTCACAGGCATTGTAAATAAAAGGATTGATGCGGTAATAAATAAAAATATTTATTACCAGGATAAAGATGGCATGCGTGTAGACGCCTTCGACGATCTGATAGAGTCTGAAATGTTTAGGGAGCTCCAGAAGAAAATAATGGAGACGCCTTTTTGGGGGCGTGGTGGCGTAGAGTTTGAGCCTGGGGAAAAATTCTGTTGGATAGAAATTCCACGCAGGCATATTAAGCCAGAGTATGGCCTTATCACTATAGACCAATACAGCAACGAAGGTTACGAATATGAAGCCCTGGACAATATTTGGGTATTTGGTAAAAAGAGAGACTTAGGATTGTATCTTAAATGCGCCCCCGCCGCCATATATAAGCGTGGAGACATTGCAGACTGGGCGCAGTATGTAGAGATATTCGGCCAGCCTGTTCGTATCATTTATTACGATGCCTACGACCAGAAGACTAAGGAGGAGGTTGATACGGTACTCCGTGAGTCTGGCTCCAGCTTGGCGATGATGATCCCTAAGCAGGCACAGTTTGAAATGAAGGACGGTAAGCAAAGCAATGGCGATGGTCAGCTACAGGAAAAGCTAAAAGATACCTGTAATGATGAAATGGCCATTGTAGTACTTGGCAATACCGAAACCACAAAAACCAGCTCGCGCGGAGGTTATGCCCAGGCTAAAGTGCACGGCCAGCAACAACTGGAGATTACCAAGTCGGATATTAAGTATATGAAATCTTATCTCAATAGTGATAAGTTTTTGAAAGTGCTAAAGTCCTACGGTTATCCAGTAGTAGAGGGCGGCAAGTTTGTATTTGAAAAAGAGCTAGACCTGGACGCTCTGAAAACAAAAATAGAAATTGATCAGATTGTATCACAGAAAGAACCTGTAGAGGCAGACTACTGGTACAATACTTATGGCATTCCCAAACCGGAAAAATACGACGAGCTGAAGGGTAAAATGGAGGCCGACAAAGCCGCCGCTCAGAAGGCGCTGACCGGAGGCAATAACCCAGAAGACCCTACAGAGGAAGACCCGAATAACCCTGAACCTACAGACCCGCCCAAACCGGACAAAAAGCCTGCAAAAGAGAAGCTCATTGCATTAGGCTTCTGGGACCAACTCCGCACAGCCCTGGCCGATTTTTTCGACCCAGCCCCCTAACTATCAGTAAAAAGTTAGCGGGGCTTCCAGGCCTTTCTCTTAGCGAAATTGACGCCGAGCTTAAAACGCTTCATATAGGTTGTGATTGTTGTATGCCGTCTTTGAGCGCTGGCTATAACCCTGACGACATGGCCTCAGCCCTGGCTCAGATGGTGGATGAAGTATGGAAGACAAAAGGAATATCCGAGGCTCAAATATCTGAGGCGGTTACTACGGCCTTTGCAAAAGAAATCTGGAAGGGTGTAACCGATGCCTTTGGCGGTGACCTGGATAAGTTTGATTATGACACGCCGGATTATGAAATGCTATCAGCGATACAAAAAAACGTTTGGCAATTTTCAGCAGCTAAAAACTACCAGCAACTCAGAGCACTGTCTGACGCATTGATAGGCGCCGATGGTAAGCTATTGAGTAAATCGGATTTCCTAAAAGCGGCAAGCGCTATCAATGATCAGTTTATAAAGCGCTATGGAGCTACTGAGTACGATCTGGCGGTAGCAGGCAGTCAAATGGCAAGTAAGTGGGTAGCGATACAACGAGATGCGGCTACGCTTGGCTTTATAGAATTTGACGCCGTGCTGGACACTCAGACTACAGCACTCTGTAGAAGCCTCGACGGAATTATTGTAAAGTGGGACAGTGATTTTGCAAAAAGATATTATCCGCCAAATCACTTTGGATGCAGGCTTACAGTAAGGCAGAGAGGCAATGTAAATCCTACTCCAGCCAGCCAATTGTCATACCCAGACATACAACCGATGTTTGCCACAAACATGGCTCAAAGCGGCCTTGTATTCCCTGCCAAGCACCCATACTTTACTGATATGCCAGAGAACATAAGAATGCAGGCCGACGCACTTCTTAAAAAACAAAGTGGGCTGTAATGGAAAATCAATTACATATTCCCATTAAACAACTGGAGGAGCGCTTCAAGAGCATACTCATACGCTTGCCTATAATGGCAGGCAATGAAGCGCTGAACTTCTTTTTAGACAATTTTAAGCGCCAGGGCTTTCTCGGCTCTTCGCTCCAGCCATGGCCTAAGAGAAAGAACCCTACAAAATGGGGCATGACTCCAAAGCGAAACGGTAGAGCGCTTCTTGTTGATACTGGTATGCTGCGCCGCTCCATCCGCATTGTGAGCATTACAAACACTACCGTAATCATAGGCACAGATGTACCATACGCCAGGGTTCATAATGAAGGATTGCGATTAGGAGAAATACAGTCTGTGAAAGCTTATACTAGAAAAGTAAACTATCGTGATGAGACCTCTGCGCCTGGAGCCAGAAAGCTAAAGTTTACCAAAGTACAGGTAGGCTCTGTAAATGTGAAGGCGCATAAGAGAAAGATAAATCAAAAAATTCCAGCACGTAGATTTATGGGAAATAGCCCATACCTGGAGGCGAAAATAAAACGAGTAATCACTGCCGAGATCATGAAAGCGCTCCGGCCTTAACTTTAAATTTTATGGCATCACCAACAAATTACTTTTCAAAAACACTTACTGATCTTATGGATTATTTGGCTGTATATGTGCCAGATTTGAAATGGATAGATTATGATATGGGCCAACTCGAAAACTATGATACAAAGCCTCCAGTGGAGTGGCCCTGCGCTCTGATTAGTTTTCCTGCTACTCCTTATACTGCGCTTTCAGGGCTCGCTCAGATTGGTAGCCCTACAATAATGATCAGGCTTGGATTTGCACCATTCAGTCAAAGCTATCAGGCGGCCCCTTCATTGGTAAGAGACAAGGCGCTTTATTATTTTGAAATCGAGCAAAAAATATTTAACGCGTTACAAGGTTATAAAACAGAGTATACAGACGCTTTCATAAGAGTCTCCGCAGACGATGAAATGAGAAACGATTTGTTTAAAGTGCGTGTGCTTACCTTCACTACCAACTATGAAGATTATAGCGCTGTGCCGATGAATCAAAAAACACCGGCTACGCTTTCTATTACTCCAAATATTATATAATAAAAAAAGCCGCGGATTATTGCGGCTTTTTAATTGTTATTCTTTTCATTATTGCTTTCGGCAATTTTAATTGTAGTGGACAATCCCCTGGCGTAATTTCTATTTCTCTCTCATGCTTTTCCTGTCGTAAATTAAACTCGTATTTATTTTTTTCAAAATCAATAATTATAATAGTGAACCCTGAAATATCCCAATTATCTACTTCTATCCCATTTACATAATATCGTTTTCCCCTCATCATTCTAAGCCCTGGAATGTATTCATCATAAGGAACAATTGAAAGCAATTCACTTCCACAAGGAAGCTTTATTGTTTGCGATATGCTTGTAGGCTTTATTGGTTGAAGATCAAAAATAACTATGCTCATGTTTCCCGAGTTTTATGCTTCTTTATTTTTTTTACTTTCTTTTAAAATAAGTTTGTGAAACGTTTTTGTTAATTACATTAATAGTTCCGGTTTCCATATCAATAGTTACTGGAGAGTCGCAATTGGTGATCTGTATCGACTCCCAGGTAATTTCAATTACGTTACTTACCAGTTTAGATGTGGCCATTTTTTTGTAAAATGATTTTTGGGGAGTTTTTCATTTTTCAACGCAGTCAGAAATCTGCTATTTGTTTCTATTGCCTGAATGATAGTTTTCTCAGTTAGAAAAAACTCACGGGAGAGAATATTTATTATTGCCTCATAACGTTTGTCGCTGTATTTCCCATAGAAATAAAACCTATCCATAAGGCACTCATTTCTCTTTGAGTTGAGTTCTTTACTCCGGCCTTTGTGGCGGCTTTCTATAGATTCGGTGAATAGTGTAGTGTAGATTCGTGACCCTCTCATACTGTACGTAAATATACGGATAATATGTATACGTAGTATTCCTGATAAGTGAACAAAAAAAATAAACCTCCCCCGGAGCGGGAGAGGTCAGAGTGGTTAGTTGTCTATCAGATTTTCTATCTGATCAATTATTTTGACGGCGTGATCAGCATCGCCTTGCCGTAAGTCTGGCGCCTGCGCATGCCAGCGCAGGGCCGCTAAGTTGGCCTTGATAAGATACTCTCGTTCCTCCTCATTGATAGCGCTTGCTTCATTTACTTTTGATGTTTCCATAAAAAAGATAAGTTAAGTTATAAAAAAAGCAGCGGTTAGGCTGCTTCGTATTTATACGTATAATGTACCGTTTCGTTTTTTATTGTATGTATTTTAATTCTATTTTAGTGGGTACTTTCTCCGCTATTATCCAGGCATAAGATACCGTACCACTCTCTCCAGGTTTTAGGTGTTTCCCTGGGCCGCCCGTGGCAGTACCTACCAATTCTGCATCACGATAAAGATCGGCGTCTATCTGTGGGTATTCAATCTTTTTAGCAGTGTTATTTTTCATCACCATAGTCATACTCCACTTACCTTTATAAGCCTCGTATTTTTCCTCAAACTGAGACACATCAATACCCTTTGGAAGTTTGCTAATGTCCACCCGCTGAGCGATAGTTATAGGACCAACTGGAGCGCTGGTGCCTGTACTGCATTTTACTACAATGGTAATAAACACGATTGAAAATATTGACATGAATATTACCATAAAGATTTTTTGCCTTTTGACATTTCACTCCATTTTTGTTGCTTTTCGTTTTTCATAGATTTATAGTTTAAAGATTAAAACCCTAATATATTAATTTAAATTAATCAAATACACGTCGATCCTATTTTACTAATTATATACAGATAGGTAACTCACCCAAACAATACATACAAATATTGCTATGCTTATACAGATAATAATAATAATGTCATTACGACTTAATTCACTTTCCATTACAGGCTCTTTATGTTGTGCATTTTCACAAAAAACAGTATCCTTTTTACTTCCTACATGGTAATGATGGTAGTGATTATAATAATAATGATTAGCAGGGAAATAATAAATTGGATGACTATAATAATAACTCCTTGGCTTTGAATAATTATTTATTCCATGTGAATATGAATGATAAGAGCGTGTACTCGAGTGTGGATGATAACTAGGGTGAGGTGTACTATGAAAGCTATTATGCGATGAATGAGTACTTACATGTGAATGTGAATAACAAAAAGATGTTACCGACACAAATAATAATGAGATTAAAATTAATAGTTTTTCCATGTTGTTATTTGTTTAAATTAATTGTTTATATATACTATCTACCAACTCACACGCTAAATTCGTATCCAGAGGATGCTCAAAGTTATAATCGTTGAGCCATAAGAGTAGTGTTCGAGCCTGAGAGCAGGAAAGCACTACGGAAGCTTTAACATTTATCTTATGATACTTTATTCGCAAAAGCTGAGCGATTTCTTTTAGTATAATTGATTCAAGCTGCTCCTGTTCTAAATAGCAAGAGGAGGTAACTATTGCCACAACTATATCATGAAGGCGAGCCGTTTTTTTCTTGTCGAGCCTTATCGTAAACGTAGCCTCTGGGCAGTTATTGAATGCCGCCTGAGCGTCTGCTATGCTTGTCTTTATTCGTAGTGTTTGTCCCATAATATTACTCGAATTGATAACTTTCATTTTCTTCTATAATAGTGGCTTCAAACGGAAACTCGTTTTGTGGCACTTGTTGTATTCCTTCTATAAGATATTTCGATCCTGTAAAAACCAAGTGCGTTTTGCCTCCGAATTGTATGGACAAGTGTAGACATTTATCTCCTGCCTCTTTTGCGTATTTTGATGGCCCAATCTTGTAGCCTAATATCTGTACCTCCTTATTTAAAATTTTACTTATTTTTATTTTCTCCCCAGTAAAATTTTGAGTAGATACTTTAATCCCGAAATCCTTAAACTTTTTCATTATTAACTTTTAACTTTTTTAATAAATTACGACTATTACAATGTTTCGCCCATCCTTTATAAGACGCTACAGAGGCGGCATTTCTGCGTCTTACCAGCATCCGGGCAAAATTATTTTTAATACTTTTTCTTAGCAGTATGTGAGTATGGTAAAATTTGTATCCTAAAAAGTCAATACCACGGGCCGCAACTGGGAATACTTGATAATTTTTCTTTATAGATAGTTTCAAATTGACGTCTAAATATTCTCTGATCTCTGCGAGTAGTTTATGCAGCTCTTCTTTATTATCCATCAATATCACCATGTCATCTGCATAGCGGTAATAATATATTACCCCCTTTTGTTCCTTTATCCAATGGTCAAAGTAGGTGAGATAAAAGTTTGCAAAATACTGGCTCAAATAGTCCCCGATTGGCACGCCGTCAGCGCTGTCTATGATTTCATCGAGCAGCCAAAGAAGATCATTGTCTTTTATTTTCCTTCGTAAAAGTTGCTTTAGTATGGCGTGATCTACCGAAGGATAAAATTTCTTTATATCCAGCTTTAGGCAATACTTTGTCTTAGTATCATCCTTCAGGTCATTGCGAAGCTTATTAACGGCTTGGTGTATCCCGCGGCCTTTAATACAACTATAAGTATCTGCCGTGAAACTGGAGACAAAGATCGGCTCCAGTATATTCATTATAGCATGGTGAGTAATCCTGTCCGGGAAATAGGGTAATCTATATACTTCCCTCTCTTTAGGTTCGTAAACTTTAAATATTTGATAGGTCGAGGTCTTATATGTTTTGTTGATAAGCCGATCACGAAGAGAGGCAATATTCTCTTGCTTGTTTTTATCATGTGTTATTACTCCGTATTGTTTTAGCTTACCTTTTCTCGCTTTTTTATCAGCGAGCTCCAGGTTTTCAATGCTACAAATCTGAGTATATAAATTATTGATTCTTTTCATGCCTTTGCTTTTAAAAGGTCGATTTCCCCAGAGGTACTACTGCCCTTTTTTTACTTGTTGTTTTTTGCCATCCGGGCAAGGTCTGCGCTATCATTATTATTTTAACATAGGTGCGACCTGGAGTTCGAGTTCGTGTTCCAGTTATCGTAATCGTTGTACGAGAAGCCTGAGCCTGAAACCTGCACAAAACGCCAGCTCTGACAGCACACCACCTTATTGTATTATCTTAAAAACACTTTTTTGTAGAGCTCTACAAAAACAGGTGAGGTTGTTACATCTTTCATCACTTCATAATTTATGAAGCAAAAGCGCGACCCGGAGTACGAGCCCGTGCTCCAGAGATCGTAATCGTTGCACGAGAAGCCCGAGCCCGAACTGTCTTTACCCATATACATACTGGGTTCATATTTATCCTCCTCCCAATTTGTATAGTCTGGTATCCAGGGCTTATTATCGTTGGCCTCGTAGTTCTTTGCCTCTATTACAGTAGCCAAAAGATAAGTATTGGTTAAGAAGCTTCCTAGGTCTTCAGGCAGCATAGACACTTCTGGTAATGCGTTATAATCCCTACCTAGTAGAGCGAACGCGTCTTGAACGGTTTCTATTTTTGATTTCATATTATTTTTTGTAAAGAGTTCTATAAATAGGCAATAGTATTTTTACTCCATGCTTCATGGTATCTAAATCCAAATAAGCGAGGCGCGACCCGGAGCGCGAGCGCGTGTACCAGTAATCGTAATCGCCGTACGAGAAGCCCGAGCCCGAAAGATCAAACAAAGGTTCATACTTTGGTTTACCATCATTATAATCAGGGTCTTTAAATCCATTCAATACATGGATGGCAATCTCTAGCTTGAACAGTGCAGCACTTGCCAATACACTTTTATTACTACCAGAATAGCAGAGCAACTTCTTAGCAAAATCGTCCAGCTCACCATACTTTTCTATGTACAACGGTAGTGCATCCTCGAAGCCGTTTACAATTTCTTTGATGTCTTTGTAAAAATGTTCCCTGCCAAATAGATTGGCAATAGCGTCTTTAATTTCCTTCGTTCCTTTCTCAAAGGCAGTCTGGGCTCTACTTTTAGTCACTTCTAGTTTTTCCATGTTTATTATTTATGTTTAATTATGCTTTATTATTTCCGATGCTTTAGCGGTAGTACCGTCCAGATGACCGTCCGTATAACCTTTGTCATACAAGGCTTGCAAATCATCTACTATAGATAAAAATTGAACTTGTTTATCAAATGGCGATTTCAATTTTTCTATGTTAGCAAGTTTTAACATCATTGCATCAAATGCGCCTTTACCTTCTTTTTTATTGTTACTCATCGTTTGTTTTTTTTATTGGTTCTACTACTTTAAGCCTTGCATATATTATGAATTGTGGATACTCCTCCCAAGGGCTTTGTATTTTCTCGAATTCTATAAAACGACTTCGTAAAAGTTCTTCTACTATTTCCTTGGCCAGTCTATCTTTTACCCATTTAACAGTCGTTTCCTGCTCTATATTATAAGTGTGTTGAGTCTGAAGTATTTTTACGTTTGCCACTTGTTGTATTATAGGACTTGGTATGTGTGGTAAATTTAAAATGTGTTTATTTTTTCGCATCCTTTCAATTTTACCAATCTGATAAAATATACATGCCACTATAATTGATATAATGACTCCATATAAAATAATTGATAAAAAAAACTCTGAACCTACATTAATCATCGTTTCCATTAAAACTCCCTCCTCTCTGGTGCTATACATTGTACTCCGATGCGCTGAAATAAATCTATTTCCTCACGTACTATTATGATATTACCATTGTGAGTAAGGTTGCCGTCTATGCCTTTGTAGCCGCGTTTAACCCAGGTATTAGCGAGAAACTTACTATACTCTGCGGAGCCTGTGCGGATGGCTAATATGTAACCCCAGTTGCTTGGCTGTGCAAAAAACAAATCCAGTTTTATACCTTCAGGTAAAATGCGCTGAGTGTATTTGCATGGGAGCTCTCCTTTTACTTGCTCCCACTTATTTACTATGGTAGCTATACCACTCTCGAAAAGGCCCGTATCATAGGGTTTGGGTATAGCTACGATTTCGATATCCTTTACCACAGACTTTTTACGGCGAATGCTTCCAGCTATCTCTATTCGTTCGCAATGCGGGCGGAGCTGCTCCACTACATCATTGGCTATTTTTAAGGCTTCGTTATAGTTCATTTTTTAATATTTAAAATCTGTCCAGTGAAACATTATTACATTAGTTGTAATTGAGTCCAACTTCTTTTTTTTCTTAGTATCATATAGCCAATATTCTGAGAACTCTGTTGTTGATTTAAATCCATCATGCTTAGCAAAATCATAAAACTCCTTAGTAGATATTTGACGACCATCCACTGCTATTGTAACAGAAAATCCAGCGTCCCCACTAATTCTTATTATTCTTAATCTGACGACTTGCATACTTTTTAAAGTATGTTCTTTCGTTATAAATTGACAATGCTTAGTACGAAGACCTGTATACATGTGTAATGTCTCGCCAACCCTTGGCATACGCTTAGGCTTATCCCTAAGTGTAAATATTTTAGAGCCGTTCTCTATTTTTGGTACAAACTGTTTTTTAAATCCTAATAACATCTTGTTACTTTTTAATTTTTATAAAATATTTACATCTATTAGTAAAATTGTTCCAGGGCGAGCTCCAGAAATCATCCTTTGATAGTGAAGTCTCTGGCTTCCATCGCTCGCAAGTGTCGCGCAATGGGCACCCATTCCCTGGACAAAGCTTTAATCTATTTATCATCTGATCGTTTTCTTAAAAGATCAAAGTTTGAGAACTGATAAATGTCTGCCGTAAGTATCATACTGGTCATATCCTTCAGCGTTTCTAGTGTAATCCTAAACGATTTGTCTACATCATACTTATCCAGCACTCTCGTATAAGAGCTGTATACAGTGGCAGTGTCACGTTTAAAATGGCTACCCAGGTGCGAAGGGCCTGCAATGTCATAAAGCAAGGCAAGGAATATAATCACTCCACGAGGGCCACAGTACTGCTCCTCCTGGCTCTTTTCGCTGAGCGTCTTCGCTTCTACACGATAGTAATTACAAACCATTTCCTCCATTTCCAGTAATACCACATAGTTGAGCGGTATTTTATAATTTGGTTTTTTATTGATATATCTATACCGCTGTGTAGTAGTTTCACGCTTTATATGTGCACTCACCTTTCTTGGTTGTGGCGTTGGAGGAGGCTGTACCGTCACTGACATAGCATTCACCAGAGCCTCAGCCTGCTTTACCTCCTTTGTCTTTGGCCTTCCTGGGAAAGACATTTTTTCCCAGTACTCCATTATTTTTTTTGCGTTTGCTAAATTCATATTTAATCTACCCAACTATTCCAGCCACAAATAATACACTGCTCCATGCCTCCGCCTTCGCTGAGCTCGCACTGTCCGGTACAGCTATCAGGGCGAATGTTGTTTTTAAATGCCGGGCGTTTTACAAAGGTTGTGAGCACTTTTATTTTGAGCCTTGCGTCCTGTATAAGCGAGTTTACAATAGCCTCGTCATAGTTACTATCTTCGAGGCGACCTATCTCAGCTTTGAGCTCCGAAATTCTGTTTTCTATGTATGCAGTATTTAACATTGTACCGTTTCGTTTTTTATGTACCCTTCTACTGCGGCGCATTTGGTAGATACTCTCAGATGAGAATCTCTAATAGAGAAGTCTGATAAATTATCTTTTTGTATATTCTTAAGACCGCTTACATTATTGATTAGTGCAGTATCAGCGATTTGTTTAATTATTAATCTTGCCATTCCTTCCATGATCGTAATTTTTAGTTTTAAAATTTACCGCCTCTGGTTTCCCAGTCTGGCCCGGCGGCTTGCCGCCCTTACAACTTTTCCACTTACAATGATTCCGCCCAGGTGAGCGAAACGGTGAGGATGGCTTTTCTATATCTGGCACTTATTCATATTCGCAGGCTACCAGATGAAAGAAAGTTGTACGACTCCGATGTAGGCAGACACCGCTTATATCCCTCACGCCCTGCTTTATTTCTTCCAGTATAGCTCTACAATTATACACCCCATTACTATATAAATAGAGCTACTTAACTCTTCTGATTCGTATGCTATTCCAAAAGCAAAACACTTCTCAATTCCAATTATTACTTTTGGTTTTTTCATGCTTGTGCCTCCTCTCCAGGTGTAAATAATGTTGGTTTGCTTTCTGGTATATGATTCCAGGTGTTTGCTGTATTGCCTTTCCTAATGCCCTCTTTGATACATTGTATCTGACCATTAGGAAGGAATAGCGTAAGCAATACATGACCGTCAGGATTAAGCCCTGGCTTAATTCCGGTAATGATAGCGGCGATAGGATAGTGGCCGTTTTTCTCTTTGTCAAAAGCGAAATATTGCACCGACTCGCCTACTTGTGGTTTACGTTTCATTATTGCAAGTCCTCCTCTTTAGATGTCACATAGAAAGTTTCCTCCTGATCCACACAAACGCCGATCCAAGGGAATTTTTCAATGATGCTCTCGTCGTCACGACTGGCAAGCAATCCCTCTTTGTCTACCTCGTCTTTCTTTCTCACAAACTGCGGGAGCACCTCAGTCAATTTCTCCAGTACTCTATCCCAATTGAAGTTTCGTAGGAGTTTTAGTTTTGGAGTGCCAGTACGGAAGCCAATGGTACCATGAAGCAGCTCCAGGGATTTCTTTTTCTCAAAGTACTCCGGGTTGGTATCGGCAAATATCTGGAGTTTATCCACTGCCTCTTTTTTCACTTTCTTCAGAGCCTCCAGTTTAACTTGGTGTTTTTTCTTTATAGCAGTTTCCTCCTGCTCTATCTCCGCCTCTATAGATTTGATCTGGCTTGCCGCTTGGCTAAAATCTGCCATGATCTCCTCAGCGTGTTCCTTGGTGTAGAGCGTAGAGTCTACCGTCTTTTTTTCTCTTATCTTTGACATAGTTATAGTTTTTAGATTTTATTGATAAAGCTTTTGTACACTCCCTCAAACTGTGTAATCAACTTTGGGAGTTCTTCATATTTATAGTCGTTAAGCTTTTTATGGAGGTAGCCAAACTTGGTACACCAGTCGTTTACATGTGCCATGTCTATACTGGTAGTACCTGCGTGTCTCCAGCCCATTTCGTGAGCCAGAGAGATTATTTTTTTTCGCATCTTTTCGGCCTTGGCTACGTTCGGGTCTTCCCCTTTAAACTTTTTAATCAACTCCATGGCTTCCTGTGCATACATTTGTCTACTGCTCCCAGTGCGACCCTGTGTATAATCCAGGATCACAGCAGCGCGGTCTTCTTTGTCCTTTATACCAGCCTTGGTAAGGAGTATTTGTATTTGCACAAGTTGCGGTTTGGAGATTGGCTTCATTAACTTATCTTTTTAGAGTTGTCGAAAATGGTGAGTACTGGAGCATCAAAGCGGTCAATAATAATAGCCGTGTAATCTGCTGTTTCCCATAGAGGAGACTCGTACATTGTATTCTCATGAAAATCGTCTTCAAAACAATCCTCATTCAGTCTGTCGCCTACGATCTCAGCGGTATCGCCATAAAATACTGTTCCTATTTTCGGTATGGCCCAAAAGAAGTCTCTATTATCTTCAATGGCCATGTGTTCCGGGATTCCTTCAAAACCAAAATGTTTATATACTTCCAGTTCTGCCTTTTTGTAATTGTTTAATGCTTCCATTTTTTACCGTTTCGTTTTTAAGGTTTATTTATTTTTATTTACCGTTTCGTTTTTACTTCCATTCGTTTTCCCATTCTTCTTTTTGTATCCACCGGTCTGGCCCCATCTTGGGCCGCCATTTATTGGCTTCCAGAAAACTCATATATTTTATAGCTCCGACATAACACTTTATTTTTTTTGCTTTGCTGAGTTTATCCCAAAGAGGGATACAGCGTTTTTTGTTTGCACCTCCTTTAAACTTTTCCCAAAACATTTCAAAGTCAATCTCAATGTCATCTACTATATAGGTTACATTTTGCGGAGGGTTGAACGTAGTCGCGTCAAACACCACAGGGATGCGCTGTTTCAACCAGTCTATTTGTATCAGTGACAGCTCCGCAAACTGGAAATCTATTGTAGCCAGTATACTCTCCAGGTTGTAAAGCAAATGCACCTCGCCTTTAAACCCCGACCCCATTAATATTATTCGCTTCATTTGTTACCGTTTCGTTTTTTATTACCTCTTCTTTATTTTGTACCGTTTCGTTTTTGTTCTTGCGTTTTTTCTCTTTTTTGATTTCAAATATTTTGTTGTACTCTGCCTCCCCGTAGTATTTGCGGGCTCCCTCTTCCCAGATACAGTAAGGTTTATTTCCGCCAAGCCTGCTTTTTACAAAAGCTACAAATCCCTCCACTCTTACTTTTATAGTAGCATCGTATCTGATCTTGTCGGCGGTCTTACCGTCTGGGAGCTTGCCGGACTCGTGGCTTATAAAAATGAATGTCTTTTTGTTGAACATTCTTTTCAGTGCCTTGTATTTTTGATAATCACAATCCCAGTATTGAATCGAATCAATAATTATGAACTGCGGAGACTTCTTTCTTTTCAATCGCTTCACCAATTCGTCATAATTCATACTAGAGTCTGCGAAGAGGATGCGCCCAAGATGTTCATCGTTCAAATGTCTGATAGCAGTCATTTGCATTGTGGCCTCAGTGCCTTCCTCCAGCGATATATATAGTACAGTACCGTGAGGCATGAGGGCTTTTAAGATTTCAATGAGCAAGTTTGTTTTGCCATGGCCAGACTGACCCCAGATAATCATTATAAAATTTCTGGTAAGTGCTCCGAAACTCTCCAGTATTCGGGGCGGTAGCCCTACCAGGAACTCGTATGTTTTTTGTAATAATTGTTTTAAAGACAATACTTTTGCGTCCGCCATTTTGCGTAATTCGTTAACTATTAATATTTAGCGTGTTAAATCGGGGTGTTATATGCCAGCTTTGGGGGCGTATTGCCCTGGGTTTCGCCCAATTTGATCGTTAGTAAAGCCCTTCAACATATTGATATATGACTCTTCCATTACTACTTTGTTGGGGTAATTATCAGTTATCAGATAGTCGCCTTGGTTGTTGGCTTCATAAATGGCCCGTTTCGTTTTGAGAGGATAATTTAAGCCCATCCCTTCCCCATCTGCGATGTGTTTTATTACCTCCTGATCTCTGTCGCTCCACTGGTTTCTCCACCAAGCCCAGAATACACGACTTGTATAGAGAGGGTGAACGTCTTTTGTTGTATAAGCTTTTAAGTATATCAATCCCTGCTCAAATTGAAACATGCAGTATTCAAAATGGGAGATATTTAGCAACTCTTGAATTTCGGCTTTTAAAACCTCCATTTCAGCACGTCTTTTTTCAACGTTGGTTATCCTTATTATTTCCTGATCTTTCATCCTGAGTGATTTTAAGCTAGCATTGAGCGATTTATTTATTATTTCTTTTGAGGGCTCTGTGAACGGCTCTTTTTACCCGTCTCAAATCACCTTCGCACTCATTATATATGTATGCAATATCCTCGGCCTTTTTTAGTCCGTTGGCTTCGCAGATGGCGCGTACCTCTTCCTTAGTTACTCCTGATAGAGTGATAAACTTGCGGCCTATCCGGCTGTATATCTCTCCGTATCCCTTCTTTCTAAGCCTGCGGCCTCTCTCTATGCGCTTCTCCAGGTAGTCGGTAGCCAGTAGCACTATGCCGCATTTGTCTTCCAGTACATTATATAAGGTGATGAAGAAATAAAGTACTGAGTCGTTGAGCTTATCAGCCTCATCCAATATGATCAGCGGGCTTTCTTGTTTCAGGATCGTCTCAGTAATGATATTCATCATTTCAGAAATTTTCCCGGTGTTATCCTTGCCCATTTTTTGTAAGATGTTGGAAAGAAAATCTTTCCGGTTCCAGAACTCAGAGCATTGGATATGGATAGCGTTGGTATTCTCTTGTACGTAGAGCTCTGCGGCTTTTGTCTTTCCGCTCCCTGGCTTGGCGGTGAGTGCAAACACGTTGCTGAACTCCTTGGCGTCATCGAATACATTATTAAGGTCTGCTAAGTCGGAGGTCTCTACCACGGTCCAGGAGCCTTTAGTAGAGTAGCCCAATTGCTTGCCGATATTACGCCACATATCTGCGGTGATCAGTTCCCAGCGACCTTTTCGGATGTTGATCACGGTAGCCTCACTCACATTTTTAAGGAGTTTTGCAGCTTTGCTCTGGCTCTCGTTTTGCATTACAAACTTATTGAGTAATGCTTGGATTTGTTCTTTCTGAATTTCTTGCATCATTGTAATTATTTAAAGTGTTACATTTTATCGTATATAGAGCTCTTCTTTTCTGGCTTGGTCACAGGCTCAGAGAGGGCTTTTTGCTCTGCCTCTTGTTTTAGTTCTTTGGTAACGATGCCTGCCTGGAGTACCGCTTCAGCATCGAGTATATAAGGTTTTATTACTTCTTTTCTGCGGTCAGACTTGGCGCCGATCATTGCTACTGCATCCGTTTTCTCTTTGAGTATGCTATTAAGGTAAATGCGACTTCCTACTTCAGCGTCAGCAATCGCTCTTTTAGTAAGCTGTGGCTCGTAGGCCATCATTCGCACACTTTCAAAATCTGTGACCAATACACGGCTCATATCGTAAGGGTCATAAATCACTGTAACTGATTTACCGATGTGATTCAGGTTATACTCTGCCATATTAAAGGAGTACTGTACACCGTTGATCTGCGGCTCTACCCCACGGTTATTTATCTGTATGGTTCTGCCGTTGTGGTTGTGCTCTATCCCGAAAATGAGCATAAATTGTTCGTCTGTGATCGTGCGTTTTTTCTCTGCTGGTGTTTCGCTCCAGGCTTGCAACCACTGAGCCTGCTTGCTGGTGCCTTTGCTGTCTGGCATGTGGCGCAGACGGTGAAAGAACTGCTCAATTTGAGCATTTGATTCGCTCCCGATAGTTGGCCTATCTTTCTTATTCTGAGCGAGTACCTCTGCATTTACCCCCCTTTTACTCGCTGTTATATTGTTACCTGAGTAGTTATTCGCCCCTATTTTCATACATCTTTTCCAATGTACTGAGCCAAAAAACTGCTCAATATATCCACGGTTCTTACTGCCTACGGGTGTGGGATGAAAGTGTCCCATGTTCTTATAAAATGGCTCCAGGTCAGCCAGTGCCCAACGGTCTGCAATGGTCTCGTGTTGCAAATGCCACTCCCCCGTAAGGCTGCGTATGTGATACATGGCATTGACGTAGGCCGCTCTCACCAATTCTTTATTAAGTTCAAACCCGTAGGCATATCCGAGCACATAATCATTGTATGAATCCATTACTACGATGGCCTTTGGCCTGTGATAAGCTTTCCCACCGGTCACATCATCCAAGTCTATAAAGAACAGGTCGAGGTGGTTGTCATCGCTCTCCACCATGGCAAGAGGGAACGTTGGCCGCTGGCCTTTAGCCTGCTTCAGGTACTTTCTGGAGAGAGCCGCGTTACCCTCGCGCTCTCCTATAATAAGGTGTTCGTTTTTGCGGCGGTGTATACCTACTGTGGCGGCAGTTATTACGCTATAGCTGTTCGCCTGTGCCCATATATTATACTGTTGAGCTATGAATACATCATCATATTGATTGTGGTGTGCGATCATTTCCAGGAGCACACTTTCGCTCAATTCGTCCTTAATTTTAGCAGCTATTTTGTTACCAAATCGCCAGTCGATGAGGCTCGAAAATCCCTCTTCATCGTACTTTTTTCGGGTTGCTAATAGCCTCCGATATGACTCTGGAAGGTCTATTTTTTCGGTTTTTATAAGCTCTATTACCTGTACATAGAACTGGTCAATTGAGAGGTTCAAAAGCTTCTTTAGGGCCGTTTTATCCTCTGTTATTTTCTTCAGCATGTTGAGCCAAGACGCCGCAGTAGTGTATTTTTTTACCGTTTCGGCTGGTAGTGTTTTACTCTCGCTGTAGCGATATCCCAGGTAGAAAGCCTCCGCTTTTGTGTCCCATTGCACCATGTTTTTTATGGGCTGGCGGGCTACATAATTGTATGGATTACCGAAAGTAGACTCTATTTTTTCTTTAAAAGAAGCACCGAGCTTCTCAAACTCTACCAGGACTTTACGGTTGTCGTCAGGGTCATTTATAAAGACCCATTTACCCGATTCTCTCGCCCTTGCCGACTTCAAAGTGCCCTCTGGAATGCCTGACAAAACCAGTTCAGACCATTCTATATATAGTATGTCGTTTACTGTTTTCATTTCAAATTCCCCAGTTTGTTAGGCCTGCGTTTTGTTGTATTGCTTTCGATCGGGACCAACTTAGCGACCTCTTGTATCAGTTTATTGTGCCCTTCTATTAAATCCATGACAGTCAATAGTATCTCTTCATTGTCTTCAGTTCCTGCCCGAACTGCATTTACATATCGGGCTGAAACTTTGTGTATTTTTGCCGCTTCTACGGACACCCAATCCCTCTTTCTACTATTTTCTCTTGACTTAAGACTCATATTTAGTACCTTGCTTTTACTTCCTCTCAGAGGATGTGACAAAGTAAGTGGAGAAATTCCACTATTCCAAATAATTCCACATTTATTTTTATGATACTTAAAAAATTTGGTCAAAACCTTTCATCAATAAGGAACTTTTCAGGCTTAAAACAGGATTTAATAGCTGATAAACTGGAACTTAACCGTACTACATGGTCTAACTATGAAACAAGCAAAAGCGAGCCAAATTTAACCACTTTAACTAGAATTGTGGATTTTTTTGGCATTCCTATGACTTGGTTGTTTTGCGATAATGCATACCTAATAGAAAAATTAGAAGAGTTAAAAAAAGAAGGGAAAAGCATACCTAAAAGCATACCTAATGGCATACCTAATGAGGATTTTTTACTAAAAGTAGAGGAGCCCCAAGGGGTCTATAATAGGGTTCAAAAGGATGAGGTTGTGAGTGGTTTGAGGCAGATAATAGAGACCCAGAAAGCGCATATAGCTAGCTTAAATACTACGATACAGCTACTCCAAGAGAAAATAGAAAGGGGTAATTAACCTTATGGCAGGGGATGGCGCAGATACGTTGCGCCATCTGGTACTAAAATGCACCCAAATGGAAGAGCCTTGTACGTTTCGTTTTTTTGCTCATTTTCATAACTATCTAATATTGTGCATTTTTTGCACTATTTATACTATTCTTAATGTACCATTTGGTTTTCACCCCCCTGGA
>Ga0068856_100001481_pt1 | contig 24568 bp, 26 predicted proteins | sample KBSCornC62_FD_66595 | JGI IMG/M metagenome (GOLD analysis project Ga0068856, IMG submission 66595) | Corn rhizosphere microbial communities from Kellogg Biological Station, Michigan, USA - KBS Corn C6-2 | ecosystem: Host-associated > Plants > Roots > Rhizosphere > Soil ... | reverse complement strand
TGCTCGGTGCCGGCGTGTTCGCGGCGTGGGGCATCCGCGGCGCGATCGTGCTCGACATCGCCGGGTTCGTGCTGGCTGCCGCGCCGCTCGCGCTCTGGCGCCTGAGCGAAGTGCCCGCGGCCGGGCGCGACTTGCGCAGCTGGCGCGCGGACTTCCGCGCCGGCATCGATTACCTGCGCGGCGAACGGGGCTTGTGCGTGCTGCTCTGCATCGCCGCCGCGAGCAATTTCTCGATCGGCTTCGTGCAGGTGCTGTTCACGCCAATGGTGCTGAGCGTGGCCTCGCAGCAGACGCTCGGCGTGCTGGTCAGCGTCGGCGGCGCGGGCATGGTGCTCGGCGGCGTGCTCGGTGCCGCGCGCGGCGCGTCGGCGCGCCCGTTGCGCGCGGTGTGCCTCGCGCTCGCCGGCGGCGGCGCCTGCATGCTGTTCGGTGCGCTGCGGCCGAGCGTGACGCTGTGGGGCGCGTGCGTGTTCCTGTATTTCGTCAGCATCCCGCTGCTCAACGCGAGCCTGCAGACGCTGTGGCAGGCGCGCGTGCCGGCGGCGCTGCAAGGCCGCGTGTTCGCCGTGCGCGGCGCGGCGGCGTTCGCCTGCCTGCCGCTGGCGTACGTCGTGTCGCCGTGGCTCGCGGCACACGTGTTCGAACCGGCACTCGCGGCCGACGGCGCGCTGGCGCAGGCGATCGGCGCGTGGTTCGGCGTCGGCACAGGACGCGGTATGGCCCTGATGTTCGGGCTGGCCGGCGTGGCGCTCATCGTGCTCGCCGCTGCGATCGCGACTCGGCGCGGGCTCGCGCGCACGTTCGACGTCGCAACGGTCGGCGATCGCGGCGCACTCGCACCGGAGGCGTCGTCGCCATGAACGCGCTGCGTTCGCCCTGGTTCGTGCGCTACACGCCGCGCGGGGCGCCGCGGCTGCGCCTGTACTGCTTTGCCTACGCCGGCGGCGCCGCATCGGTGTTTCGCGACTGGGCGCGGACCTTGCCCGAAGCGATCGATGTGGTCGCGGTGCAGCTGCCCGGCCGCGAGTCACGCTTCCACGAAGCACCGCTGACGCGCGTGCCCGAGGTGGTGCAGGCGCTGGTCGACGCGACGGCGCGCGAGCTGCCGCACGTGCCGTTCGCGAGTTTCGGTCACAGCCTCGGCACGCTGCTGAGCTACGAGTGGGCATTGGCGCTTGCGCGCGCGGGACTGCCGACGCCGCAGCACATGGTCATGTCCGGACGCGGCGCGCCGCACACTGTGCGGCCGGATCGCAGCGCGTATCGGCTGCCCGATGCCGAGTTCATCCAGCTGCTGCGCGACATGCAGGGCACGCCGGAAGAACTGCTGCAGGACGACGAATCAATGCGCGTTCTGCTGCCGACGATCCGCGCCGATTTCGGACTGGCTGCCGAACACACGATCGACGTGCCGCAGCGGCTGCCGTGCGGCGTGACGGTGTACGGCGGCCTGGCCGACACGCACATCGGCGCCGCCGCGCTGCGTGCGTGGCAGGACGTCAGCGCACAACCGATCCGCCTGCGTCAGTTTCCGGGCGGGCATTTTTTCCTGCACGGCGCGCAGCACGCGGTGCTGGACGCGGTCGCGCGCGACCTGTGGCCGTTCTGCACCGCTCCGGTTGCGGCAAGCGCATGAAAACGTATCGATTCACCCCGTTCCACTCGAGCCTCGCACACCAACCACCATCCAAAACCACGGGAGGATTCACCATGTATAAAAAGCTACTCGCCTCGATCGGACTCGTCCTGGCCGGCGCCACGCTGGCGCACGCGGGCGACATGTCGTTCTACGAAGGTGTCGGCGTCGGCGCCGTCGACTACAACCTGCACGTCACGAACGCGGAGCGCTACCTGCCGTTCACCGGCGCGGACGGCAATCCGATTTCGACGGACACCTACCATTTCGACAAGAGCACGACCGCGTACCAGATCTTCGGCGGCTTTCGTTTCAATCGGTACGTCGCGCTGGAACTGAACCTGGCCAACCTCGGCACCGTGCACCGCGACGGCACGTTTGCGATCACGAACGGCGGGAACCTCAATGGCGCCACGCTCGTGTCGCACACGCGCTTCAAGCCGAAAGGTGCTGGCCTGTCCGTGCTCGGCATCTGGCCGGTGTCGCCCTCGATCGACCTGTTCGCGCGCGCCGGCGTGTTCGACTGGTCGCTCGGCGCGCCGTACAGCATCACGGTGCAGGGCCAGACGCTGCAACAGGCGCGACCGTCGGATCACGGCACCGATCCGTTCTTCGGCCTCGGTGCGGCGTACAAGTGGGGCGACTTCAGCGTGCGCCTCGAATACCAGCGCTACACGTTCAGCACGCCGTTCACCGCGGTGAACGACACCGACGCGAACCTGATCGGCGCGGCGTTCTTGTACAACTTCTAACTTCTAAAGGGTGGGGAGGGCTCGCGCTGACGTGGGGTTGGCGCGGGCCCGTTTTTTTTGCGGTGTGGTTAGATTTGCTCCGAGCGCTGGAAGCGGCTGTGCCCGCGTACGGCGGCGTGCGGTTGGCTTTTAATCCGAGCGTCGAGCTCATGCGCGTTTCGAATTCGCTTTTAGCCACGCCGCATACGCGGCTTCGCTGATTTTCCCGGCAGCCAGCGCCAGCGTCTTGAGCACGGCATCGACTTCGGTTGCACAGAATTCGAAGCCATTCCGCTCGAGGAAACCCGCGCCCATCATGAAACCCGTGCGCTTGTTGCCGTCGAGAAAGGGATGGTTCTTGACGATGCCTGCCGCGTACGCCGCGGCGAGCTTCGGCATGTCCGGCTTGCCGTACGCGAGCAGTTGCTGCGGCCGAGCCAGCGCCGATTCGAGCAAGTGTTCGTCACGCACGCCGGCCATGCCGCCGTAGTGCGACAGCATCATGTCGTGCAGGGCCAGGCATTCCTCGCGCGTGAGCCAGTACGGCTCCTTCACTTGGCCAGTTCGCGCAGCGCGTTGCGGTAGCGCCGGTTGAGCGACTCGAACACAGCCATCGACTTGGCGAACTCAGGATTGGCAGCGCTGATCCGCAACGTGTTGTCCGGCGCTTCGGTGACGTAGAGCGTATCGCCCTCGCCGACACGCAGCTGCGCGAGCGCCTCTTTCGGCAGCACGACGCCGACGGAATTGCCGATCTTGCGGAGCTTGAGTTCGAGAGTCATGTCGGGATTGTATCAACTGATGTTATAACGTCAAGAGGTGGCATTCCAAGTTGCCACTGGAGGGGATCGGTTGGTGGGAAGATGCGCTGGAGTGAACGGTTCAAGAGCAAGCGACATGCATCGGAGTTACGTCGCCCGAGACGGACTCGAACCGCCGACCCAGTGATTAACAGTCACTTGCTCTACCGACTGAGCTATCGGGGATATTGAGGCCTATATTGCTGATAATACAGTTAATTTATTGCTTGAAACCGGGTTCGCAAACAACGATACTTTTTGCTCAAGAATGCTTCAGAAGTATCGTTGTAAGTATCGTTGTTCCGACCCGGGGAGGCTCGCTATGGGGATCAGAGCCAGCGCTGCAAAGATCGCTAACTTGAAGGCTCGCGAGCGTGAGTATGAAGTCGCTGTCGCCGAGCACCGCGGCCTCGTTGTGACCGTCTACCCATCGGGTGCAAAAGCATTCGGGCTGCGATTCCGACAGGACGGTGTGCTCAAGCGTGTCAGGCTCGACGCTGCCACGCTGAACGAGGCGCGACGGGCGCGGCTCAAGTATCGGGACGACGTCCGACGTGGGGAAGACCCGGCAGCGCTGGTAAGAACGGCCAGAGTCGCAAAACAGCTCAAGCGGCAAGCTGACAGAGCAGCTCCCACGATTCAGGAGCTCGCGGGCGACTTCGTCCAGCTCTACGCGAAACGACACAAGAAGTCATGGCGGGCTGACGAGCAGATGCTCAAGTCTGCAGTGTTGCCCGAATGGGGCGGCATCCAAGCCAAAGAGATTCGTCGTCGCGACGTGCTGGACCTGCTTGACCGCATCGCGGGACGCACTCCCGTGCGCGCGAACAGGATCTTGGCCGTCATCCGTAAGATGTTCGCGTGGGCCGTTGACCGCGAGGTGCTCGAAATCTCGCCCTGCTCTGGCGTCAAGCGTCCCGGCGCAGAGCAGAGCCGCAGTCGCGTGCTCAGCGACGCTGAGATCAAGACATTGTGGGACGGGCTCCCGTCAACCGGTGTGCCCCTGAGCACTCAGCTGGCGCTCAAGCTACAGCTGGTCACTGCGCAGCGCATCGGGGAGGTGGTCGGTGCGACGTGGTCTGAAATTGATCGAGCCAAGCACGAGTGGTTGATTCCCGGTGAGCGCGCGAAGAACGGCCGCGCAAACCTTGTCCCGCTTTCGTCGCTAGCGACCACGTTGCTTTCTGAGGTCGGCACTGAGAACAGCGCCTTTGTCTTCCCTGCGACTCGCAAAGCGACGGCGCTACGAATCGATGTGGTTACTCACCACCTCGTCGAGGTGATCGCGCATTTAGGGATGGGCCACTTCACGAGCCATGACTTGAGGCGCACGGCGGCAACCAAGCTCGCTGAACTCGGGACGCCCCGCGTCGTGATCGATGCGATCTTGAATCACAAAGACCCGACCGTGGGTGCGGTTTACGACAGGCACACCTACGCCAAGGAGAAGCGCAAAGCGTTGGATGCGTGGGCCAGCCGGTTGAAGAAGGTTATTGCGCAGGCTGCGAAACCCTGATGCTCAGGCTCACGCGAGGGTGTTCTAGGTCCGCATAGAACGATGTCACTGTCGCCTCACACTTCGCGCCGGCGTCCATCTTCGGCGCTAGCCGTTTCGCCAGCGGCGCCTTGAGGTAGCCGATGTGAGTTCGAAAGCTGAAGAAGAGGAACGGCGACAACATATATACGGCGATCGCGTTTGCGTCGAAGCGGTTACGTGGTTCGCGCACTAGCGCGATTGACATTCCCTCGCGGCACTTCCTTCTTATCGCGTCTGGATGGTGAAACCCTGTTCCGGCGACGATGGCGGCGATGTGCGTCGGCTTGCCTTTTGCCATTCAGACGACCTTGATGCTGAATTGAGCCCCGTCGGAGAGACGGCTGAGTTGGTCTGACAGCTGGGCGAGATATGCCAGAGCTTCTGTAACCGGGATTGCTTTGGTGGAGAAGCCGGACGACGCCTCCTTCGTGCACAGCGGCGGATAAACGTGCACTACTTCACCCGGCGCGAGTTGGTGCCCCTGCCGCTGCAGCTGAATCAACGGACCCATGCCGAGATAGCTCTCCGGGTCCTTCCGAGCTGATGCCAAGAACCCATCCAGGTCGACGTCCAGGCTCTCGACAGCTCCAGTCTCGGCGAAAAGCCTGTGCACGATCCCGCTCCTCAACAGGAACTGGTCTGCAACGCAGTCCTGCGCGAATGGGACATCGCTGTCCTCTACGTTGGGATAGCTGCGGGAAATTGCTGTCGCACTGCGCCAAGCTTCCTCCAAACTGTGCCACTGCGGATCTCTGCAAACGCCGCGCACGTGCAAGCCGCCACCGAACTGCACGAACCCATTCACCGCGCGCAGCACGGCGAGGAGGTCGGCTGGAATTTGATCCGCGATGCTAGATTGGTGATCGAATGGAGGCCCGGCATAGGAGCACGGTGCGAGCTGAATCATGTGCTGGACGCTAACGTGAAAGTTGAGTTCGATGGTAGCGCATTGCGGGAGCTTGCCGGCACTCTGGTCAGCTCAGATCCCATCCAAGCAAAATCTCCCCGCAATGCCGGCACACGAACTTATAGAACGCCGAGTCGCCCTTCGGGGAATAGCCCTTGGTGGCCCTGATCCATCCTTCCTCATTCTGGTGATAGCGCTCTATCCATAAGCGCTTCGTCTGCTCGGCTGCGTCGCGAACATCCGCAATAGCTGCATCTCCATGAAACTCGCACGCATCATTGCAGTGAGAGAGCCACTCTTCCTGCTGCCAGGAGATGTAGCTCGGCGTGCGAAGATTGACTTCATCGACGATCTCCGGCGCGATTCCTGCCTTCAACAGCGGATGCGAATCTGCGAACGATGCGCCGAGCTTCGATGCAGCCGATCCATCCGCGATGCACCAAGGGCAGAGGCTCTCATGGAGATCGTCGTCGCCGTAGACAGGACCGGCATAAATGTAGCCCCGGGATTGCGCACAGCAACGGCAGGTCAAGGCACTCGCGACGATCATGCCAGTCGCTATCGGGTCAGGATGGTATCGGAAGGTAGGTAAAGCGGGCACGGTCGGTTGGAAGCGTGGAAATTGTCCGAATGATCAACCCAAAGTCATGTAGCGCGCAAGACTGGCTGGAAGATGATCAACTTAATGTCTGAAATACCGCAATTTCCCAGAGAAGGCTTACACCTGAAGCGCAAGAACGCGCGAAATTGATCAATATGCTAGCGCATCAAGAAACGTAGCTGTGGCGCGGCATTGAGCCCCGTTTCAGTCATCGTAGAGTCAAGTTTTGTGCATGTTTTTTCCGCACGTCGAGTCAGCTTGCGGCAGCTGGTATAAGTGAAAACGCGTCATGGTTGCCTTGTGGCGGGCGCCTTTTCGAGCGCTGCCAGAAATTGCATCTTTCCGGACACGATGTGACGAGTTGCACGGCGCTGAAGGCAGTGTTCGCCTCTTGCGAGCCCTCGCCACTTGGCGCATCCCTAGGGTGGTGGAGTCCGGGCTCGCAGCACCGCAAGTTTTCCCTTGATCGTTTGGATCAACTGGAGGTCATCATCTGACAAGAAAGCGCCGGGCAAGCAGAGTTGAATGGTCTCAAGCAGGTCCGGATCGTATTCCTGGAGGCACCGAAACAGCAGGCTTTGGGGAGATATGTTCAGCACCTCTGAGATTGCGAGCACCCGGTTGAGCGGGATTTTCGCGCGGCCCCGCTTGATCATCGAGAGAAAGTTCGCGTTCCGGAAGCCGATCTCTTGAGCCAGCTGTCTTATCGGTTTCCTGGACAGTCGAATACGTGCCGTGATGAATTCTGCAACTGACGGTTCCTTCATGCGCTCACCTCCTAAACTTATACAAGTTGACATGTATAAGTTTAGCTAGCCCTGCGCTGTCAGTAGCTGGGCCGGGTTGAACGCCTGCCGCCGTTCGATGACACATTGAAAGCCCTAGAACAGCGGCGGGCTGCGGACCCTAAAGGAACGGGTTTGCGCAATGCTGAAACCTATCCTTATAGCTGTATCCTTGAACCAATCCTTACAGATGTGCTGCCCGAGAGCTGCTATGCGAGTTCGGCTAACTACGATCCTTGCCTTCTGGCTAGCCCTAAACGTTGCTGATGCAAAGGAACCCGTAGTTCCTGCCTGCCCAAGTCTCGACGCGTGCATGGCGTGGTTGGACGCCCGAATGCCGGACAAGGACGATGGGCGCTACACCGACCTGTGCGACCCCGGCAAGAGAGCCCTGAGGCCGTTCGGCGCAGAAGCGAAGGAACGACTCCTCGCAAAGCTGGGACCCACGCGCGATGGCTGGGGAAACTTCGCCGCCTGTGTGCTGCAGGATTTCCCCGGCCTCTCCGAGTCCGACGTGCCGCGCCTGCGAGAATCTTTGCATGTGCGTCACGGTGGGTGGGAGGCGAATGCACTCGGCCGCATCGGGACGCCGGCTGCCATCGAAGCATTGATCGAGGATCTGCCACACGGTGCGGCGAGCCAGACGGGCGGTGCCCTGAAGAATCTCGGGCAGCCCGCGCTGCCTTACTTGCTCGACTTCATGACGAAACACGCCGGCCCGAACGACAACGCGTTCCCCGAAGCCATGGAGGTGATCACCCAGATGGGACCGGGCGCCGCGAGCGCCGTCGGACCATGGAGCGACATCGCCGCGGACGAGCGTGAATCCATTGACCGACGTCTCGCGGCATTGCGAGGGCTGGAGGCGATGGGCACGAATGCTCGCTCAGCGGGCCATGTGGTAGCTCCGCTCTTGCAGGACAAGAGATCGGCCATCCGGTTCGCCGCGGAGAGAACCGTCCTGGCGTTGCGCGACCCGTCGGCGCTTGAACCGCTCGTCTCGGATTGCCCGCCAGTCGATGCCGCTCACGACGCATGGGCGCAGCCCGGGTGCTTGGTCGAGATCGCGCGATTCGGTGATGTGGCGGAACCATACGGACCGCAGATCGTGAAACATCTGCACGCCGGTAGCGGGTTCGACCGCGCATATGCAGCCACGACCCTGGGAATGATTGGGTATCGGCCTGCGACGGCTGATCTACTGCTCGCCCTACGGAGTGACGATTGGCGCCTTGTGCTGGCCAGCGCACGCAGCCTGGGATGGTTAAAGGCACCGGAAGCGGCAGCCGCGCTCGACGACGTGACCCAACACCATTGGCTGGGCGCGGTGAGAGAGGCAGCAAGGGTCGCCGTGCGCTCTGTCCGAGGCGAGGCTGAGTCTGTGCCGAGTTACAACTGGGGCAGCCGTTTACTCGTCGACAGCAATGATCCGTTTGACTTCGATAGCGCACCATTCCGACACAGGGAGACAAGAGAGTGCGCTTCAGAAACCTGGACATGGAGCGGCGGCGAGGCGTCGGCACAGCACAACGGCGTGCCCGAATCGAAAATGCAAATGCTCAGCGATAAAACGGGCCTGCGATACCTTCATGCCTTCCACGAGGTCGAGAACGGGACCTTCCTCGGCGCTGATGGCGGCGAATGGGGAGGCGCCCTCTGGTTCCAGCCCAAGGACGGTGCACGCGTGAAGCTCTTCGGCGACAACATCGTCGATGTCAACGAGAGCGCAAACGGCATCATCGCCCTCACGGGCGTCGCCCACATCGTCATGAACTACGGTTATGTCTTGAGCATCAAGCCACAAGGAACTGGGTATTCAGTGCAAGAGCAGATCGCGCTACCAGGAGCTCCCAGATACATGATTGCGGTTGGCGGGGGTGAATACTTGATCGTCACCACGGTGGGTGGCTACGTGCTGCACAGTGGGTGGCGGATGGACGAGGCTCACTGCAAACAGTAGCTCCTCGAATTTCCGGCAGAGCCCGGTAGAGTAACCACCGACCGTCTGCAACTCACACAGATGCTCGGATGCGATTGGTAGCTATACTGCTAAGTCCCATCCAGGGATTTGCCGATGTCGAGTGACTTCGAACGAGCCCTCGCGTATTCCAGACTACCGCTAGAGCTCCTCGATGCCGAACCCGAGCTAACGCAGACACGCTGGCCTCTCTACGGCTACATGACTGCTGTGGAGTGCAGCCGCGAGTTTCTCCGAGCGTATCTGAAGGTCTACCGCGATTCGTGGGACCAACAACTTGGCCAAGCCGGTGAAGGTCGCTTTCAAGCACCCCTTGCCGAAAAGCTATTTGCCAATGCCGACGCCGAGCTGACTTCACTTTGGAAGGGCCGGCAAGCCGCAGACCTGCTCGGCGTTCCGTATTCTTTTTTCGTCGCATCCGCCTTTGAATTTTGCTGGAACTACCGGAGGATGCCACGCCCTAACCAGCTCTACGGTGACAAGGGGGCGTTGGACCACGTGATGGAGCGGTCACAACGATTGAACATCCTGCAGCAGTTGGATGAAGTTTTTGACGGCCGCTTTCTTGTCCGCAACTACCGCAATGACCCACCGCAGAACGCGCTGCACGATCTTCTTTGCTCGCACCTCGCGCAGATGCATGCGAAAGAGCAAATGCATGCATTAAATGAGCTGGTCGTGCTACGAGAATTGCTGCCATTGGACCGTGTGCGCGCGCATTTGGGTGAGGAGATATGTGCTCAGCTGCCCTCCGTGGTGATTGGCCCGCCCGACATCGACTTCGAGTCTCACCGGCCGAGTTGCTACGGAATGCTGGGAGCATTCGATGAGGCAAGTAAGGTCTGCAGATCATGTCCACACATAAGCGGGTGTCTCACCGAGGTGGACTACACGCTTGACCTTACGATCGCCAACTGGGGCAGCTGTGACCCTCGAGAAACGCGGGAGAAGGCCATGGAAGCACAGCGTAAGCGAGAGAAGCGGGCAGCCGCCAAGGCGGCCGGCTCGGCTGGAAGGTGAGCGCCGGCGTTCTTTTTTCTGTCCGGTTTCCCTTCTCTGTTTATGCTTTAGATATAAAAACTATACAAAGATTAGTTATATAAATTTACGGCGCTGAACGAGCAGCTGTCGGATGTGAACGGAAATCGGATGGAAGCTCCGGAGTCGTGAAATGAAGTCACGGAATGCACCTCTCCGGAACGATAAGGCTGAGAACGTCTACGGGACCCCGCGTGATGTTCGCCAGCCTGCCGGGAAAACTTATACCTATTCTCTCCTGAGACGTTCGGAGATGCGATCGAGTAGCGAGCCGGTAGGGGTGCCGCGGCTCCTCTCTGGCCGCGCAGCCTGGGCGTGTCTACGCAGCATCTTGCAGTTCGTCGTCGGTCGTCTGCTCTCTGCTGATCCTCGCTTGCGCGATGCTGAATCGCCACGGACCAAAAGTAGATCACACGTGCTCTCTCTGTGACTGATATCTGCGCGAACTTGCACCTGCGGGATATAATGTAGGCGATGCAAACGTAAGCGTTCGTTCGCGGTTGTCGATATACGACGCCAAGGTGCGGTCGTTTACTATGCACACGCGGTATCGATCGACCCGGAACACCGGGCGATCCTCACGTCGTCCTGCGGATGTCAACGGAGGTGGCGACGAGAGTAGCCGGGGCACCGGCACGCAGCTTAACCGAGAGGTCAGCAAGGCTGCAGGATCACGCTCGTCGTGATTGAGCTGGGCGATGGCCCAGACGCTGATGCAACGCACACCAGAGCCTCAATCGTTAGTGGTGTGCGCCATATGAATAAGCCATCAAAGACGATCGTCCCCTGGCGACGGTAGTATCTTCCGTCGAGCTAGCGGTAGGCGTAATAACCCTACGTCGGCTTTTTGCCCCGTGGGTTAGGATGCTACTTCCCCTAGCTCTGGTAGTCTCCCCTTAAATCAAGAGCAAGATCAAAAGCTATAGAGCTGTAGCTTGCGTTGAGACGGCACCCGTAAGGCAGAAAAAGCGTCAATGACTGTAGTTGCTTTCAAAATGTGGGACCCCGTCCGGCAGAACTGGATCGCAGAGCATCGCTTCTATGTCGAGCAGGCTCGCAAACGGCTGCTGTCTCAGTTCGCCAATATTGGGGAAGAGGCCGATCGGGCTGCGGACGAGCACATCGAGCGTCAGTCTTTCAATCCGGATGTGGACGATCCGTCGGATTTCCACGAGCGCGCCTACGAAAAAAGCATCGAGTTTTATCAACTGCTCAGCGAGCTGCAGGAACAAACCCGCCTAAGCGTCATCGCGGGCATGTATCACATGTGGGACAAAAAGCTTCGCGAGTGGATGGCCAGAGAAGTCAAGCATTGGCACGTGGGCGACAAACTGCCGCGGGCAATCTGGGAGGCGCAGCTATCCGAAGTGCTTGAGCTCCTGAGCGCTTTTGGTTTTGACGTCAAAGCGTTGGCGGTATACAAAAAAATCGATTCCATGCGCCTTGTCGTGAACGTATTCAAACATGGTGACGGAACTTCTCTCGACGAACTTAAAGCGACATATCCCGAATTTTTGCCCGACCCGCTGGGTCGCGGAGATTTGCGCAGAGTCGACCATCTTGACCATACGTCTATGAAGGTCAGCGACGAGGATCTCGAAGCGTTCTCGGAAGCCATCGTGGATTTCTGGCGGATAGTTCCGGGCGAGATTTGCGTCAATGAGGCAGCGACAGTTGAAGTTCCGAAGAGATTCGAAAACGCATTCAAAAAAGATGAAGCGATAGCTAAGCGTGGCTGAAGCGCGGCGGGCCTAAGCCGCACTATTCATAGTGGGCACCTTTGTTCAACCTCGAAGACGAAAAGTAGTCAGCACCTCCGACGTCCTCGGTGCTCACGAGGACGTGCCGAAGTAGTCGAGCATGTGGAGCAGTCTCTTGCGCTGGTCGGGGACTCGTGAGTAGGCGCGCCAATCATCTTTGCTGGGTAACGTCCTAGCCATCTAAGCAGCTCCTTCAAGTCACCCGGTCTTCGTCCACGGTGAACGACATGTCCTCGGTGGTGGATCTGCAAGGCTGCAAGACTCGGAGGCAATACGGGAGCAGCTCCGCCGAAATACCAAAATCGCGTTGCCACCAGGATGCGCTTCCCTCGTAGGTCTCTCTCTTGCTGATCTTCACCGTGGGAGGGATTCCGAACCTGCTTGAACTGCGGGACGCCATCCGGCCCGATAGTAGCCATCGGCTTGTAGATGTTGTCGGCGGGCACCGTCGCGTCGCCTGGGCGACGACGGCGGAAGCGCTTGTCGCGCCAATACTCCTCAAAGGCGGGTGTCTCTGACACCTCCATTGCGTAGATCAGACGATCATGCGCCCGACTCCGAAAGCCGAGCACCCAGTCTCCCTTGCGCGCTGTGCGGCGTATATCGGGCTTACAGATAGCCAGAGTGTAGTAGCCGTCGAACGGGTTCGGCGCAGTGCCGTCGTCTGTGGTGAGGATGTAGCGGTAGATTCGTGGCTCAGTGTCGAGGCTCATGACGGATCATCTCGTATGCCCAAGCAATCCCCTCTGGGTAGTGCTCGCAGTCCAACACGAACTCCTGACCGATGCACGCTGAGCGCAGTTCGACGTGATCGGCGGATGGTGTCCACGCGTCGGGCGACTTGTGATACGACAATGGAGGGCGTCCCATGCTGGGCATCATCCACTTCGGCAGCCGCCAAAATCGACGCGTCATTCCTTGCTTCGTCAGGACTCGGTCGGGAGTGCATGCCGTGAACACGCCAGCGCCTCGCCCCTTGAGTTTCCGCTGCTCGCCTAGCGATAGGTTGTCCGCCGCGACGTAGACGGTGTTGAGGATATGTGCCGGCCGTGAGTATTTCTGCCGACTCGCCAAATGCGGATGAGCGGCAAGCGCGGGGTGCTTGGAGAGCAGTTCCGTTCTGGTATCGGCGACACGCCATGCCTCCGCGACCTGCAGCCAGCCGTAGATCACGTGAAGGTCGGGAGCGCCTCGCACAAACCGAAATCGGCCACCGACGGCTTCGACCGCTCTGAACCAGCCGTAGAACAAGAACAGATCGCGAGAATCGACGCCGTTATTGATCAGGTGCCGTTGTGCCGCTCCGCTTTGACCGAATGCTGCACGCCAGCCTCGGCCCCGCTGGGTGATGTCGGCGCTCAAATCAGGATCGAGGTGCACGTTCGTGCGTCCGTTTATCCGGCCGCCCGTTAGGTCGCTGGCCAGTTGCGCTAGATCGATTCCATCGTGTCGCAAGCTGGCAAGTGGCTGCTTGTCACCGACTGAAGGAATCGGCAACGAGAGCAGACGTCCATCCGGGAAGATCGGGCTCGGCACGCCCCCGTTGCTGGAATCGAAACCCTTGCGGCTGAGGATGATCTTCATTGGCCGGCGACGACCATGTCTTGTGCCTCGACCAGGATCACGGGCGGCACACCCAAGTCCAACCCGCACACCTCGAATGTCGAGGCGACCCTGGCAGCATTCGGCGAGCGCAGCGCGTCCGGTGGAACGATCCTGCCAGTCCCTGGCACGCGCCAAACGACGTCCCTGAGACGACCGACATCAAGTCGATGGTCCGACTTGACGCCCTTCTCCTTGAACGACACGAAACCTTCGAACAGGCGGATGTCGCGCGTCCCGTTTCGCTCAAGCATCGCGCGGAGCATGTAGGCAGCGGAGATGAAGACGCTGCAGGCGATACCCGTGTGCCAGTAACGTGTCTGAGCCCCGCGCCGCTCGATCGACCGCCCCACCGGATTGCCGTCGGACGAAAAACAGGCAGAGAGTGGCGCTTCGAGGACCAGATTGAGAGGAGCATCGCTATCAACTGCGAGCTCTGCCAGTCGTTGCCTTGCTCCCGCAAAGGAGAGGCAATCAAGCCGGCCATCTGGTTCTAGAATCCCGCAGCTCTTGTTCTGTGAGAACCCTACGTCTACAAACACCCAATCGCCGGACCCAGGGTGAGCTTCGTCCATCTTTCCTGCTCGAATCATCGGTCCCCCGCTGTCGGCACCTGCCGAGTATCCGCGTATCGCACTGCTCAGCCAATCTAGCTGGTAAGGAAGCCCTAGACAGCCGCTTGCCCGAGATCCCAGATGCCTCGGGTCAGCAAAAAACACCTGCCAATCCTTACAGTTAGCTCGCATTCGGCAGCGCGTCTACTGCTACCCCACATAGGTTATGCTTGCTGCACATATAAGAATGGTCTCCGACCGGTCTCGCCGGCTCGGCACGAGGGGAAATGCTAGCCGCACCGGAACAGCTCGCGCGCCAGAAGATCGATGATCTGCTGCACGCAGCCGGCTGGATCGTCCAGGACATGGCCGATTTCAACCGGAACGCCGGCGAGGGCGTTGCCGTTCGCGGTTTTCCGCTGGCGAGCGGCCCCTGTGACTACCTCCTGTTTGTCGCCGGCAAAGCCGCTGGTGTGATCGAGGCCAAGAAGGCTGGCGTAACGCTCAGCGGTGTCGCTGAGCAATCGAGCCGCTACATGGGAGGCGTGCCGGAGCACGTCGCCAGCTGGTCGAAGCACTTGGTCTTCGACTACGAATCGACGGGCGAGGAGACCTACTTCCGCGACGTTCGCGACCCGAAGCCGCGGTCGCGCCGGGTGTTCGCCTTCCACAAGCCGTCGACGTTACATGAATGGCTAAAGGACGAACGCACACTGCGCGGCCGTCTTGCGCAGCTACCACCGCTCGACAAGGCCGGACTGCGCGACTGCCAGATCGATGCCGTGCAGGGTCTGGAGGCCTCGCTTAAGCGCGACGACCCGCGAGCCCTGATCCAGATGGCGACGGGAGCCGGCAAGACGTTCACGGCCTGCACGTTCAGCTGGCGCCTGCTCAAGCACGCCAAAGCCAAGCGCATTCTGTTTCTGGTCGACCGCAACAACCTCGGCGACCAGACGCTCAAGGAATATCAGAACTTCGAGCCACCCGGGTCTGGCCGCAAGTTCACGCAGACCTACGTCGTCCAGCACCTGCACAGCAATCGGGTCGACAAGGACGCCAGCGTCGTGATCACCACGATCCAGCGCCTCTACGCGATGCTGCAGGGCAAGGAACTCGACGAGGCGGCCGAGGAGGGCTCGGGCTTCGAGACATGGTCGAATCACGACGGTGAGCTGCCGCCGATCCGCTACAGCGAAGACCTGCCCATCGAGACCTTCGATTTCATCGTCGTCGACGAGTGTCACCGTTCGATCTACGGTCTCTGGCGTCAGGTGCTCGAATATTTCGACGCCCACATCATCGGGCTCACCGCGACGCCCTCGGCGCACACGCTCGGCTTCTTCCACCAGAACCTGGTGGCTGAATATCCCTACGAGCAATCCGTGATCGATGGCGTGAACGTCGGCTTCGAGGTGTTTCGGATCAAGACGCAGGTCGGCGAGCAGGGTGGCATCGTCAGCGCCAAGTATCACGTGCCGATCCGAGACCGACGAACACGATCGGTCCGCTATAAGCAGCTTGACGACGACCTGCCTTACACCCAGAAGGAGCTCGACCACTCCGTCACTGTGCCGAATCAGATTCGCGCAGTGTTGCGTTGCTTCCGTGAGCGGCTGTTCACCGATCTGTTCCCCGGACGCACCGGCGAGTGGGTTCCCAAGACGTTGATCTTCGCGAAGGACGACAACCACGCGGAGGAGATCGTCCACGCCGTGCGCGAAGTGTTCGGCCAGGGTAACGATTTCGCGAAGAAGATCACCTACCAGACCACCGAGAAACCGAAGGAACTGATCGCCGCGTTCCGTGTCGATCCTTTTCCGCGCGTCGCGGTAACCGTCGACATGATCGCCACCGGCACCGACATCCGGCCCGTGGAGTGCCTGATCTTCATGCGCGACGTGAAGTCGCAGAGTTACTTCGAGCAGATGCGCGGTCGCGGCGTGCGCAGCATCAGCGACGCGGACCTCAAACAGGTCACGCCGGATGCGCAGACGAAGACGCGGTTCGTGCTGGTCGATGCCGTGGGCGTGACCGAGAGCCGCAAGACGGTTTCGCAGCCACTAGAGCGCAAACGCACCGTCGCGTTCGACAAGCTGATCGACCAGATCGCGCAGGGCCGACGCGATGACGATGCCGTGTCCAGCCTCGCCGGCCGTCTGGCCGGGCTGGACAAGCGCATCGATGAAGAAGATCGACAGCGAATCGCGCAAGCGTCGAACGGCCGCAGCCTCAAAGCGCTGGCGACCGAATTGCTGCGTGCGATCACGCCCGACACGGTGCAGGCTGCCGCGATCGATCAGCACGGTCCTTACGCTACGCCCGAGCAAATCGACGCCGTGGCGACCGAACTCAAAGACAAGGCGTGCGCACCACTGGACGACGCAGCCTTGCGCAACCTGATCAAGACGATCAAAGAGAAGACCGACATTGTCGTCGACGAGCTGACCACCGACACCGTTATCGCCGCGGAATACGATCTCAAGCAGGCTGAGAAGCGCGCGACCAGCTTCCGCGAGTTCATCGAGACCAACAAGAACGAGCTGCTGGCGCTGCAGATCCTCTACGGTCAGCCCTACCCGAGACGCCGGCTCACCTACGCAAGCATCAAGGAACTCGCGCAGCGCCTCACCGATCCGCCGTATCACCTGACGACCGCGGACGTCTGGCAGGCCTATAAGCGGCTAGAGGCGACGCTGGTGCGCGGCGCACCGAGCGACAAGGTGTTCCGACGTCATCTCGCTCGTGCGCTTCGCGACGGGGCAAGCCGACCTGCTGGAGCCCTACGCCATGCGCGTGGATCAGCGTTTCAACCTGTGGATCGGCCGGCAGAAGAAAGCCGGCCATGATTTTAACGAGGAACAGATGAACTGGCTCAAAGCGATCAAGGATTACTTGGCTGCCAATGTTGAGATCGATCCTGCTGATCTGATGCGGGATCAACCGTTTTCGGATTGGGGCGGCGTCATCGTGGCACGCAAGCTGTTTGGTGTGGAGTTGAATGCCATGTTGGATGAACTTAGCGAAGCCCTGGCCGCATGAATGACGTAGACCTGCCGGCGAGCTGGGCGACTGCCCAAATTGGAGACGTGACCGAGGTGAATCCACCTGGGTCAACGACCGTCGCTGCCGAGGATGCCCTAGTCAGTTTCGTTCCGATGGCTGCCGTTTCGGAGCTATCGGGGCACATCGACCTCTCGACGAAGAAGCAATTCGCTCAGGTCAAAAAAGGCTTCACGCGGTTCAAGAACGGGGATGTTCTGTTCGCCAAGATCACGCCATCCATGGAGAACGGGAAAATTGCGGTTGCGCGTGAGCTTGAGGGAGGAATTGGCTGCGGAACGACGGAATTTCATGTCATCCGCCCTGAATCGGGCGTCGAAGCAGACTACCTTCGGTTCTACTTCGTCCGCTCGGCGTTTCGCCAAGAAGCTCGAAAGAACATGCAGGGGGCCGTCGGTCAGCAGCGCGTCCCTGCGGACTTTATCCGTGAGGCGCAAATTCCACTTGCGCCCACGGGCGAACAGGCGCGCATCGTTTCAAGAATCGAGGAGCTGTTCAGCCGCATCGACGAAGGCGAGCGCGCCCTGCAGCGCGTGCAGAAACTGGTGGAGCGTTACCGCCAGTCCGTCCTCAAAGCCGCCATCACCGGCGAGCTGACGCGCGAGTGGCGCGAGAAGCACAAGGGCCGATTAGAGTCGGGCGAGGCGCTGCTACAGCGCATCCTCAAGGCTCGCCGTGAGGCGTGGGAAAAGGCCGAGCTTGCCAAAATGGAGGCTAAGGGCGTGCAGCCCGCCAACGACAAGTGGAAGGATCAGTATGAGGAGCCATCGTCGCCCGATACAACTTACCAAATCCATCTTCCGAATACGTGGCTTTGGTCAAGCCTCGGGCAGTTGTTCCAAGTATCCGTAGGCTCAACGCCATCGCGGAAATCCGGTGAGTATTGGAATGGCACCATCCCATGGGTAAGTAGTGGTGAAGTTGCATTCTGTCGCATAAATAAGACTGAGGAAGCAATCACGGAGCTCGGCTATGAGAATTCTTCGGTCAGATTGCATCCGAAGGGGACAGTCCTCCTCGCGATGATTGGCGAAGGAAAGACCCGGGGCCAAGCTGCGATCCTGGATATTGACGCTTGCCACAACCAGAACGCGGCCGCAATCGGCGTCCCGGCGACACCGATACCACCTGAGTATGTATATCGGTTCCTCGAGTATCACTACGAAAGCGTGCGCGGGATCAGCCAAGGAGGAAATCAGCCTGCCCTTAATAGTGAGCTTGTAAGACGAATTTCGATCCCTTTGCCGCCGTTGGCGGAGATTGCGGAGATATGCAGTCTCGTAGAACGACAGCTTGGCGCCATTGCTCACATAGCAGACGATCTGGAAAAACAGCGTCAGCGCATCAAAGCTCAACGTCAATCAGTGCTTCGAGAAGCGTTCAAGGGAGCGTTGGTGCCGCAAGATGCCAAGGAGGAACCCGCCTCTTTGCTAGTTGAGCGCATCACCGCAGCACGACGTCTAGGTGACGCAACACTGACGGGTCGCCGTAAGAGGAAGGTCGCCACATGAACAACGACCACACCGGACTCGTATCCAAGGTCTGGAACTATGCACACGTCTTGCGCGACCAAGGCATCGGCTATGGCGACTACGTCGAGCAAATCACCTTCCTCCTGTTTCTCAAGATGGACCAGGAGCGCTCCGAACTGCTCGGTGAGGCATCCATCATTCCCGCGAAGTGGCGTTGGGACAAACTCGCGAAGCTGACAGGGGACGACCTGGAGCTGCAATACCGGCACGCGCTGGAGAACCTCGCGAAGGAGAAGGGCCTCATTGGCACCATCTTCCGCAAGGCGCAGAACAAGCTAACCGACCCTGCAAAGCTCAAGCGCGTGGTCTCGCTGATCGACGCGGAGACCTGGATCGGCATCGGCGTTGACGTCAAGGGCGCGATCTACGAGGGCCTGTTGGAGAAGAACGCGGCCGAGGTGAAATCCGGTGCCGGCCAATATTTCACACCGCGACCGCTCATCAACGCGATGGTCGAGGTGATCGATCCTCACATCGGCGAGACCGTGCACGACCCGGCCTGCGGCACGGGTGGATTTCTGCTGTCCGCCTACGATCACATGAAGGGCCAGTCGCAGGATCGCGCGCAGCAGCGCAAGTTGCGCGAGAAGTCCCTGAGCGGAACGGACATCGTTGACGAGGTGGTCCGGCTGTGTGGCATGAATCTCTACCTGCACGGCATCGGCAATGGTGAATCGCCGATCAAGTCCGGCGACGCGCTCGCGACCGACCCTGGCGATCGTTACGATGTCGTCCTGACGAACCCGCCGTTCGGCAAGAAGAGCAGCTACAAGGTGATCGGCGAGGACGGCGGCGTCGACACCGAGCGCGAAACCTACGAGCGCGGCGACTTCAAGTTCACCACGAGCAACAAGCAGCTTAACTTCATGCAGCACATCTTCACGATCCTGGAGAGCGACGGGCGTGCAGCCGTCGTGCTGCCGGACAACGTGCTGTTTGAAGCCGGCAGCGCAGGTGAAGGCATCCGCCGCCGGCTGCTGGAGCAGTTCGACTTCCACACCCTGCTGCGCCTACCCACCGGCATCTTCTACAAGCAGGGCGTCAAGGCGAACGTGCTGTTCTTCGACAAGCACCCGCCGCGCGCCGACGGCAAGCCGAACACCAAAGAGCTGTGGATCTACGACTACCGCACGAACATCAACCACACGCTCAAGAAGAATCCGCTGCAGCCGGCCGACCTCGAAGATTTCGTGTCGCGCTACTCATCCGGCAATCGCGCAAAACGCAAGGAGACGGAGCGCTTCAAGCGGTTCCCCGTCGCCGACCTGCTCAAACGCGACAAGCTCAACCTCGACATTTTCTGGCTGAAGGACGAGAGCCTCGATGACGTCGACAGCTTGCCGCCACCCGACGTGATCGCTGCCGAGATCGTGGAGAACCTTCAGGCGGCGCTGGAGCAGTTTCAGTCGGTAGCGGATGAGTTGGGCCAATTAGACACACAGTAAATCGAGGAGAGCATGCGCATTAGCGAGGTTGTTGTTGTGTGATCAGCATTGTGTAGGGCATGGGCCTTCCAACATCGAGGCGCGCCGATGGGCTTCCTCCAAACCGCCGTTCCGCCCGAGATCCAAACGAACACTGACTGGCATGCGCTCATCGACACCGACGACGTCGACAATTTGTGGGCGCTCAGCACGCGCCTCTTCACTGCATCGCAAACCAAGGGGGAAGACTCTGCCTCGCCAACCAACGCCCTTCTCCGCCTGCTGTCGGCGGCCACGTCGCTCCGGCTCACGGATGGCGGAAAGCCTCCGTTTCAACCGATGGTGGTTTGGCATGGGGATAACAAGCGAAGCGCTTCCATTGAGGATTTTGACGTAGCCGACATTGAAGCGCTTGCCGCCGCCGCATCAGTTGCACCGACGGCACTCCTGCGGGCACGACTGGCCGATGTCGCAGCGACGGCAGGGGTAGAACTCGATGCGCGCCAATGGCGCAGCGGCGCTCTAGCGGTTCAGTCGTATCTCGAACTGGCCGAGCGGCACCTCTTGGAAGATAACGGCATCGGCGTCTTGACGGAATTTGTCCGTGGCCTGCGGCTCGCGTGGGTCTACTGCCGCAAGGACGAGGACATCCACACCCGCTACTGGGCATTGGTTCAAAAAGCCATTTCAAAATCACTCGATAGTGACGCGCCTGGCCTTGGGCTGCTGTTGGTGGAAGAGGTGAAACGTGCTCGAAAGGACCTGATGGAGCCGGTTGCCAAAGAACTGGAGTCAGCGGCGGCGCGCTTCAACACGCAATCGAATTTCGATATTGGAGCACGGTGCTTCGAGCTCGCCCACCAACTTTGGAGCCGCCTCGGCAAACGCGAGGACGTCAAGCGCTGCCATCTTGCCCAGGGGGAAGCGCTGGTCGCGCGCGCGTCGCTCGGGAAAGGCGCGGCGATGGCAAAGGGCATTTGGCTTGCCGAGGGCATCGAAGTGTTGCGACAGGCCGGCGCGGATCCGGCGCGAATCACGCAGCTTCGTCATGAGCTGGCCGAGGTCCAAAAACAATCGCTCGGGGATTTTCAGCTCATCGAGCACTCGTTAGACGCGACGGAAATCGTCAAGGCCATCGAGGCGCATGTGGTTGGCCCCACGCTGATGGACAGCCTCCTGCAGATCACGTTTGGGTTCTGGAACTGGCCGAAGTTCGACAAGGTTCGGCAGGACGTCATCGACGCCGCCAACAAGCACCCCCTTAGTCACCTGTTTTCATCGCAGCACGTGGATGCCGAAGGCACGGTCGTCGCGCAACAGAAAGCATTCGATGCCAGCGACCCGGAAACGATTTACCAAGCCATGGTGAAGCACGTCCACGACTTCGACGTGCCGCTGCGCGCGCGGCTCCTGGTGCTGCGCTCGGCGGACATCGTGTTTTGTGGCCACCACCCTGGATTGGCGCACCTCTTGGAAATCCTGCATGCGTCTCCCGTTGTGCCCGCCGGCCACGAGCAATCGTTGGCGCGTGGGTTGCTCGCGGGCATCAACGACGACTGGCTCGAAGCCGCTACGTATTTGATTCCGCAGGTCGAGCCGTTCGTGCGCTACCAGTTCCGCCAAAGAGGAATTTTGACCCTCGCCATGCGCGAGGACGGAGTCCAGTCGGAAAAATCGTTGACCGAGCTGCTCGCCAGCGAGGATGCGGCGAACATCTTGGGCAAGGACCTCATCCTTGAACTCGACACGTTGATGGTTCATCCCATGGGCTACGGACTTCGCCACAAGTGGGCGCACGGCTTGGTCAACGACCGACAACTACTCACCCCAGGCGTTCTCGCATTGTGGTGGACATTCTTGCGGTTGATCCTCTGGCCTTGGGCGGTCGAGCGCCACGAAGCCAAGAAGCAGCAGCCAAAATCATCGTAGGTCAGCGCATTGCCGCGTCCTAGGAGCGAAGCCCCACACATCAACTCAATCTGCGGCTGCTACACGCTCGTCTATGCTTGGTCGACGAAGCTGACGACCGAGCAAGCTGCACCCCGGGTAAATTGGACCGCACGCAACCTCTGCATCTGCGAGTTGAATCTTTGTGTAGCACTGAGTGTCACTAGCTCCGGATCGCAGCCAGTATCGAGGCGTGGCCACCTTCTCTCACGTTCGCTTCGGACAGCGATGCTGTGCGCGGATTCGAGAGCCGGAAGAGCTTGGGGTATGCCGCCAACTCCGGCACCGCACCCCTCCACAATTGCTCGCCCCGGGCGATAACGATCGTCGCTTGCCGGTCAATCGCGTCGCGCACGAGGTCGAACGAATACTGCTGCGAGGGAAGTCGAACGTGTCCGCACCCGAACGACTTCGACCGGTAGGGGAAGAACTCGATCGACAGCAGCCGCTGCGCGACTACATCGAGCGGAACCAGCTGGGTGAGTGGGGCGACCAGTGTGCGCCACCAGCGCACCGAGGAGCCGACATACGGGTGTGCCGGCGAACCCTCCCTAGTGGCGTAGCACTGACGCAGCGAGGCTCGGAATTCGGTGTCGTCGCCGATGCCTGGATTGAGTAGCAAGACGACAATCTGTGCGGATCGCGGACCGAGGAACGGCTCCGGCACTGCGCATAGATCGATGCGATGAGGGTGATCGCTTCTCAGCTTCTCATTGAAGACTTCTACAGCTAGGCGGTCAGCTGGCAGCACGAAAGGCGCGCGCGACGGCAGGTCAAGCCAAGGGTTTGCAATCTCCGGCATGTCTCTCATGATCGCGATGTGTAGGTGTCGAGCTTCTCGGGCGAGAATAGGTTGGCGTAGGTGGCAGCGTCCTGCGCTCCCCCGTTACACACGCCGCTGGTCGCGTGAATGTCGTCGCCGTAAATTTCGTAGAACGTTCCATCCGTGAATGCCAGGAACAGCAGGACCTTCGGGCTGTGGGGTCGCTCGGCGATCACGACGGCAGACACGGTTCTGCCGATCATGTCTTTCAGGCCGCTCTTCACCGTTGCTCTCCAGGTGAGCTTCGCGAGCCGTGAGCGTGGACCTGCAGCGTCTCCGCTACTGAGATGGTGCTGCAAGCGTGCGGGAACGCGCCAGGCAGCGACGGTAGAACAGTGCGCGTCGTTTTGCCCTCATCGTTCCACGACGATCAGGACACGCGAGATGCCCCCAAAAATACCCCCAAAAAGTGCTCACTGGGGTCGGAGCGTGCGAGCCCCTTCGGCAAAGTATCGTTGTTAGTATCGTTGTTGCCCAACCCCAGAAATAAAAAAGGACCTACATCGCTGTAAGTCCTTGATTATTCTGGCTCCCCGAGACGGACTCGAACCGCCGACCCAGTGATTAACAGTCACTTGCTCTACCGACTGAGCTATCGGGGAATTGTGAAGCGGAGCCGCCTATTTTGGTGAGAAGGCGGGTCGGCGTCAAGCCTCAGGTGAGGGTGGCCTTCCTTGGCCGTGCGGGCGTCCTGGCTGCCTCTCTCGAAAGGCTGGCTTGGCGAGCGGTTTTGCGCGGATTTTCCGGTCGGTGGAGCGTGCCTGGGCGATGCCTAGTCATCGCGGCGAATTTCGGCCGGCTTCGACCAAATCGTCACGCCGCGACGCCGCCTCACCCCTTCGGCAATCCGGCGCAGGCGGCGTTGGCTTCGGCGGCGGTGGGGACGCCGCGGCGCGGTCGGCCGCTGTTGTTGACCACGACGCTGCTGGCGTGGGTGGGGCCGCGGGCGTCGCAGAGGGTGAAGGTCAGGTTGGTGCCGGTGGCGCTGCCATCCAGGCGGTAGGTGACGTGTTCGCGTCCGGTGCTGGTGGCCAGCGCCACGGCGGCGTGGGGCTGTTCGACCTGGAACAGGGGTTCGCCGGGGTCGTGACGGGCGTTGTGGTTCGAGTCCTGGAACACGATCCAGCCGTGCTGCCACCAGGGGGCGGCGTCGCAGCGGACCAGGTCGCTGCTCGGGCAGACGACGACGTCGTCGCCGCGGGTGACGGCGGCGTTGCGGGCGAGGTTGAGCGAGGCGATCAGCGCGTCGTGCGTGCTGCGGGCGCGGCTGTTGGCAGAGACGGCGGCGAACGTGGGCAGGCTGGAGGCGCACAGGGCGGCGATCACGGCGACGACCATCAGGCATTCGATCAGGCTGAAGCCGCGCGGGGCGGCGGGTTGCTGCGTGGGGGACATGGCGATCGGCTCCGGTTGAGGTGCAGGCATCGTAGGGAGCGGCCGGAGCGGAGACGATGTGGGTTGGGTGTCAGCTGATGTACGAAAGTGGCGCGGGCGGGTGTGGGATGCGGCGGCAGGGAGGCGTCGGCGCCGACCGAGAGCGGCGGAACTGGCGCCCGTCTTGGCGGTAGGCGAGGTGCCAGGCGTGCTCCTGGCTCGAAACGCGGATGCTTGCGCTAAAAGCCGCATCAGGCGGGCCGCGTGCGAACAACAACGAACGCCGTTCGGTCCGCACCAGCAACGAGCGCAACTGCATCGCACGCGACATCCAGCGCACCCTCGCATTCGCTGCCATCGTCCACGCGCCAGCCCACGTCGCGGCCGCCACTCGCACCCCACGCCGTCTTGCATTGCCTTCGCCACACCACCACATTCTGCGGCACGCGGCGGTATCATCCGCTGTTGATCGCGCGGTG
>Ga0068856_100001476_pt1 | contig 24624 bp, 19 predicted proteins | sample KBSCornC62_FD_66595 | JGI IMG/M metagenome (GOLD analysis project Ga0068856, IMG submission 66595) | Corn rhizosphere microbial communities from Kellogg Biological Station, Michigan, USA - KBS Corn C6-2 | ecosystem: Host-associated > Plants > Roots > Rhizosphere > Soil ... | reverse complement strand
GCGACATAACCGAACGCAAGCGGATGCAGGACGCGCTGGCGCTGCGGACGCGGCAGTTGGAACAGAAGAACGAGCAGATCGCCGAGGAACTCAAGATGGCCCGCGAACTCCAGATGGCGATGCTGCCAAATGAATTTCCCACGTTTCTGAATGGTGGTAAATGGCCCGGCGAAAGCGCCGTGGAATTTTTCAGCTTCTACCGCCCAAATGGCTCGGTCAGCGGTGATTTTTTCACGGTTACGGCATTGTCCGATTCCAAGGTGGGCGTTTTCATCTGCGACGTGATGGGCCACGACGTCCGCGCCGCGCTGGTCACGGCGATGCTGCGCTCGCTGGTGCAGGATTTGGGCGCCTCCGTGCCGGACCCGGGCGAGTTGCTGACCAAAATTAACAACAATCTTCACAGCATTTTCAAGCAGACGGGCACCACGATGTATGCCACCGCGTTTTATCTGGTGGCAGATGTCGCGCGCGGCGAAATCCATTACGCCAGCGCCGCGCATCCCGAGCCGCTGCAAGTGCGACGGACCGCCGGCTTGGTGGAACGGCTCGCGGGCAACGGCGCGCCCGGTCGCGTCAAAGGTCCGGCTTTGGGACTTTTTGCTGATGCGCAGTTCCCGACGCACAACCGCAAATTGGAAGCCGGTGATTTGATCGCGCTCTATACGGATGGGCTGATTGAAATTAATTCGCTGGATCAGAAGCATATGTTCACCTCCGAACTGCTCACGGATGCCGTGCGGCGGCGGGCGCAGCTCCCGACTTCGGATTTGCTGGCGGGGGTGATTTCGGAAATCCGTGAATTTTCCGGCCAAGCCGGCTTCGACGACGATGTCTGCCTCGTCGGCATGGAGGTGAAACGCCTCGGCCCGGCGGCGGACAATCTCAAGCTTTGATTGATTCTTACACTGCTGCTTGCATCGCCGCCAAATCCGCGACGGCCTTTTCCCATTCGGCATTCGCAGCCTCAAGTCGGGTGGTCACAGTAGTCAGCTCCCGGTTGATCTGCGTGGCGCGGCCGCCGGAATGATACGTCTCCGGTTTTTCCAGTTCAGCCGCGTAGTCGCGTTCCTTCGCTTCGAGGTCGGCGATTTCCTTTTCCAGCGCGGCGATGCGTTTGGGAAGTTCGTTTTTCTTGTCTGAACGCGCCTGTCGTTGCGCGGCTTCCAGACGTTTCTGTTCTTTGCGATCCACCTTGGGCGCGGTCGTCGGACGGCTGACAGCGCTGCCAAAGCTCGAACTCGTCAACGCCGCCCGCGCGGTTTGCGCGGTCTTGTCCAAATAATACTGATAGCCGCCGGTGAAATGCCGCAGCGTGCCCGCCTCGACGCGGATGACATGCGTGGACAGCGCGCGGATGAAATGCACATCGTGGCTGATGAACACCAGCGTGCCCTGATACTGCTTCAACGCTTCGATGAGCGCATCCACGCTGGCCAGATCCAAGTGCGTCGTCGGCTCGTCCATCAGCAACAGGTTCGGCGGATCCAGCAGCAGTTTCACGAGCGCGAGCCGGCTTTTTTCGCCGCCGCTCAGGACTTTCACCGGCTTGTAAATGTCGTCGCCACGAAAGAGAAAACTGCCCAGCACCGTGCGAATCGCCTGCTCGGTGATGCGTTGCGGCGTGTCCAGCGCCTCCTGAAACACTGTGTGATTCGGGTTCAACATCGCCGCGCGATGCTGCGCGAAGTAGCCGAACTTGGCGTTGTGGCCGAGCTTGTGTTCGCCCGCCTGCGGCGTGAGCACCTGCGCCAGCAGTTTCAACAGCGTGGATTTACCCGCGCCGTTCGGGCCGACGAGCACGATGCGCTGATCGCGTTCGACTTCCAGATCAATCCCGTCGTAGATCAGCTTTTCGCCGTAGCCGAATTTGATTTTCTCCAGCGTGATGACGCGCTGGCCGCTGCGTTGCGGCTGCGGAAAACGAAAACCCATCGTCGCGTCCGGGCCGTCGGGAATCTCGACCATTGTTTCTTTGATACGCTCGATTTGCTTGCGTTTACTTTGTGCCTGAGAAGCCTTGCTGGCTTTGGCGCCGAATCGGTCGGCGAATAATTGCAGCCGGTCAATGTCGCGCTGCTGCGCCTTGGCCGTGGCGATCAACGTCGCCTCCATCGCCGCGCGCTGCACCAGATATTCGTCGTAGTTGCCCGTGTAGCGCATGATCTTCGCGGAACGCAGCTCCGCGATGTGCGTGCACAGGTTGTTTAGAAATTCGCGATCATGCGAAATCATCAGAATCGCGCCGGGATAATATTTCAGGTAATCCTGAAACCAGATGAGCGTTTCGAGATCGAGATGGTTCGTCGGCTCGTCGAGCATCAACAAGTCCGGTTCTTCCGCGAGCAACCGCGCGAGGTGCGCCCGCATGATCCAGCCGCCGGACATTTCTCTGGCCGGACGGTCGTGATCCGTCTGCTTGAAACCGAGGCTGGCGAGAATCTGCTTCACCTTCGCGATGAACTGGCCGTCGTGCTCGTGTTCATGCGGCACGGCGACTTCCATCACAGTTTCGTCGCCGGCGGGCTCGCTTTCCTGCGGCAGATAACCGACGCGCGTGCCGCGGATGAACGACACGGTGCCGCCATCCGGCTCCTCTTTGCCGAGGATAATTTTGATGAGCGTGGATTTGCCCGCGCCGTTCGGCCCGGTGATGGCGATGCGGTCGCCCGACATGATGTTCAACGAAACATCGTCAAACAGTTCGCGTCCGCCAAATGATTTAGAAAGTCCGGCAACAGTTAACATGAAATAATTTCTGGGGTAGCACCCGCGTCTCGCGGGTCAAATTCGGCGTCCCGCCGAATTTCGTCGGGACGTGTGGCTGATGGTTTTATGTTCGCGCATGTGATTTCGTGAATCGTGGAGGGTTTCCGGCGGGACGCCGGAAACGACGGGCCGGAGGCCCGTGCTACCACAAACATCTACTCCTCATTTCGGCTTCAACTGTGGGAAGAGGATCACGTCGCGGATGCTTTCTTGACCGAGGAGCATCATGCACAGACGGTCAATGCCGATGCCGATACCGCCGGCGGGCGGCATGCCGTGTTCGAGCGCGACCAGAAAATCTTCGTCCAGCTTCTGCTGCTCGCCGCCGGCCTGGTGTTCCAGCGTGGCGCGCTGCTGGATTGGATCATTCTGCTCGGTATAACCGGGTGAAATTTCCTGGCCGTTAATGCAGCACTCGAAAACCTCGACGGTCGTCGGGTCGTCAGGCGTGAGCTTGGCCAGCGGCACGAGTTCCTTCGGCAGATGCGTGACGAAGGTCGGATTGATCAGCGTCGGCTCGATGAATTTGGAGAACACGGCGTTCGTAACTTCAAAGTCCTCAAACTCCTTGCCGATTTCCGCGCCCATGTCGTGCGCTTTCTGGCGGCGTTCGGCGGCGGAAATGGTGAACCAATCCGCGCCGCACTTTTCCTTGATGAGATCGTTGTATTTCGCGCGCCGCCAATTCGTGAGGTCAATCGTCCGGGTGACTTTGCCTTCGGCATCTTTGAATTCGATGACCAGCGTGCCCAGAACTTTCTGCGCGACGTGTTTGATGAGCGATTCGACGGTTTCCATCATCGTCTCGTAATCGCCGAATGCCTGATACGCTTCAAGCATCGTGAATTCGGGATTGTGCCGACGCGAGAGGCCCTCGTTGCGGAAGTTCTTGCCGATCTCGAACAGTTTATCAATGCCGCCGACGAGCAGTCGCTTGTGATACAGCTCCAGCGCGATGCGCAGGTAAAATTCGCAGCCGAGCGCGTTGTGATGCGTTTTAAACGGTTGCGCCGCCGCGCCGCCGGGAATCGCCTGCATCGCGGGCGTCTCGACTTCGACATATCCGCGGCTGTGAAAGAACGCGCGGATCTCGTGGACGATGGCGCTGCGCTTGAGAAATACTTCCTTCACATCGGGATTGCCGATGAGGTCGAGGTAACGCTGGCGGTAGCGGATTTCCGTGTCTTCGAGCCCGTGCCATTTCGCCGGCGGCGGCCGGAGCGATTTGGCGACGATGGTGAAGGATTCCAGCTTGATGCTCGGTTCGCCGGTCTTGGTGCGGAACAAAGTTCCCGTCACGCCGATGAAATCGCCGAGGTCGAGATGGGTGAAAACATCCCAACTGCCCGGCGCTTTTTCCTCGAGCGCATTCTTTTGCGCATAAATCTGGATGCGTCCACTCTGGTCGCGCACGTCAATGAACATGGATTTGCCCATCTCGCGGTGCGCGGTAATGCGGCCGGCGACGGACACGCGGTGGCCTTCGGGCAGCGTGCCAGCTTCGAAGCCGCTGCGGGCGACGTTGCATTGCGTGTCGGGCGTGAACTTGTTCTGGAACGGAAAAATGCCCTTGGCTTCCAGCGATTTAAGCTTGGTGCGGCGCTGTTCGATGAGTGAATTCGTGTCTTCCATAAAAATGGCGGCGGGTATTAAAGCACAAAATCGGGGTTGAAACCAAGAAGCAAAGTGGGCCGACATTGGCTGCGCTCTCTACCAGCTTCTAACTCTGCATGCGCATCCCATGTCGGCCCACTGCAAGCTACGCCCCGGCAGCAAATGCGCAAGGGGCGAAATGGAAATATTTTCGAGGCGATTTAAACCTGAATACCGGAATAGAAAAAAACGGGAGCCCGCCTCGGGCGTTGCCGGTCGCGCCCTCGCGACCGGCTTTGGCGCGGGATAAGGTCCCCGCCACCGGGAGTTTCCACGAGGGCGCGAAAAATGGCGCCCGGAGCGGGCATGCTCCCGGCAACTTCGTAGTTCGGGTTTAAGCCAGGCCGCCCGGATAACGGGCTGCGATTCTCATTCGCCTGTGGACTTTGAAACCAACCTCAACTAAAAATACCCGCGCCTCAAGCATTCACACCCTGCCTCCCAGCCGGGGTAAGGTCTGGCGAACCGGTGAGAGCGGGCGCAAACCACAAATCTGACCATGTCATCCGGCACTTATTTATTGATCGGCCTCGCCATCGGCGTTGGGTTGGGCCTGCTCGTCGGCTGGCTGCTCGGCGCGCGCCGACAAACCGTCGCGCCGTCCGACGCGCGGTTGGAAAGTGAATTGCGCCAGCAACTCACACAACGCGAAGCCGAGCTGACGCAAACCCGGGAGCAGCTTTCGCAGTGCAAAACGGCGCTGGCGACCGCGCAGGCCAACCAGGCCGCCGCCGAGAAAATTCTCGCTGAGCAAAAGCAGCTTCACGAACAAACATTACGCGACGCGAAACTGGCTCAGGAAAAGGCGATGGCGGATTTACGCGACACGTTCAAGGCGTTGAGCGCAGATGCGCTGAAGCAGAGCGCGCCGGAATTTTTGCGGCTGGCGGAACAGTCGTTTGGCAAATTTCAGGAAACCGCCAAGGGCGACCTCGCCCAGCGCCAGGAAGCCATCAAGGGCCTGGTCGAGCCGCTCAAGCAACAGCTCGAAACCTACCAGAAAAATTTGCAGTCCAACAGTGCGGCGCAGTCGAGCGCATTGGGTGAAGTGAAAAAGCATCTGGAAACATTGGCGCAATCCAACCAATCCCTCGCGCAGGAAACGCAGCAATTCCGGCTGGTGCTGCACTCGAACCAGGCGCGCGGCAAGTGGGGCGAGGAAACGCTCCGGCGCGTCGTCGAGGCGGCGGGCATGAGTGCGCATTGCGATTTCACGGAACAGACGTCTTCCGGCGAAAACCGTCCCGACTTGGTGGTGCGCCTGCCGGGCGAACGCTTCATCATCGTGGACGCGAAGGTTCCGGATTTCGATTTTCTCAACGCGTTGGAATCCGCCGAGCCATTGAAACGTGCTGAAGCGTTAAAGGAACACGCGCAGAAATTGAAAGCCACCGTCAAGGCGCTGGCTGACCGCGATTACCCCAGCCAGTTTCCCAACGCGCTGGATTACGTCGTGCTCTTCGTGCCGGCGGAATCGCTCTTCAGCGCGGCGCTGGAAGGTGACCATGATTTGATCGTGTGGGCGGCGGAGAAGCGGATTTTGCTGGCGACGCCAGCGTCGCTGATCGCATTGCTGCGTTCGGTGAGCGTGAGCTGGCAGCAACACGCGCAGACGGAGAACGCACAGAAGATCGCCGAGGCGGCGCAGGAGCTCTTCGTGCGCGTGGTGACGTTCACCGAACATCTCGAAAAAATCCGGGGCGGTTTGGAGACGGCAAACAAGGCATTCAATCAAGCCGTGGGCAGTTACGAATCGCGCGTCCGCCCGGCAGGGGAAAAACTGCAGAAGCTTGGCGGTTCGGCGGCCAGCAAGGAATTGACCGACGTCCAACCGCTGGAGGCGACGCTGCGTCTGCCGTCGGTGTAAAATCTTCTGCGGCGCGCAAGTGATTTACAAAAACAGGCTTGCCGAGTCACAAGCCAGTCATTATCAAGGGGCATGGATTCCCGCGAAGCTCTCATCGCGCTGAATATGGTGGAAGGCGTCGGCCCGGTGCGCGCCCGTTCGCTATTGGAACATTTTGGCACCGCGCCCCAAATTCTCTCCGCCTCGAAACACGAACTCTTGCGCGTCCGCAACATCGGCGAGGACACGGCGGAGAAGATTTCTTCGTGGGAAAAGTCCGTGGACCTCGCGGGTGAATTGAAGCGCATCGGCGACTTCGGCTGCCATGTTCTGATTTCCGAGGATGAAAATTATCCCCCGTCCCTCCGCGAAATTTATGATCCGCCGCTCGTGCTCTACGTCAAAGGCGAATTGACGCCGAAGGACAAGAACGCCGTGGCCATGGTCGGTTCGCGCATGACGACGCATTACGGCATCGAGACGGCGCGCAAACTGGCGTATCAGCTCGCCTACGTCGGCGTGACGGTGGTGAGCGGCGGCGCGCGCGGCATTGATACGGCGGCGCATCAGGGCGCGTTGAGCGGCAAGGGCCGGACGATAGCCGTGCTCGGCACTGGGATCAATCTGGTCTGGCCGACGGAGAACGCCGAACTCTTCGAGCGCATCGCCGCGAATGGCGCGGTCATCACGCAGTTTCCGTTCAACCGGCCGGCGGACAAGCAGAGTTTTCCCATCCGCAACCGCATCGTCGCCGGCATGACGTTGGGCACGGTGGTCGTAGAGGCGAACCTTACGAGCGGCTCGCTCATCACGGCCAATTTTGCCACGGAATACGGGAGGCAGATTTTTGCGGTGCCGGGAAGAATTGATTCGCCGCGCAGCAAGGGCTGTCACGATCTCATCAAGAAAGGCGCGAAGCTGTGCGAAGGCGTCGAGGACATCCTGAGCGAGTTTGAATACTTGTTTCCCGCCAGCAATCGTCCGCCCTCGGCCAGCGAAACCGGTGTTTTACCAGCGCTGGAATTGAATGAGAGCGAGCAAAAAGTTTTTACAGCGGTAAAGCTGGAGGAAGAATCGAGCATTGACGAAATCATCCGGGCGAGCGGTTTGCCGAGTTCCGCCGTGAACGTGGCTTTGTTCAGCTTGGAGATGAAGCGTTTGCTGAAACAGCTGCCGGGAAAACTGTTTGTGCGGGTCAAGTAGCCGCCGTTCGCGATGGGCGCGGCTCCGCTCCCTAAAAATCCGGTTGGAAAGCGCCCGTTTTTGGAATCAGGTTGGGCGACTGCCCCTGCAAACCATCAAACTATATGCGCAGCTGGTGGAATGGCTGACACGTCAGACTTGGGAATCAGAAAATTGCAGTTTCACAGCGTTTCAAACAGTTTCAAAAACACATAGATAGTATTGTAAATTTTGGTCGGAAGTCATTTTCAGGTCGCCAGCATGGATGCTTCATTCCAAAGGCCAACGTGTAGCAAATTTTTATTAGGTTTTAGCCGACTGTCTTTCGCCGAAATATAGATTTGTGGCGTGAAGACCGACTCATTGCCGAGCCACTGAGCGAGGTCAACATCTGCCAGCATAAATGGCTGGCTTTGCCGTCAGAACCGAATGAGGAAAGAACTAAAACCAAGTAAAACTTTCCGGCACATAAACAACGTCGGACGCCTTCAGAGGAAAGGTTCCGCCGGACTTTCCCTGCATTTCGAGTTTTAAGTTCACCGTGTAACTCCGGGTTTGGCCGTTTTCATGCCGGATGACTTTGACCGACTTCTGGTTGGCCCTGGTATAATCAAATCCGCCAGCCTCCATAACGGCTTCCAAAGCTGTAAGCGGGCGGTTGGATAAAATTTTTCCCGGGCGCAGCACCGCCCCGGTTACATAGACCACAAAGGCGGAAGATTCGACGGCAACCGTGACCTCCTTCGAGAGCAACTGGGTGGAGTAACGGCTGACCAGCTCCTTCTCCAATCCGGCCGGGGTCATGCCGACGACGACCATTTCCCCCACCACGGGCAGGACGATCTTGCCGTCCGTCCTGACCTGTTGGGTGGTGTCGAGGTTGGAGGCGCCGGGGAAGGAGATTCTTAATCTGTCCCCCTCGTGCAAGACCGTTGCTTCCGGTTGCAGCGCGGACGACTCGCCAACGGTATTAACTCCCGGGTTCTGCGTCTGACAGCCTGCCCATGCCAGCGTAAGCATCAGGCCCAGCACCGGCAGCATCGCACGGGAAAGGTGGACAAATCTAGTTTTGAACCCAGGGACGATCGAGGTGGCGATTATGTTCATAAGCTTCTCCTTTGGGAACGGTTCGTTTGTATTTTTTCAAAATATTCAAAGCCGGCATGTCTCCAATGAACCGGTTTCAGCCCACGCAGATTTTTTGGGGATCGTTTCTGAAGATTGGGTTGATGGCTTAACTGGCTGGCCGGCGGTTGCGCGAGGGTCAGCCCTTAAAAAACTCATGGATGACCGCCGAGACCCGCGTGATTTGTTCATCCGTCAACTCAGGATAGATCGGCAGGCTCAGGCATTCGCGCGCCGCCTTTTCGGCGACCGGAAAATCGCCGGACTGATAGCCGAGCGAGGCATAACATTTTTGCAGGTGCAGCGGCACGGGGTAATGCAGGGCGCAGCCGATCTTATTGGCCTCCAGATACAGCTTCAGTTCGTCCCGGCGCGGATGGCGGACGACATACAGGTGATAGACGCTCTCAGCGTAGTCTGCCTCCAACGGTAATTGCAGCGGGGTGTCTGCCAGCAGTTCATGATACCGCCGCGCCACCCGCCGGCGCGACTGGGTCCATCGGTCCAGGAATTTCAGCTTCACGCCCAACACCGCACCTTGAAGTCCTTCCATCCGGTAATTATATCCGATTTCATCGTGATAATAACGTCGGGTGGAACCATGTTCGCGAAACGACCTGGCGCGGGCAGCATAGATCTCATTGTCCGTCACCAGCGCACCGCCTTCGCCGCAGGCACCGAGGTTTTTTCCCGGATAAAAACTGAACCCGGCCAGCGCGCCAAAAGTTCCGACGACTTTGCCGCGATATTTTGCGCCGTGCGCCTGGGCGGCATCCTCCACCAGGATCAGTTTGTGCCGACGGCAAATTTCCAACAAAGGATCCAAGTCGCAAGGATGACCATACAGGTGAACGGGCATGATGGCGCGCGTGCGCGGGGTGATGGCGCGTTCAACCAGTTTGGGGTCCAGGGTGCAACTCTGATCGTCAATGTCCACAAAGACGGGGCGGGCGCCGACATAGGAGATCGCCCAGCTGGTGGCCACAAATGTCATCGGCGTGGTGACCACCTCATCGCCGGGACCGAGGTCCAACAGGCGCATGGCGACATGGAGCGCGGAGGTGCCGCTGTTGAATCCCACCGCGTATTTCGCCTGGCAATATTTGGCGAAATCGCGTTCGAACTGGGCCACGTCCGGCCCCAGACAAAAGGTGCAGTTGTCCACCGTCCGGTTGATGACGGCGTTCAGTTCACTTCGCAACGGGCGCAGTTGCGCGGCCAGATCGAGATAGGGGATGGATAGAGATGTGTTCATGGCAGTTTGTTTTTTCGATTTCGGGAGTTAAAAACGATAGCCGACCTCAAAGCCGACCTGATTGCTGGTAAAGGTGAAGCCGGGGGCGGTGGAAGAGTTGTCGCTGTATTGGTAAAACACCGCAATCGTCCCCCGCTTCAGGAAAGGGCAGCTCAACCTTGTGCCAAAAGTGTAATAGTCATCCGTGCGGTCCGACGTCGAGGTGCCGGAGGTAACATACCGGATGGTGTGATAGCCGCCCGTGAGGTCCAAATAGAACCTTCCAAGCAACCGCTGGTTCAAGCCGCCCACGGTGTCGATGCTTTCGGTCACTTGGTTTTCGAAGTAGGAGGCGGCCACGGTGCGGTCCACGGTGGCTGAAAGCTTGGTGAATTCAAACGGCTGGTATTGAATCAAGCCGCCAACGACCGGGTTAAGCACGTTGCCCCCATCCAGAAATTGCCGGACTTCCAGTCCGCCGCGGACCTGAAAACTTATCTTGTCCGTGGCCCGCCAACCAACCCGGCCCTGAAACTGTTCATAAGTCATGTCCGAGCCGGAGCTGACATTGACATAGCCGAACCCCGCGCCCAGGCCGGCCTCCAACCGCGGCCAGAACTCATAGTTCAGCCAGTCCAGGGTTGACCATTCGTCATAGCTGTTAAGGTCCTGGGCGGACACGATGTTTTGGTTCACCGCCAGATCCATCGTCATCTTGGTGTTGAAACGATAGTTGGCCTTGAGGCCGGTCAGCCAGGATTGCGTGTCAGTTTGCGTGCCGGTTTCGACCAGCGGCGAGGAGGTGGAAATATAACTTTGTGATAGTCCCAGCACCCAATCCATATAGGTTGTCTCGCCGTTTAAGCTGACATTGTTGTCAAAGCTGTCTTGGAACTGATTGTTTGAATAGATGCTCCAGGTGGGCGTGTAATCCACGGCCCAATGGTTGCCGAGATTGATGAGCAGCCCCGGCGAGATTTGCTGAATGACGGTGGAGACATGGTTCGATCCCGCCGCCGGGATGCCGTCGCCTGACAGAAACCGGTAGAAGGCATGGGGCCGTATGTCCACCGGCCCCCATTTCAACGGCGGTATTTCCGGCTGTGCCCCGGCAGCGAGTTCCGGCGGGGCAAACACGTCCATCTCATTCGTCTGGAATTCGCGCATGGCCGGCGGCACCACGGAATATTCCGGGCGAGGCATCAGCACTTCCTGCGCCCGGCTGTTGCCGATCAGGGCGGGAAAGCACAAGCACAACGCGGCCTTCATGGGGGTGCGGAACCTGCCGCCGGCACCGGCAAAGCCTTGGCGCCGATATGATTTTTTATTTATGATCCGGCCCATAATATTATGGTTTAACGTCTGGCCAGTTCCATTGGCCGCGCGGTTGCCCGCCACTTTCGCAATGAATCCTCGATGGCTTCCGCCACCGGCCGCATCTTCACGCCGGCATTCAGCAGCTTGGAAACATCGAGGAGACAGCCCGAACGCGGCGCCCGGACCCCGAGCCGGTAAAACTCATCGGCGCTCTCCCAAAATTCAAACCGGCGGTCCGGCTGGAGAAACCTATGAATCAGTTCGGCCACCTGCTGGTTGGTGATCACGCCGGGATTCACGACGTTGTAGATGCCGAAGGCGGCCTGCTGCTCCCAGAGATTCAGGCAGGCCCGCACGAAATCCCCGACGTGTGAAAACGAGTTTACGGTGTCGTAAATCTTCGGGTATTGCTGGATTCGCCAGAGAAAGTTTCTTGGCTCCTCGCATTCGTTGATCGGTAGTCCCGCCCTCCAGATATAATTTCGCCCGATGCCGTGGATCACCTCCTCGGCCAGCGCCTTGCTGCCGGCGTAGAAATTGCACGGAAGGTGCCGGAAGGTGAAGTTGGGTTCGTCCCATTCCGTGAAACCGCGGATGAATTCGGGATGCTCTGCCAGCAGCCGGCGCAGGTTCGGATGGTTGAAATCCTTCTCTGTGCGCATTTCACCGTCGGCATACACCTTGGCGCCCGAATAGATGGCGGCCGAAGACACATGGCCCCAGGGCGTGTTGGTCATCAGACAGACGCGCGAAATAGTCTGGGGCAGCAGCGTGTTGGCGGCCAGGGTTTCCTCGTGCGCGAGATCGCAGGCGTCCAGATTCGGCTGGCCGCCATAGCCGGCGGCATTGATCAGAAATTCCGGCTGCATCTTCCGGACATAATTGAACAAGATGTCGAAGTCGGCATAGTCAATCGCCTGGCGCGTGAGCGGAACCACCGTGTGCCCACGGCCGCGCAGCTCGTCGGCGAAAGCGTGGCCGAGATAACCGCTCGCTCCTAATAGCAGGATCATGGCAATGACTGGGCTGTGTTTCTAATCCCCCCTGTTATCTTCAAGCGGGCCAGACCTGGCCGTGGGTGGTCTTTAATCCGGCCATGGCATTCCGCGTGTCCACGATGCAGTGCGCCCATTCCGCCAGTTGCTCGCAACTGACAGATTTGTGATTGGTGGCAATGATCACCGCGTCAAATCCGCCAATCGTTTGGCGGTCCCAATTCACCGAACGGGTGCCCGCCCAATGCGCGTGTTCGCGGGTCTTGCGAATCACCGGCACGTAAGGATCGTGATAGGCCACCTCCGCCCCCAGCTTCTGGAGCAGGTTCATGAGCACATAGCTCGGCGACTCGCGGTCATCATCCACATTGGGCTTGTAAGACAGGCCGAGGACCAGCACGCGACTGCCGTTCACGGATTTTTTCTGCGCGTTGAGGGCCTCGGTGGTCCGGTTGATGACATACTCCGGCATGGCGGTATTGACTTCGCCCGCCAGCTCAATGAAGCGGGTGTTCTTGCCAAACTCGCGCGCCTTCCAAGTGAGATAAAACGGATCAATGGGAATGCAATGGCCGCCCAGGCCGGGGCCGGGATAGAACGGCATGAACCCGAACGGTTTCGTTTTGGCCGCCGCGATCACCTCCCAAATGTCAATGCCCATGGCCGCGTAAACGACTTTGAGTTCATTGACCAGGGCGATGTTCACGCTGCGAAAAATGTTTTCGAGCAGTTTCGTGGCCTCCGCCGCGCGGCAGGAGGACACCGGCACGACCACCCGGAGCGCCCGGGAGTAAAGCGCCGTTGCCTTTTCCAGGCAGGCCGGCGTGTAACCGCCGACAACCTTGGGAACGATCGCCACCTTGCTGTCGGGATTGCCCGGGTCTTCGCGTTCGGGCGAGAAGGCCAGATGGAAATCCGTGCCCGCTTTTAGTCCCGACCCCGCCTCCAGCACTGCGCGCAGTTCTTCGTCGGTGGTGCCGGGATACGTCGTGGATTCGAGCACGACCAACGAACCTTTTTGCAGGTGCGGCGCAATTTCCCGGCCCGTTTCAATGATGAATGAAATATCCGGTTCGCGGTTTTTGTTGAGCGGGGTCGGCACGCAAATGATCGTCGCCGCGACCTCGTTGATGCGGCTGAAATCGGTGGACGCCGCGAAAGTGCCGGCCTTAACCGCATCGCTTATGACCTCAGACGGGATATGATTGATGTAGCTCCGACCGGCGTTTAAGGCTTCTACCTTGTCCGGGTCAATGTCCAGGCCCAGGACCGTAATGCCCGAACGCGCGAATTGAAGCGAGAGCGGAAGCCCGACGTAACCCTGACCGACGACGGCGATTTTTATCGAGGAATTTTTTTTCATAAAACTCGTTCTTTAAATGTGGTTTTAAAGCGGGGCTGAAAATTGCCGGCCAGCGGCAGGTTTGGTGATTGGCCTGTGGTAAACAGTGGAAGACGGCGGCTGAATTCAGGCGCTGGTTTTCACCGGGGCCAGCCGCAGGAATCTAAATAGATTTTGCGCCAACCGTGGACATTGCTCCAATGGAATGAGGGTGAACAGCGATTTTAAGGAGTAAATCCCCGCCAAAATTGTGGCGGCCACCCCGAAGGCGGTAAAGGCCAGGCGGGGGAGAAAATACCAAGCGATAAAAACGGCGGCGATCACGGGGACACCCCAGAACGCCAGTTGTTGATTGGCCGCGGACAACTGAAATCCGCTGACTCTACGAACTACCAAGCTAACGCTGATGGCATAGGCCACATACGAAACGAAGAAGGCGATGCCGGTGCCCGGGAGGCCAAATGTGTTCACGCCCGCCCAGACCAGCGCCACATACGCCACGCCGTTACCAAGCTCGAGCCAGAAGAAAATGTTTCGCTCGCCTTTTGCCAGCAGCACAAAGCCCATCGGCCAACTGGCCACGCGCAGCACCATGCCGAGACAAATCCACCGCAAAATTTCCACGGCTGGACCAAATTTTGCCGAGTAAAACAATTGCAGCACCAGCGGCGCAAACGTCAGGGTGGCGAGGATGCCCGGCACGGCCAGCAGCAGGCCGACCTCCATCTGCTCGTTCACCAAGCGGTTGCACTGCGGGTGGTCGTTGGCCGCCGCCGTGAGGCGCGGATAAAAATCCGCCCCCATCGCCTGCACGATGAACCCGATGTAAAGGCCGCCCACCACCCACGCCGCCTGATAGAAGCCGGCCGCCTCGATGCCCATGGTGCGCAATAAAATCAGGCGCACCAGATACATTGTTCCCATCGCCATCAGGCCGGTCAGCATCAAGATTGATCCCAGTTTCAGCAGCTCGGAGGCCTGGGAAAATGTTTCCCGCCAGGCCGGCGCCACCCGTTGCACCCGGATTTTTCGCGCATACCACCACGAAGTAAGCACGCCCATCGCGGCCACGCAGACCAGCGCCGGCACCAAGCCCTGCTCGCCGTAGAAATAAATGATGGGGATGCTTAAAACGGTTCCGTAAAAAGCTCCCAGCACATTCATCCATGCCAAGTGAGTGATGCGGCGCATTCCCTGCACCAGCGCGGCCTGGCCTTGCGAAACTTCTCCGAAGAAAACCGCCAGCGCCAGCAAGGCCACCGCACCGGCCTGCTGGTCGTTGCCAAAGGTCAGCGCGGCCACGGGGCGGCTGAAAATCAAAAGCAGCAGCGCACCCAAGGCGCCGGAGTAAAACGCCACGCGCCGGAGCGTCGTCACCGTGCGGGCCAGATGCGCCGTGTCGCCCTTGCCTGCCGCCTCGGCAATCTGCCGCACGCCGCTGGTGTTGATGCCCAGACCGGCGACGGTCCGCGTCAGCTCGGAAATGGAATCAAAAATGCCCAGCAGCCCCACGCCCGGAGCGCCCAACAGCAGCGCGATGGCTTTGGTCCGCAGAATCCGGAAACCGATGCTCAACACGGAAGCGCCGCCGATCCATACCGAAGACTTCAAGATTTGCCCATAGGAATGCATGTGGGTTTTGGTGAAGTTGTGGCTGATTTCAAGCACTGATGCTGGCTGCGGGTTCATCCAGCATCTCGATGGCGCCATGGACCTCGCCAATTACCAGTTCCGCCTGTTCCGCCGTGAGGTGCGGTCCCATTGGCAGGCTCAAAACCGTGTCCGAAAAAGCTTCGGCAATGGGCAAATGGCCGCGTAATCTTTTGTCAGCCGCATAAGCGCCGGACAAGTGCGGCGGCACCGGATAATGAATCAGTGTTCCAATTCCTGCCGCCGCCAGTTTTTGTTGCAAGGCATCCCGTTTGGGATGGCGCACGACAAACAGATGCCACGCCGGTTCCGCCCATTCAGGGACGAATGGCAGCGTCAGATTTTCGGCACCGCCCAATTCAGTCAAATAGAGCGCCGCCAGGCGACGGCGCCGGTCATTCCATTCATCCAGTTTTTTCAACTTCACGCGGAGAAAGGCGGCTTGGAGTTCATCCAGCCGGGAATTGAAACCCTTGACCTCGTTGTAATATTTTTTTTTCGATCCGTAGTTGCGCAGCGTCCGGACCCGGTCATCCAGTGCTGCGTCATTGGTCGTGATGGCGCCGCCGTCGCCGAACGCGCCGAGATTCTTGCCGGGATAAAAACTGGTGCCGGCGGCGTCGCCGAGCGAGCCGGTGCGCCGGCCTTTGTAGCGTGCGCCTTGGGCCTGGGCATTGTCTTCGATGACTTTCAGGCCGTGCTTGCGCGCGATGCCGTTAATCGGATCCATGTCCGCCGGCTGGCCGTAAAGATGCACCGGGAGGATGGCCTTGGTGCGCCGGGTGATGGCCACTTCTATCCGGTCCGGGTCCAGGTTGAAAGTTTGAGGGTCGGATTCCACCGGCACCGGCACCGCGCCCGAATATGAAACCGCCAGCCAGGTGGCGATATAAGTGTTCGACGGGACAACGACCTCGTCACCTGCGCCGATGCCATAGGCGCGCAGAATCAGGTGCAGCGCGTCGAGTCCATTGCCCACCCCGACACAATGTTTCACGCCGCAATAGGTCGCGAATTCCTGCTCAAACGCTTCCACTTCCCGGCCCAGAACATACCAGGCAGATCGCATGAAGCGGAAGTAGGCCGCGTCCAGTTCGACCTTCAACTCGGCGTAAGGGCCGACAAAATCTAGAAACGGCACGTTCATGGGTCGGCCTCTCCCAAGGCGCGGAGGTATTCGCGATAGTCGCGAAAGTAGTCTTTTTCGTTGTAAGGTTCGGAAGCCAGCACCAAACACACCGAGTTGGAGGAGAAATTATCCATCTCGCGCCAGATCATCGGCGGCAGATACAGACCGTTGTAAGAACGATTCAGGTGGATGCGCTGGGTTTCTTTCCCGCTGTAAAGGATCACATCGAAACTGCCCGACATGGCGATCAAAAACTGCTCGCAGTTTTTCAGGGCGTGGCCGGCGCGCTCCGAGCCGCCCGGCACGTCGTAAAGATAAAACACGCGCTTGATGTTGAACGGCACATGGCGCTTGCCTTCGATGAAGGTCAGATTGCCGCGCGGGTCGGCGATTTTCGGCAACTCAATGAGCTTGCAGTTTTTCAGGTCCATAAGTTGGTGGCGCGGGTTCACGGTTTAAGCCACGGCGTTTCCGGGTGCTGGTTTTGAATTTCTTCCCAGGCACGGAGCTGGGTTTCGGCCAGCCGCGCCAACGGGAGCAGCCGGGCTTGCGCCTCGTCCCAAGCGGCCGGGGTCAGAACGAAGTGGATTAAATCCACCGGTTCGCCGCCGATGATTTGCGCCGCCGTTTCGACGCGCGTCTGACGCCAGCCGAATTTGCGGTTGAGCGAAAGCACCGGCAGATTGGTCGCGACTGTGGTGCCGATGAGTTCCAAAAGCTGAAGTTGGCGGAATGCGATGTCGGAAAGCGCGAAGCCGCTGGGCAGCGCCGCCGTCACGCCGGGCCGCATGATCCAGCGCCCGGCCTCGGCAATCCGGCCAACGACGTTGTAAATCCCGTAGGTGCCGACCGGGATTCCGCCCGGCGTCTCGGCGATGAAATAATAATCGCCTTCCCGTGCAAAATAGGCTTCAAGCCATTGCTGCTGGCCGGCAATGTCGGTGGCGGAATCGCCTACGCGCCCGATGGCATGGCTCAAATTGCGCAGCCAGACGATGAACGCAGCGTCGGTCAGGGCTACGGGCCGCAGCCGCACGCCGAATTTTTCCGCAGTCAAATAGTGCCGCATGATTTGATTTCAAAACGCAACCACGACTCGGTCACAGACGTAACACCACTTCCTGCCGGTAAAAAAAGACGACGCGCTCTATGCCGACAATGCGTGCCGCGATGGCTTTGACCTGCTCCACCAGCGTGATGCCCAAGCCGCCGCCGGGGTCGCTGTAGAGCGCGTAGTCCGGATGGACGGCGACGTGCAGGACGGTCATTTCCGCCGGCGAGGTGCGCGAAAACACAACGATGCCGACCGGCGCGTCACTGACTTGGTCCCGGTCGAAGGCGAACAAATTTTGTGCCTCCAGCTTCCCGATGCGAACCCCCAAACCCGTGGCCGTTTCCACCACCTCCGGATGGCCAAAGCGTTCGAGCGAGCGGACGATGCCAGCCCGGACCCGGTGCTGTCGCGGATTCAGGAAAAGCAGTTCTTCCAGTTCGCCACGGCTTTCTTTCGGGGCATGGGAGGAAAATGCCAGGTTCACACGCGTTTTTTGGCCTCAACCACCCGCCACAAATCGCCGACGGTGACGGCGGCCTGCACTTCGCTGGCGTGCAGGTTCACGCCGTGGCCGCTGTCAATCATGGCGATGGTGGATAGCACGGACAGCGAATCCCAGGCAGCAAACGATTTCAACTCGTCGGTTTCCTGCACGGCTTCCACCTCCAGCACGCCAGCCATTTTTTTTAGGAATTCATTCATAAACCAGCAGTCAGGGATACTCGATCATTTCACAAAAATTCAGGCCGCCCAGTTGAAGCAGCATGGCGGACCAGGTCAAACCCACGCCGTAACTGGCCAGCACCACTTGGGAATGGTTCTGGCGTAAGTGTTCGGCGAGGTTGAAGGTGATGGCCATCGGAATGGTCACGCCGCTGCTGTTGCCGAAATGCTCCACGACGTTGCTGGGCATCTTTTCACGGGGCAGTTTCAATTTGTCCGCCAGCTTCTCCAGCATGAAGCGATTGGCCTGATGACTCAAAATGTAATCCACCTTTTCCAGCGGCACGCCGACGGTGGCCAGCAAATCTTCGATCATCTCCGGCACTTCCGTCTGCACAAAATTGAAAACCGCCGAGCCGTCCATCCGCAAATGATCCTTCGCTCGGAGGTTGCCATCGCCCACGTCTTCCAGCACGGCGGTCGCCGGACTGCTGGGCAGGCGCAGGCCGCCGGCGGGAATCATGAGCGTCTCGTTGCGCGTGCCGTCCATCTTGAGGCGGACGTGAATGACCGAATCCTCCGGGTTGCGTTCGACGACGGTGACGGACGCGGCGTCGCCGACAAGCGGGAAGCTGTTGCGGTCCTGCGGCGAGGTTTTCCGGCTCAACACGTCGGCATTAATGAGCACAACGCGCCGGACGCTTTCCTGTTCCAGCAGCATGAAGGCTTGAATCAGGCCGATGATAAAGCCGGCGCAGCCCTGGTTGATGTCCAGACAGAGCAGATCGTGTTTCAGGTTCAGCCGGCCCTGGATGATATTGCTGGTGGGCGGCATGAAATGATCCGGCGTCTGCGTGACCAGAATCAGGGCGTCGAATCCGTCGCGTTCGAGCAAACCGGTTTTGAATAAATGTTCCAAACCGGCCACGGCTAGGTCGGACACGCATACGCCTGGGGTGACCACCCGGTGCTTGTCAAAGCCCATCACCTGCTTGAGTTTGAGCGACCGCGCCTCGGGGAAATTGAAGTTCTTCATGTCGTCCACGAACAATCGTTCGTTGGCGGGCACGACGGTGAGGATGCCGCTGATGCGCTTATTGCGAAACGTGAAGTTCATAACTTGATGCCGTGCTTGCGGAGAAGCGTGGCGATGGATTCCAGATTCTGGAAGTTTTCCGGGATAATGTCCGCGCCATTGATGGAAATGCCGTAGTTTTTGTCGAGCGCGGCGACCAGCGTGATCATGTCGAACGAATCCAGCATGCCGTCCGCCTTGAAATCAGCCGAGGTGGTGAAGTCAAATTCGGGCCGGATCTCCTTGAGAATGTCAGCGATGGTTTTCATGGTAAATGGGCGCGCCGACCATGACATGGTCAACCAATCCATCGGGTGCGTATCCGTAATGGCGATATCTTTGAACTGCCTTGTCGTTGCCAACCATCACCCAAAGCAAAAATCGGCGCACGGCGCTTTGGGTTGCCAGGTAATGGCGCATCAACGCCGCCCCGACATGCCGGTCGCGAAAGCCTTCGGCCACCAGCCAGTAACGCAACGTGGAGGTCATGCCTTGCGTCTCAAAAAACAGCAGGCCCGCCAGCGCTTTGTCTAGTTTGACAACGAAAATTTGCCCGGCGGCCACGGCGCCATCAATTTCCGATGCCGTGGGTAACTGTTCTGCGTAGCGGTCAAATGCACCTTCCAGCAAATTCATAATTGTTGGTGTGTCGGCGCGGTCAGCCAGCGTGACCGGCATTTCCAAACCAGCAGCCGGTGGCTCGCTGGATTGTCCCAGCCGGGCCATGCGGTAAAGTTGCTGGTAACATCTGAGGCCGGCGGCTTCCAGTCCGGCGACAATGCCAGTCAACGCAGTTTCTGCCCCCACCACGTCAGCGACGATGCGTTCTTCGGACAAACTAGGCAGCGTGGCAAGACCGTCACGCAAGGCCGCCGGGTTGGCGGCACAAAAATACAAGCGCGAAAAATCATGGTCGCGCCGGAATAGGAACAGCGCTCCGGGGCGGGATTCACCGTGTAATTCATTCCGTCCAACCCAATCCTGAAGCTTCTGGCCGTCAGGGAAAAAGTTGGTGCTCAAATCCGCCGCGCCCGCCTTGACCGTCTGGATGGCGGTCAATACCTCGTTGACTGTGCGGAATGGCGTCATCACGAATCAAGCCAGCCTGTTGATCAGATTCTGCCGGTCAATTTTTCCATTGGCGTTCAAAGGAATGCGGTCCAGCCGGTGAAAAGCCGTCGGCAGCATATATTTCGGCAGCGATTTCAAGAGCCTTTCTCGGAAGACCGCCGGCGACAATTCATTCGCCGACTCGTAAAACAGAACGATCTCTTTCTGGTTCTGGTTATAGACGACGCAAGCATTCCGAACTCCTGCAACCTGAAAAATGGCGTGCTCGATCTCGCCGAGTTCGATGCGGTAGCCAAGGTGCTTGATCTGAAAATCCTTGCGGCCGACATACATGATTTCGCCGCGACCGTTGCGAAAAACCAGATCGCCCGTCCGGTAAATCAATTCCGGGTGGTGCGGGTTCAGCGGGTTTTGCACAAAGGCCGCCGCCGTTTTTTCCGGATTATTCCAATAGCCCAGCGCCAGCGAACTGCCGCGCACACACAGCTCGCCCGGTTCGTCCGTTTGGGCCGGCTGATTTTTTTCGTTAAGAATCAAAATGTCCGAATTGCGGCAGGGATATCCAATGGGCAGCGGCTCATCATCGCTGAAGTCGCGATCCACCGTGTAATACGTGCAATCCACGGTGATTTCCGTCGGCCCGTAAAGGTTGGAAAACAGCGCGTCCGGATAATGCCGCCGCCAGTAGTTGAGCGTGCGTGTCGGCATCACTTCGCCGGCGAACAGAATGTTTTTAAGTGGCGGTCGTTCCGCCGCCTCCAGAATCTTGAAGTTGGCCACGTTGGTCATCACGGATGGCACCCAGAAAAACGTGGTCACCCCCGCCTGCCGCACAAACTCGATCAACTTGACTGGGTAGGCGAAGAGATCTTCCGGAATCAGCGTCAGCGTGGCGCCACAGGCAAGGCACAGGTAAATATCGAGCGTGGAATTATCGAAAAAGAACGGCGCCTGATTGCCGATGACGTCATTCTGTCCGATTGGGTAGGTCTTTCGCGCCCAGTCAATGTAATCAATGATGCCGCGATGCGGAATAACGACGCCTTTCGGAACGCCCGTGGAACCGGACGTGTAAATGATATACACCGGGTCGGTGTCAATCACCTGATGAAGCCGCGTCAGCAAGGCGGCGTTGTCATAATTCGCCGTGGGTAACAACGCTTCCTCCAACAGCAGGATCCGGTTCTCTGCGACATCCAGCGAACGCAATGTTTTCAGTTGGGCCGCCATGGTGATGATCAGACCATCCCCCAGATTTTGCAGCATGTTTTTCAGTCGCTGGGGCGGCGACTTGATGTCCAGATTGGAGTAGCAATTGCCTGTATAGAGAATACCCAGGTTGGCAATGATGGCCTGGGCGCTCTTGGGCAGAAACACCGCCACCGGCTGGTTCGCCGTGGAAGTGCGCTTGAGAATCAGCGCTGCGCAATTCTTGGCGAACCGCTCGATTTCGGCAAACGTGTGGGAATAGTCCGCCCCCTGGATGGCAATCTTGTCCCGACATTGCCGGAGCGGCCCGTTTTCAAAGTATTCAAGAACGTTTATTTGCATAACACCCTTAAACAAATTGGCGCAGCCAATAAAAGTTTTACCTATTGCACCCGCAGACGGAAAAACCTCATCGTCGGCGCATCCGTAGGAATGCTCAACGACGCCGGATTGCCGTCGCCAAAAAAGTTCGTCATCTCCTGCCAGTCATTTGGACTGGATATATCATCCTTGAATTCGAGGTGATAACTCAGCCCGTTTTGCGTTGGAAACGTGAGTCCGAAGGTGTGGTTCAACACGTCCGCACCAACGGTAATGACGGGTGCCACAATAATCACGGACAGCACCGCGTTGGAACTGACCACCACACCGGCCGGATTTTCGACAATGACGGTGTAAATTCCCGCCTGCGCCGGCAGCACGTTTGTCAGCGTCAGGGTGTTGGTTGTCGCACCAAGAATGTTCGTGCTGTTAAACTGCCACTGATAACTCGGGGGCGGATTGCCGGTCGCCGTCACACTAAACCCGGCGAGCGCGCCCGCCAGATTGGTGGCGCTCTGTGGCTGTAGGGTGATCACCGGCGGGAAGCTCACTGTCAGCACCGCCACCGCGCTGGTCACCGATCCATAATTGTTCGTCACCACCACGCGGTAGTCACCCGCATCAGCCTCCTGCACGTTCGCCAGCGCCAGCTCGTTCGTGTTCAACCCCACCGCGTTCGTCCCGTTGAAATACCACTGATATGCCAGCGGCGCGGCGCCGCTCGCTCCCACTGTAAACGTCGCTGCGTTACTCACCACCACTGCCAACCCCACCGGCTGGTTCGTGATCACCGGCGGATTGCCGAGGATGGGTGATCCCTTGCATTTTCCGCTCGCACCCGCGAGGTAAATGGCGGCGATTTCATTGGATGCCAGGGCGCGGTTGTAGAGGGAAACTTCATCCAGCAGGCCGTTCAGTTTGCCGTCGAAGAATTGCGACCGGCCGGTGGTGCCGAAATACAGCGAGTTCGTGCCAAAATCCTGCGGGAAGCTCACGCCGACCTGTCCCTGCAACTGGCCGTTTACGTAAAGCTGGAGATAGTTCGACCCGCGCACCCCGGCGAGGTGATACCACACGTTGGTGGTCACAATAACCGTGGAATCCACCTCAGCGGTATCGCCATTGGCGGAACTGACGTTGAAATAAAGCACATCCCCGTTGGTATTGGGGACATTGGGATAGCGGTCCTTGCCCAGTCCGAAGCCCTCGAAGCCGGGCTGGTCGCCGCGGCTGTTTTGCTTGAAGACGATGTATTGGTGGCCTGGGTTTGATGAGTCGCTGTCGAGTGAATTGAAAAGGACCCAGGCTTCAATGGTCAGGTTGGTAGGGTGCAGCACCGGCGAGTCGGGAATCTCGACGTAGCCGTTGGTGCCGTCGAAGCTGAAACACGAGTCAACAACGCCGGCATTTGTAGCGGTGGCATCGCCCTGCAAAATTCCGTTGTTGGTTCCAATGATGTCGTGCGCCGTTCCGTCGCCCGGCCACCAGCCGACGTTGCCGTCAGGTGCGGTAATGCAATCCAACACCATCAATACGGCATTGGAACTGATAACGGTGCCAAACGCATTGCTGACGATGACGCTGTAAATAGCCATGTCGCCCAAGGCGAGGTTGGTAAAGGTCAGGGTCGTGTTGGTGGCGCCGGCCATGGGGCTTGTGTTTTTCAGCCACTGATAGTTCAAACCATTTCCGATCGCTTCAACTGTCAGGGTGGCGGTTCCGCCGATGACGGTGGTCAGTCCCACCGGCTGGGTGGCGATCACCGGGATGGTTGCCACCGTCAGCACTGCGTTGGAACTGGTCGCCTCCCCGGCCAGATTTTGAACTACGACGGTATAAATTCCCGCCTGCGCCGGCTCCACATTTGTCAGCGTCAATGTGCTGGCCGTTGCTCCAAAAATGTTGGTGGTGTTAAACTGCCACTGATAGCTCGGGGGCGGATTGCCGGTCGCCAACGCGGTAAATTCAGTGGTCGTGCCGGCCAGAATGGTGGCACTCTGCGGTTGCAGGGTGATTGTTGGCGGAACATAAACCGTCAGCAGCGCCGGCGTGCTCGTCACGCTCCCCGACGCATTCGTGACGATCACCAGATAGCTCCCCGCCTCCAGCTCCGTCACCGGGTTCAATTCAAGAGTGTTCGTGTTGAATCCCACTGCGTTCGTCACGTTGAAATACCATTGGTAACTCATTGGCTCATCGCCACTGGCTCCCACTGAAAACGTCGCCGTGTTGTTTGCCACCACGGCCAACCCCACCGGCTGGTTCGTGATCACCGGAATGCCTGTCATCGTTAGCGTGGCATTGGAACTGGTAATGGTGTCACCGAAGACATCGGTCACCAGCAGACCGTAAATGGCTTCATCCGTGTTGGTGGCGCTGTTGATGGTCAAGCTGGCAGTGGCCGAACCGCTGATGTTACCGCCGTCGCTCAATGGCGTGCCGTTCTTGAACCATTGAAAGCTCAGCGGCGGCGTGCCGCTGACCGTCGCGGCAAATGTGACGTTACCGCCAGAAAGGCTGTTGGCGCTGGCCGGCTGGTTGATGATGGTGAGCGGAAAATCGCTGACGACCACGTTGCTAACCACCATGGCTTGGGCGGGCGAACTGGCCCAGACATCGACGGTGATGCCGCCGTAGGCATAAGGTGACAGGTTGTCGAAATCGTTGTCCAACACATCCACTACTTTCGCACCGTCGTAATACACCAGGATTTCATTGGCCTTGAAAGCCAGATTGACGGTGTGCCAGCCGGTGCCCACGCCGTTGGTTAATGACACTAGTTGCATGGGCGTGAAGCTCCAGTTTATCCAGTCATAAAATTTGACCAATCTCATCACTGCGGGGCCACTGGGTGATCCTTCCGGATAAATCCACGCCCCGTAATGCGCGCCGGTCGCTGGATTCAAGCGACCACCGATGCCGCCACCATAGGCGCCGGCATTGCCGGCGGCTGGAAAACAAACATTTGCTTGAAAAGAGTAATCGACCC
>Ga0068856_100001475_pt1 | contig 24631 bp, 13 predicted proteins | sample KBSCornC62_FD_66595 | JGI IMG/M metagenome (GOLD analysis project Ga0068856, IMG submission 66595) | Corn rhizosphere microbial communities from Kellogg Biological Station, Michigan, USA - KBS Corn C6-2 | ecosystem: Host-associated > Plants > Roots > Rhizosphere > Soil ... | reverse complement strand
CGCCGGCCAGGGAAGCCCTTACCCAACCCCACTTTCCGGTCTCTATGGAGTCAGCCCCTCACCAGCACTCCCGCCGACGGATACACCTTCCCATTCACTTCCGCATTGATCTCCGGCAACTCCGGCGTGGCCGTCAGCCACTCGATCTTCCCGTCGCGCAGGACAACCGTGTCTTCCGCCTTCCCTCCCCGAATACTTGGATTCCACGCAAACGCCTGGTTGTTCACAGCCGTCTCTTTGCCGTCGGGCTTGGCCACCCACTCGCGCTCCCCATATCCCGTCGGCCCACCCTGGTGATGGAACCGCTCCTCACCCGGAAATCCCTCCGCCGCATACGCCGCCTGCGCCACCCGAAACAACTCCGCCGAAGTCGCTCCAACCTTCGTCGCATCCAGCAGGGCCGCATTCACTTGCGCCGCCGACTTGAACCTCGCCCCCAACTCCGCCGGCAACGCACCAAAGTGGACAAACCGCGTTATCGAGATCGCCAGCCCCCACTTCCGCGAACACAGGTTCAGCATCGCGTACTTCTTGAGTTTCGCCCCGCGCGCCACTGCGTGCTTGTACTTGTAGATTCGGTCGTCCACCGCATACAGATACACCGACGGCATGATTCCCCGTTTCAGCAGACTCGCCGCCGTAATCGCCTCCAGATCGTACTCACTCATCCCCGGCTGAACCTGCTTCAGGGATTCCACTGTCGCCGCTGCCGTATTCGTCCCGAGCCAGCGATAACGCTCGATCTCACTCTCCCTCAGCGAGGCCCGAAGTGAATATAGACTTACCGCAATCGTCCCCGGCACCGGCGTGTCCGACCCCAGCGGCCCACCCGCGAGTTTCGCCGCTGCTGCTGCCGTGTCATCTGCGTACCACGGAAATAGCACCGGTTCGAAATCCAGCGCGCCGAATTCTTCATCCTGCAGCCGCGGCGCTTCATTTTCCGTTGTGAAGTAGTACCGCTTTCCTTCCGCGGTCACGAGGAGCGAAGCGACTCCAGTCTCGCTCGGCGTTAGAACCCGTACCTCGACCGCGCCGCCCGTCACCCACGCCACATTCTCATTGCGCCGGATCAGAACACCGCTCAGCTTCTCTCCGCGTAACCACTCCACGAGTTTCTCGTGCTTTTCATCGAGCTCCGCATCCCAGTCTGCCTCGCTGACAAGCGTCTCGCCATCAACCACAAGCGCCTTCCCAATCCTCTTCGCCATCTCGCAAATTCTCCCCAAACGAACTCAAGGGACCAGCGACCGGCCTCAGGTTTTGCCAGCCAATCCCTGGTCCCTTGTTCCCTCGTTCCCTTGTTCCCTAGTCTTCCAGCCCCGGATGGTAGTAGCTCTCCCACCCCAGGTATCGCGCCGACTCATGCACTGACTTCGAAACATCGCTGAAGTTCGCCGCCACGTGATGCTCAAATCCTTCGCGGCAGATATGCTTCAGCAGCTTCTGCAGCTTTGGAATCTCCGCAACGCCTGCGCCGCCGAACGTCTCCAGCGGATCCTCCGTAAACTGCCCCGCGCCTGTGTACCCGCGCACGATACCGCGCCGGTCGTCGGTCGAATAACGCGCATAACTCATCACTCCCGGCTTCACGCGTCCCACGCACGTACCAAACGTGTTCAGCTTACCCACCGTACCCGCGATGATCTCCTGGTAATCCATCTTCACGTCTTTGAAGAAATGTTTCGGCAGGTTCGAGCAGTGGAAGCACACACACTTGTTCGGATCGCTTCCGTAATTGTTGTTCCAATCCAGCAGCGCTGAAGGTGTCTGGCTCGCCAGCGCCAGCATGTACATGCTCAGCGTTCCCGGCACATCCACTTCGCAGGCCGACGGAATCAACTCATTCGACATCATGCTCATCACCGTGCAGGGCACAACGCCGAAATACTCTTCCATCGAAGTCCAGCACTGCACCGCGCTGATCGTGATGTGGCTCTGCTTCATCCAGCCATCGATCACGGCTCCCAGCTTCGCCATCTTCAGCAGCGCATCTTCCGGAATCCCCGCCGTCGTCACATACTTCTTGATCGCCGAGAGCTTTGCCTGCGCCGCATCGTCGTTGTCCTTCATGCGATTGATACGCCCGAAAATCTCCGACAAGTCGATCGTCTCAATCGTGATCCCGCTCGTCTCGAAAATCCTCTCCGAATAACGTACCGTGTTGAACGCCGTAGGCCGCGCGCCGATCGCTCCGATGCGCAGGTTCTTCAGCCCCTTCACAATCCGGCAAACCGCCGAGAACCACTCCAGATCAGCCTTGAACTCCGCCGAGTTCACCGCCTCGGTATGCAGCGTCGTCAACGAATACTCGATGCCGTATTGCATCATGTTGTTGCAGCACGACATCTTTCCACAAAAGCTATCGCGCCGCGTCGCAATCGTCATCGCGTCAGATCGATCGGGCGTGGCCTGTACCAGCACCGGCACCTTCAGCCCCGACAGCCGAATCGCATCCACAATGCCGCGTTCTTCACCGAAATTCGGCAACGTTACGATGATTCCGTCAATCTCGTCTGCATGTTTCTTGAATAGCTCTGCGCAATGCTGTGCCTCGGTGTATGTCTCCACCGCGCCATACTTCGACTCCTCGGGCGTCAGCACAACCGCCGTAGCACCAGCGGCCTGAAGCACCGAAAGAATCTCCTCCCGTCCCGTCTTCGCCAGATGATCAGGAAAGAACCCCCGGTTCCCAACAATCACGCCAAACGTCATCCTTCTTTCCGCTGCCATCTTTCAAGCTCCTTTTTATGCCGCACTAACTCTCTAACCGATGCGGCCCGGGCGAAAGCGAATACCGTAGAAAAGACCAAGAATGAACATCCCGCCGCCCCACCATACAGGAGCATGCAGATTCGCTAAGACCACGTTTGCCAAGTGTCCGGTAGCCAGTTCCCACAATCCATAGCCGAAGATCATGGCTCCGTACACCGTAAGCAGAATGCCTATAAAAAACCAGATCGAACTGTGGCCTGAAGAACTCATCTCGTCTCCTTACCAGAAGTAAACATTCAGCGCGCAGAACATCACAATCGCGATCGCAGTCCAGAACCACTCGTTCTTGTAGAGCGGCACAGGCTCTTCCACCGGGATCTTCGTCGCTCCATAGACCAGCCCTTCCAGTTCCGCCGCTGTCTTCGGCGTTGTCGCAAGACTCACAATCACGTTCACCAGGATCGCGACAATCACCGACCACAACGCGCGGTACATGTTCTCCGCCATATCCTTCGCGTCCGGCGAAATCGCCACATACCGCAGAGCAGAGGGGTCGGCCTTCACCCACGCCCACAGTCCCACCGAGGTCAGCGTACCCAGCAGCAATCCCCAGAACCCGCCAGACTTCGTTGCCCGCTTCCAGAACATCCCCACCAGCACCACACCCAGCAGCGGCGAAATAAAGAAGCTGAACAGCGCCTGCACGTAGTCCATGATTCCCGCTGCGCTCATCACCAGGTACGCCGTCCCAATCGAAACCACGACTCCGAGAATCGTCGCCCAGCGCCCTATCGTCACCAGGTGTTCATCGCTCGCGTTCTTTTTGATCAGCGGCTGATAAATGTCGTACGTCCACACCGCCGAGAAGGCGCTCACGTTCCCCGCCATACCACTCATGAACCCCGCAATCAGTGCGGTGATTCCAAGCCCCAGCAGTCCCGGTGACATATACCGCACCATCATCAGCGGCAGCACCTCGTTGTAGCTGTGCAGACCCGAACCCTCCGTAGCGAGATTCTGCGGAACCAGGTGCATCAGCGTGCCGTTCGGATTCTGCAGCACCACCAGTCCCAGAAGTCCGGGAAGAATCACGATGAACGGCACGCCCATCTTGAAGAACGACCCGATAACCGGCGCCATCCGTGCCGCCCGCAGGTTTCGCGCCGCAAGCACCCGCTGAACTACTAGGAAGTCCGTCGTCCAATATCCAAAGCTGATCGCAAATCCCAGCCCGAACACAATCCCCGTCCAGTGGATACCCATCGGGTTGTCAGTGAAGTGGCCCATGCTCCGCCACATGTGCGTGTAGTCGCCGTTCGCAGTCGCGCCCGTCGCGATGTTATGTGCCAGTCGCGCCTTGAATCCGTTCCACCCGCCCGTCTCAACCATGCCGATAATCGGTACCAGCAGCGCTCCGCCCCAGATCAGCATGAACTGCAGCACTTCATTAAAGATCGCCGATCGCAATCCTCCAAGTGCGACATACGCCGCCACTGCCAGAGACGAAACGATGATTGAAAAGTTCAGGTCCCAGCCGAGCACCACCTTCATCACCTCGGCCATCGCAAACATATTCACGCCGCTCATCAGCACCGTCATGAACGCGAACGAGATCGCCGACACCACGCTCGCGCCCTGCCCATACCTGAGCTTCAGGTATCCCGGCACCGAGTGCGTCTTGCATACGTAGTAGAACGGCATCATCACCATGCCGAGAAACAGCATGGCCGGAATCGCGCCGATCCAATACCAGTGCGCAGCCAGAATCCCATACTGATACGCCGATCCTGCCCAGCCCATCAGTTCCAGCGACCCCAGATTTGCCGAAACAAAACTGAGCCCCGCGATCCACGCCGTCATCTCGCGCCCGGCCATGAAAAACTCTTCGCTCGTGTTGGCCTGGCCCTTCAAATAAAAGCCAATCCAGATCACCATCGCGAAGTAGATCACGATTACGGCGATATCCAGCACACCCAGGCGGGCAAGCGGAGATACCGCAAAGGCGAGTAACGCGTGCGCATCAATCATTGGAAGAGACATACCGTTTGTTGGGACCAATCCGAACATTCCGTCACCTGAATGTCATCCATTGAACTGAAAACTGTTCAAACATTCGGCCTTAGTAAATGGCTTTAGTCCATGCTTTGTCAAACCGCAATCACACAGACCGCGAATCTCCCGCGGATGGTCTCCCAGTCCTCGTACAGAAGCTGAACCATTTTCCCGGGATACGTTTTCTCGACGGAGTCTACCACAGCAGGCTATCCACGCAATAGGACACATGCACTGCACCGGCATCTCTCGGTCCTTCGGCCCTGCTCGCACCTCTGAACCTCAGATGTTCCGCCCTCGATTACCCATTTCTTCCTTGTTTCTTTATGCGTTTGCGGTCTACCTTGGGACATGGGATCCATCACCGGGGTCCCCACAGACGGGTCTTTGTCTGTGGGGTGGTCGTTCCCCTTCCCTGAGACATCTGTCTTCCCGACCAAAGCTTCGCCGTCTCTCGCGGCCCTCTGTCCAACTCCATTCCCACCTAAAGGAGTCCTGCCGATGTACCCTCCAGTCGATCCTCTAGCTCCTGCCGGAATTTCCCGCCGCAACTTCTTCCGCTTCGCAGCCGGTGCATCCGCGCTCGCAGGCCTGCCCATCCTCACTGAAGCACACCTCGCCTACGCCGAACGCCCCAAGTTCGCCGACCCCAACAAGGGCATTCACATCGACGCCAACGAAAACCCCATGGGCCCCTCCGATGCCGCCCGCAAAGCCATCGTCGACATCACTCCTCGTGGCGGCCGCTATCTCTTCACCGGCGAAGAAGAACTTGTCGAGATCTTTGCCAAACAGGAGGGCCTCAGCGCCGACTCCGTCGCACCCTTCGCAGGCTCCAGCGAGCCGCTCCATTACACCGTCCTCGCCTTCACCAGCAAAGATCGTCCCCTGGTCGTCGCCGATCCCGGTTATGAGGCTCCCATGTGGGCCGCACAGGTGAGCGGTGCTCCCATCCTCAAGGTTCCTCTTGCCGATCCCAAAGGCGAAGCCCGCCACGACATCAAGGCCATGCTCGCCGCCTCCACAAACCCCGGCGTCATCTACATCTGCAACCCCAACAACCCCACCGGCACCTGTACCCCGCGCACTGACATTGAGTACGCGGTCGCCAACGCCCCTAAAGACACAGTCATCCTCATCGACGAAGCCTACATCCACCTCTGCGACGCGCCCCGCTCGCTCGACTTCGTCAAAGAAGGTAAAAACGTCGTCGTCCTCCGCACCTTCTCCAAGCTCTATGGAATGGCCGGCATCCGCATGGGCTTCGCCGTCGGCCGCCCCGATCTCCTCAAGAAGATCTCCAGCTTCGGCGGCATGAACGCGCTGCCCGTCACCGCAGTCGCCGCCGCGAAAGCCAGCCTCCTCGACGCCGACCTCGTGCCTACACGCAAAAAGATCATCGCCGACACCCGCGCCGAAAACCTGGCCTGGCTCAAGAAAGAGGGCTACGCCTGCACGCCCTCTGAAAGCAACTGCTTCATGCTCGATGTCCGCAAACCCGGCAAAGAAGTTCAGGCCGCTCTCGCTGCCAAAGACATGTACGTCGGCCGCATCTGGCCCGCCTGGCCCAACAGCCTCCGCATCACCGTCGGCACTCCCGAAGAAATGGCCGCCTTCCGCAAAGACTTCACTGCAGTCATGGCCAGCAATACCGCAGGCCTCATCGCTCCAGAGCTGCCCAAACGCCTCCAGCAACAACCCTTCACCCACCTCTCGTAAGAATCATCGAACTCAACAATGAACAAGCCCCGTCCACCAGACGGGGCTTTTCTTTTAGCGCACCAGCAAGAATCATAGGGTTCTCTTCTCGTTCCCGGCTGCCGGCCGGCACAGTTCAGGAAGCCAAAGCAAATTCGCCTTGCCACCCACGCAAGCTGGAGCGTAGCTTCTTTGCACCATCCAGCTGCTTTCCCTGATTGTGGTCATTTGCTCACCCGCTCTTTGCAGGTTTATAGGTAGGTCCGAAATGTGCGTGATTTCATTGCAATCGCTGACTGCCAGTGTTTCTGGCCGCATCATCCCCAAGGTATGGGCTGCCGTTGCTGCTCTGGCTTGCTTCTTTCTGGGTGGGTCTGCCCTTGTTGCGGCGCCCAAACCTAAGCCTGCGAGTCTGAGTATTTCGACGAAGTCGCTGCCTGGCGGCACCGTCGGGACAGCATACTCAGCAACTCTTGCTGCGACAGGCGGATCCGCCCCGTATAAATGGTCATTGACCAGCGGGACTTTGCCTGCGGGGCTGGCATTGTCGATAACGGGTGCAATTAGCGGAACACCAAGCGTTCCTGCTAATACAACATCTCTTACCTTCAAAGTCACCGATTCGAGTCGGCCAATACAAAATAAGTCGGCGACGCTCTCCCTGACGATTGCGCCGCGGCCCGTGGTAGTCACAACGAGCTCGTTGCCAAGCGGCCAGGTTGGGGCAGCATACACCGCGAATCTGGCTGCCAGCGGAGGAAGCGCGCCCTACAAGTGGGCCCTCAGCAGCGGCGCACTCCCCAACGGACTCTCCCTCTCTACATCAGGGGCAATTACCGGAACGCCAACGACCGCGCAGAATATAACCGGTCTCATCTTCCAGGTAACAGACTCGAGCACGCCAGCGCTCACTGCACCCAGCGGCTCTCTCGCTATCACGATCAATCCCGCATCTCCGGGTGTCTCGATCGTTCCCAAGCGCGCGGGGCTTAGGATCAATCAGAGTTTGTCGGCCACTGCGACGTCAGGTGACGGCGGAACCGTGAACTGGAGCGCGACAGGATCAGGCTGCTCGGGGACCTCCTGCGGAACGTTCTCATCCCAAAGCACGCCGAGCGGATCACCTGTAACTTACACGGCACCAGCGACCGCCGGGCAGTTCACCATCATTGCCACGAGCGCAAACGACGCTTCGCTTTGGTCCTCCGTAACTGTGGGGGTAACTGACCTCGCAGGTGTTGCGACATACCATAACAACACGTCTCGAAGCGGGGTGAACTCGCAGGAGTACGCCCTCGCCCCGGCCAACGTCACTTCGAACACATTCGGGAAGCTCTTCAGCTGCGCAGTCGATGGCGCCGTCTACGCACAGCCGCTGTGGGTACCAAACGTCTCTATCGGAGGCGCGCAACACAATGTGGTTCTGGTCACCACGCAGCATGACAGCCTATATGCTTTTGATGCCGACACAGTCCCGTGCGCGACTCTGTGGCATGCCAACCTGATCGACGCAGCCCACGGGGGAACAGCCGGAGAGACCCCCGTTACGAACTCCGTGGTAAATACCTTGAGCGGCGACATTCAACCTGAGATCGGCGTGACGGGCACGCCCGTGGTCGACCTGGGAACGAAACTTCTCTATGTACTGTCCAAGTCGGTAGATTCGGCGGGAATCAATCATTACCAGCGGCTCCACTCCATCGATATCCTCACCGGCTCTGAAAAACTGCCCTCTGGACCCGTGCTCATCTCCGGCTCGTTTCCCGCGATCAGCTCCACGGTCACCTTCGATCCATTCAAGCAGAACCAGCGTGCCGGTCTGGCATTGGTAGGCGGCGTCGTCTATATCGCCTGGGCCTCGCACGGGGACGCAGCTACTTGGTATGGATGGATGATGGGATATGACGCCTCCACTTTGTCGCGCTTGTACACGTTCAACGCAGCGCCAAATACGAGCGAAGGAGGTATCTGGATGGGGGGTGGAGCGCCATCCGCCGACTCATCCGGCAATCTCTACGTCATCACCGGGAACGGGGTCTTCGATGTGACCAATTCCAAGCCGCCGAATAATGACTATGGAGACTCGTTTCTGAAACTTACCCCTAATCTTTCGGTCTCGCAATATTTCACTCCCGCTGACCAGGACACCGACAACTCCATAGATTATGACTTCGGGTCTGGCGGAACCTCCGTAGTCGTTGACCTTCCCAGCAGTGGTACCCTCCCCAATCACCTCGTTATTGGAGGTGGAAAAGACGGCTTCTTATGCCTGTTGAACCGGGATGCATTAGGGGGCTACAGCTCGACCAATCAAGGCGCGGTTCAGGTATTGAATTTCGGTAGTGGCATCTTCGGAACTCCAGCTTACTGGAATTGGTCATTCTATTTGGCTGGGGATGGTGGCAAGCTGCAGCAGTTCACATTGAACTCATCCACATACCAGATCAACCCCTCGCCTGCCTCGAGTTCGGCGACAACCTATACTTTCCATGGTGCGACTCCCTCGATAACCACGATGCCCGACAATTCAAATGCAATCGTTTGGGCTCTCGACAATAGCCAGTACTGCACCGAGGGCTCCTCCGGGTGCGGACCGACCGTACTTCACGCTTATGACGCCAACAACCTCGGAACGGAATTGTGGAACAGTTCGCAGGCTACGGAGAACTTCGCGGGATTCGCCGTGAAGTTTACAGTCCCAACCATCGCGAACGGAAAAGTGTACGTGGGAACGCGCGGAAACGATACTGGACAGAGCGGAACCACTGCTACTACTCCCGGTGAGCTGAACGTTTACGGCTTACTTCCGAACTGACCTTAGCCTGACAAGGGAGCGGTTTCCACTCACTCAAGATTGTGTTATCAAAACGGAACCCTCAGGCCGTAGATCAGTACCCGCCCGGGTAACCTGCAACCAGGTTGTCGGGACCGATTCAAATCGTGTTCACAGGCCCCGTCCTCCAGACGGGACATTCTCTTAATTGCAAGGATGGCGAAAATCAAGAATTGATTTCTTCAGAGACGCCAAGCGCCATCTGGGTTATCCTCCCAACTACCGGTCGCAGTCCATCCCCGCCCCATCGGAGTGCCGCGATGCAGACACCGCCCATCCCCTCAAACGAAACCGACAGAATCGCCGCCCTGCACGCGTTGAACATTCTCGACACGCCGCAGGAGGAACGCTTCGACCGCCTCACCCGGCTCGCACGCCGCGTATTCAACGTCCCCTACGTCACTATCAGCATGATCGACACCCATCGCCAATGGTTCAAGTCTGTCCAGGGCCTCACCATCTGCCAGACATCCCGCGACATCTCCTTCTGCGCGCACGCCATCCTCTTCGATGACATCCTTTACGTCGAGAACGCCCTCAAGGACCCTCGCTTCTCTGACAACCCCGTCGTCGTCGGAGATCCGAAGGTCCGTTTCTACGCTGGTTGTTCCCTCAGCGTGAACGGCTTCAAGGCTGGCACCTTCTGCATCTTCGACAAAAAGCCGAGACCCTTCACCGCCGAGGATCGCCAGCTACTGAAGGACCTCGCCTCCCTCGCAGAGCATGAGCTCGCAGGATCCCAACAGGTGAAGGCAGTTTAAGGCTGGTTGAGATCTTCTATTTAGGTGGCTCTACCGCTATGAACAAGGCGCATTCGAACATGCCGGCTTTGTGATGAAGAGCCGGTTTATTGGGCAGCGATAAAGTTAGGTGGTCGTGCTGGCGAGCAGTTCCTCTGATGCCCTTGCCTCGCCGCTCGGCCGCCGCTCAGCGCCGTATCGCAGCTTGCGCTTGAGACTCATAGCTGGGCCTTCGATACAGATGCTGCTTAGCATCGACAGCATTATCGTCAGACAAAAGGCAGCAACTCCGGACGTAATCGCGGCAAAATGTGGCCGCATGTAGATACAAAGTCGAACAGAGACGACGTGGAAGAAGAACGGTGCGAAGACAAGATGAAAGACATAAGCACTGTAGCTTAGTCCTCCGAGCCAGCACGCCCAACGAACGCTGAATAAGCGCTGCAACAGACTATTCTTTTCTTGTATTGCAACGACAAGCGCGAACCCAAGAATGCTCGTCAGGGGAGCGATGATCTCTTCGCCCCAGAAACTGGAGGCCCATTCGCGGCCCTTCCAGCCGGAAAGCACCATGACCGCCGAAGCGCCGCCAAGTACAATCCACTTTCCCGTCCATTCGAACCTCTGATAGACCTTTTCCCCATGCAGTAGCGCGAGAATTACGCCCAGTAGAATCGGACCCACACAAGTCGGCGTAAAGTACACGTATCGGTCGGCCACGTCAGTTACGAGGGGAGCAACAGCACGGAGTAGAGAGCTGCAAACGAGGAGGCCGATTACGATTTTGACCAGCTTCTTTTTTTCCGGGAACAGCCAGACAGCGATTGGCCAGAGTATGTAAAACTGCTCCTCCACCGCAAGCGACCAGAAATGCAACATCCCCACCGGACCATTCTTGAAACTCGCGTAGCCCGGCAAGAGATTCTGAATATAAAGAAAGTGCACCCAGAACCGATAGTTCGCAACGATACCGTGCCTCTCGTAGAAGATATAGATCGCCAGAAGAGTCACATAGTAGACAGGAAAGATTCGTAAAATTCGGCGGCCATAGAAGACTCTGAAGAACCCCTCTCGATTTCGAGTGTGATAGAGAATGCCCCCGATCAGGAATCCCGAAACTACAAAGAATCCCGGCAGTGCGAATATCGCGAGAGACGAAAGAGATGTAAGCAGACTGTATCGAGCGGTGCCGCGATCGGCGAGTTGGGAGGGCAAAAAATAGTGCGCGCAGAAAATGAGCAGGAACCCGTACCCTCGTATGCCCTGCAGGGCAGGTACGTATTTGCTTACTCGATCAGAAGTCTGATTTGGTTGCATACCATCGACGTGTGAGCGATTCTAGATGACTAGAAGAGTGTATTTTGGGTTCTATCCCTTTTAACTTACACCGAGGTTGCACGCACTCACACAACAGTGCTATTGCCTAATCACAACGGTTTTCACCGCCAGGTCTGCCAAAGATATTTTTCAGTGACACCTTTATTTGCACTTACCCCGTAAACTACCGCCATGCCCCTGGTAGACAGATTGGTACAGCGCACGCTTTATTCGCTGGCCGGCCGCCGCGCAGAACTCGAGCGTCTTCAGACTTTCGCCCGGGCAAATGACCCACTCGTCCTCTATTTACACGGGATCCCCGGCATTGGAAAAACTCATCTTCTGAATGCGTTTGCGGCAGCCATCACCGCGGAGGAAATTCCCGTCGTGCGCATCGATGCCCGATGGTGCGAACCATCGGCAGCCGCCCTGTGTCGTGCGATCTCGAAGGAAATCGGCATACCCGAATCCGAAGATCCGGCAATTGTTGCGGCCGCTCTATCAAATCCGCCCAGACGAACGCTTCTGGCAATTGACAGCTACGAGTCCTTCCGTCTGCTCGACTCCTGGTTGAGGCAGGTGTTTTTACCATCTCTGGGCGACAATGTGCACACAATCCTGGCGAGTCGCGAAGCACCCCGTCCCGCGTGGCGTATTGACCCCTCGTGGAGAACCCTGTTCGATTCAATGGCTCTCGACACTTTTCCACCGGAAGTGGCTCTCGAATATCTGACCTCAGAGGGCCTCCCGGAGAGCAGCGCCAGAGACCTGAACCGCATCGCTCGCGGGCACCCGATGGCGCTGTCTCTAGGCTTGGCGCTCTACTCCGCCGGCGGCCAGGTGCGCGAAAGCGCGTCCACTCGCCATCAGGTGCTGGAGCACATGGCCGCGCTCTTTCTGGAAGATGCCGACGCGTCGACTAAAGAGATCATCCAAGCCGGCTGCCTCGTCCGAACTGCCACGGCACCGCTGCTCGCCGCGATGCTGCCGCACCTCTCAGCCGACCAAGCACTCAGTCGGCTGCGTGCTCTGCCGTTCGTCGCCACAAGCCCCGATGGACTCCTCGTTCATGATGCCGTTCGTGGTCCCGTCACCGCGGCTCTCAAGTCCCTTGATCCAGCGCGATACCAGGCATATCGCCGAGCTGCTTCGCAACGAGTGCGCGAGCAGTATCGGCAGGCGCCACGGGCCGACCATTGGCGTTGCACGGCGGACGTAATCTACTTGCTTGAAAACCAGAACTTGCGCGAAGGATTCTTTCCCACAACCGAAAGCACACTCTCGGTCGAACCAGCCCGCCCCGACGACGGCGAAGCAATCACGGCAATCGTTCGCGACTTCAATGGACCTGAGTCGTCTCGAATTCTCCAACATTGGTGGCACTACCACCCGGACTCGTTCTTTGTCGTTCGTAATGAGCGGGGCGAAGTACAGGGCTTTTACCAGGCGATCCTGGCTCAGAAGGTCCACAAAGATGTGCTCTCGCGAGACCCGCTTGCCGCAAGCTGGGCCAAAGACTTGCCACGTGCAGAAGACAGAGCCGCCGCTCTCTGGGTTCGGCGTACCTTGGATCGCGACACCGAAGAAGCGCCATCACCTGGACAAGCCGCCTGCTGGCTCGATATCAAGCGAACCTACCTGGAACTGCGTCCGCGCCTGCGCTGGGTTTACACCTGCTACTGTGATGCCGAGCTATACCGGCTGCCCTTCGAACAATTGGGACTCCGGCTCGCCGACGCTGGACGCCCTCTCATCGACGGCGCCTTACAACACACCTTCCGCCTCGACATGGGACTAGATTCCGTCGACGGATGGCTTGCCAATCTGCTCGCCCTGGAAGTCGGTACTGCAACTGCCCTGCCCCCCTCCAACTCCTCCGTGCTCGACGAACAAGCGCGAGAGCTGGTCATCAACGGTAGTCGGATCGCCCTCACGCCGCTCGAATTTGGGGTTCTTGCATACCTCGTCGCAAGACCGAACAAGGCCGTCGCTCGCTACGAACTTGTCGAGGGAGTGTGGGGATATGGAAAAGAAGCATCAACCAGCAACGTGGTTGAAACAGTGGTGCGCTCCATCCGTCAGAAGCTCGGCACGCACCGCGACGAGTTGGAAACGGTACGCGGAGTAGGCTACCGCTACCGACAAACTCTGGGCGCCCCGTCCTAACTTGTTAGGGCGGGGTTGAAACAAATGACAGCCAATGGCCAGTAGCCAGTAGTCGATATTCGATAGCTGCAAGCTTCCGGCTATGATCTGCTGATCCCTGTTCCCTGATCCCTGCCTCTAAGGCCTCCCCTCCACAATCAAATTGAACGGAGTTTCCATCGCAACCCGCGCGCTGCGGAACCCCGCCTCCTTCACGATTCCGAGCAATTGCTTGGCTCCTGCCTGCGCCCCCAGCGCATAAAGGCCTCCCTGCGAGAGCGCGTTCTGCGTGCAAAGACCAGCCGAAGCGGAGTAGTACATCCTCGCCACCGGACCAACATTTTCCTCCGGCCTGTCCTTTGCAAACGGCTCTACCAGCATCAACACGCCATCCGGAGCCATCGCCTGCCGCGATGCCCACAAAGCTTCCAGCGGATCGCCCATATCGTGTAGAGAATCCATAAAGCAGATCAGATCAAACTTCTCCTCTCTGCCCCCAAGCACCCGCGGAGTTCCCACTTCGAAGGCAATCCGATCGGCCACCCGCGCGTCGCTCGCTCGATCCCGCGCTACAGCAATCGAAGATTCGTGGTAATCAATTCCCACAATCGTCGATTTCGGAAACGCCTGCGCAATCAGAATCGCCGAAGCGCCATGCCCGCAGCCCACATCCGCCACTCGCCCTCCTTTCGCCAGTCGCTCCGGCACACCGTCGAGAGCTGGAATCCAGCTTTGCGTCAGATTCGCGCGGTATCCATTGCGGAAGAATGCCTCCGTCGCGGAAAACAATCGGCAGTTATGCTCATGCCAACCCATTCCCTTTCCGGATCGGAAAGCTGCGAGAATCTCGTCTTCGTCGTGCCACAGCGAAGCCGCTACATCGAAAGCGGGCGGAAGAAATGCCGGACTCTCCGGGTTCGCCAGCACAAACGCGTGTTCGGCCGGCAATGAGTATCGTTTGCTATCCGGGTCGAACCGCACATAGCCGCCGGCAACTTGACCATGAAGCCACTCCCGCACCGAGCGCTCATTCGTAGACGTGCGCCGCGACAGTTGTTCCGAAGTCATCGGCCCGCTCTCTGCCATAGCCCGATAGAGCCCCAGCTTATGACCAAGGTTAGTCATCACGCCCGCCATAGCAGCCGCAAGATCCGTCACCACCTGGCCTGCAAACTGCTCGACTCTTTGCTGCATCTCTTCCATATTCAACACCTCAGTAGTAGAACTGTGCATCACCGACCTCCTGCTGTTACGAGTTCTTGTTCATCAACGCGAACGTCCTCAACAGGTCCCCGCGTTTGCGCCGAAAGCGAACTCTCGACCTCCCAGATCTGGCAATCGGTCGATATCACAGCAGGGTTGCTGTACAGCGCCTCAATGATGGGATGGTTCAGGTACCCCACCGCATTCTCACGGCTGGCGAACAAATACACGCCGCCCATCTCTCGCCGCTCCCGCTCGACGAGCCATATCTTCCAGATCAGGCCCTCCACAGAAGCGATCTTGTTCGCAGCCTCGCCGCTATGCGCAAGCACTGGATCTGGCGGTACCCGCAAGTTGAACCGAAGATGCAAAACGGTGTAACCGGGGGAAGTCTTCTCTGACATTTCATCTCTCCAATGCGTTCTCTGTATCTGTGGCCCTATAAGGATGAGTCTAGGAGGAACGAAACACCCCGGGATGAGATCAAAATGAGAACATCATGAGATTTGCGCGCAAAAAGAACCCGGCCGCCCCTGAAGGCGGCCGGCAGTGATCCCTGATCCCCTGATCTCTGAACCCTGCTCTTAAAAGATCAGCTTCAACGCCAACTGCACGTTGAACGGCTCACCCGGTCCAATCCCCGGCGAATAGTTCCCCGAGCCGATCGTCGAGCTCGTCGTTCCAAACGCCCCCGCGAACCCGCTCGATCCATCCCAATAGTCAAGGCACAATTGATTGCACGAAGGACTCGCCAGGTTCACGCGATTAAACAGGTTGTACATCTCGGCGCGAAACTGCGTATTCACCGGAAAATCGTGAACCATGATTCTCGTATTCTTGAACACCGAGAAATCGAAATCCGCAAACCCCGGCCCGTACACGTTGTTCCGCGCAACATTGCCCCACGTTCCCGGGGCCGGCTGCGAGTACGCATCCGTGTTGAGCCACTGCACATATGGGGTGCTTCCATCCGTTGGCTTCACAAGCTTGTGTGAAATCCCGGCCATCGGATTCCCCGCCACATTCGGCCTCTGCTCATACTGCCCAGTACCGCTCGTGTCGTTCGACGCATACACCGTAATCGGCTGCCCACCCTTGAAGCTGTACGCCGTGTTCAGCGCCCACCCTCCCGTCAGCGTCTTCGGTCCCTTGAACGCTGGAATCTCATAATTCAGATAACCCACCACGCTGTTCCGTGTATCGAAATCCGAATTGCCGTAATCACCCTTGAAGTTATAGCTGTCCTGCGGCAGCGCCCCGCGATAAGCCGTCACCTCATCCAGGTTATGACTCCACGTGTACGACAGCTGCGACGTCACTCCCTTCCAGTTATTCGTCCGGAACACCGCCTGCAGCGAGTTGTAGTTCGAAGTACCGATACTCTGAATCTGATTCACATCCGAGTAGTAGTTCCCGCCGAACGGCCCCGAATACTGCCCCGCCGTCGCCGTATCCGTTCCATTCGCAATTCCCTGGTTGATATTCAGCAGGCTCAGCAGCTTTCTTCCCTGGCTGCCCACATACCCGATCTGCATAAATGCCTTGCCGCCCAGTGACTGCTCAAGCTGCAAGCTGAAGTTCACGTTGTACGGCGAACGGAATCCCTTCGCCACGCTGAACGCGCCGCAAGGATTATCCACCGGGCATGGATTGTCCGTCGTCGGTGTCGGAATAATCTGCGATCCGCTCACAATCATCGTCGCGCCCGTCGTCGCATTGATCACCGGATTCGGCCCGCCCGGATTGCCCTCCAGCCCATTCGGCGCCAGGTTACCCGGCCTGTTATCCAGGAACGGATTCGCATTCGGCATATCGAAGAACAGTCCCGCACCCGCGCGAATCACAGTCCCCTTCGCCCAGCTCGGCTGATAACTGAACCCCAGCCGCGGGCTGATCGCTGTGAACTCCGGATCGTAGATATCGCTGATATCCGCGCCCTGGAACGCAATGTACGTCGCCGTTGTTCCCGGCCTGAACACCGAAAGATCTTTCTTGCTGTCATGCATCGGCTGCATAAAGTCATAACGCAGCCCGAAGTTCACATTCAGCGATGGCGTCACCTGGTAGCTGTCCTGCGCGAACAGATCGTAAGCGTGCGAGTAAACCGTCCGCTCCGGATTGCCAAACGCCATCGCCGCCTTCGTCATGTGCCCCGCAAGGAAATTCGCCAGCGACTTCACCTTTTGATCGATGCCGTACACCGGATTTCCTTCCCCATCCAGCGCATCCCACGGCGAAGCATTCTCGCCATCTCCGTCCGCCAGGTAGTTCGTGTCAAATGTAAACGTCCCCACCGAGTGCCGCCAGTAGAACTCGTTCAACTGCATCTGCCGATACTCACCACCAAAGCGCAGCTGATGCTTGCCAAACGTCCAGTTCAGTGCATCATCGATGTGCCCAGTGATGTCGTTCCGACCCTCCGGGGGCGTATTTCCCGTCGGCTCAAATCCGCTGATCTTGATATTCGGAGCATTCGCAAACGGCGCTCCCGTCACAAACCCCGCCGAAGAAAGATCTCCAAATCCCGTCTTCGCATCCGAAAACGTCTGGTTAAAGTAGTTCACTCCAATCGTCACCGAATTCGTGATCGACGGCGAAATCACATAGTTATCCGCAACCGAATAGTTGTACACATGCAGCGGCGCAATCTCGAAGTACCACGGATTCACATCCGACTGCCCCACCGGCGCAGTCTGTGTTCCCTGCCCCAGAAATGCGCGTCCCGAAATATTGTGTCTCTGGTTGAAAGTGTGATCCAGCTTGATCACGCCGTTATAGCTGTACCCGAACTCCGGCGCAGGATTCTGAATCGCTCCCAGCGACGTCCCCGAAATCAGATTCTCCGGCCACAAAGTTCCAATCAGCCCCTTCATCAACGGGCTCTCCGCCACGCCGAAATTCTCCAGCACCGATTCGGCTGCCGCCTGGTATCCCGCATTCGGCTCTGTGCCGCTGTTACCCGTCGCGATATTGAATTTCTGCTTTTCAAAATTCGCAAACCAGAACGTATGGTCCTTCCAGAACGGCCCGCCCAGCGACGCGCCCCACTGCACATTCGACAGCGGCAGATCTCCCAGCGTGTTAAACGGATTGCTCGCCGCCAGCGCCTGATTGCGCTCGTAGTAGTACGCCGTCCCGTGCAAATTGTTTGTGCCCGATTTCGTAACCAGGTTCACCGTTCCACCCGGATTCCGCCCCACCTCGCTCGACGACTGCGTCTGCAAACTGAACTCCGCCACCGAATCAATCGGCAGCGTCACGCCCGCAATATTCTCCACGCCGCCCTGATTCACCGCCGGAATGTTGTGCCACCAGTCGTTGTTGTCCGATCCATCGATCTGCCAGTTCACCTGGTTCGCACGCGTGCCGTTCACTGATCCGTATCCGCCCAGCGAGTACCCCGCAAACCCCGGCGCCAGTCCAATCATCTGCGTAAAATCACGCCCGTTCAGCGGAATATCCTGCACCGTCGTCTCGGGAATAACTGTCGTCTGTGTCGCTGTTGTTGTATCCAGAGCCAGCGACGACGCCGATACCTCCACTGTTTCGCCCGTCGACTGCACTGACAGCTTCACCGGCAGCGTGTAGATCACGCCCGCCGTCACCTGCACGCCGGTCACCTGCACGTCTTTGAATCCCGACGCAATCACCTTCACGCTATATGTTCCCAGCGGCATGTCCTGAAAGACATAAGCACCCGCACTCGAGCTGATCGTCTTGTGCGAAACGCTCGTGGCCGCCTCAACAACCTCGATGATCGCACCAGCGACCACCGCGCCTGATTGATCCGTAACTGTCCCATTGATTCCGCCGCGAAATGTCTGAGCTATTGCTGTGAACGAGCCAAATACAAACGTGAATGCAAGGATGACTGCGGTAGACACACGTCGAGTACGTCGATAAAGCATGGCGCTTGACCTCCAGAGAATCGAATCAGTTGTCCGTTTACACGCCGCAGAAAAGGTCTTGCCGCAAAGGGCAAAGCGGCCCTAAATGACCCGCACTACGTCCTGTTGTTTTTGGGAATATTTAGAGGAGAGGAATGATGGAAGTTTGGATTCCATTCCCAACATTAGTTTGTAATCAAATAAAGAAGCAATGAAGAAACCCGCAATAATCCTCAGCAACCCGACTCCCTCAGTACATCCCTCCCCTGAATCCCGGCTCCCTCTTCTGTAACGATCTCCTGCCCACCCGCACTATTGCTCCAGTAGCGGCAACCCATCTCGCTAAAACTCAGAGCCTGGATCCAGATTCGGCTAGCTGCCGATGATACATTCGATCCGGGTAAGGCCCAGTCACGTCTGGTCTAAGCAGAAGCCAATTGTCGCCATCCAGCTTCGAACCCACCCCCCTAGGAGCGAACCCATGGCAAAAGTCATCTATAACGGCAACGGCAGCACAAGCGGCAGCGTCCCCACCGATGGAACAACCTACTCAAGCGGCAACCAGGTCACCGTCCTCGGCAACACGGGGAGTCTGGCGAAGAATAGTGATACCTTCGCCTACTGGAACACGGCCGCCGACGGCTCGGGAACCTTCTTCGCTCCCGGCGCCACGTTCAACATCGGTGCAACCAATGTGACGCTCTTTGCCATGTGGTACACCACCACCGGCCTGACCAACGGCGGAAAGACTACCCACTACCAGGTCGCCTACGATGCAGTGCTCGCTACAGCCGCATTCGGCAACATCGAGCCCGCTCGCACCAACTCCTTCCTCGCCAATGCCTCCAACGGCGTTCCTGTCATTGAGAACGACTTCACCTGGATGCAGCAGCAATTCGCAGGGGTCGACATCACCAAGGCTCGCTCCTTGCCGCTTCAGGTCTTCGTCTCCGCTCCCAATGGGGGCGGCTACGGCGCAAGCTGGTATCCCGTCATCCTGGTCCCCGGTAACCGCGCTGCCAGTCTGCTCCGCACATTGATGGTTGCCGAAATCGTAGAGATCTTCATGGCTGCGCAGGATAAGGGCTGGGGCTACTCTTCAGGCGTCGGCAATGAAGAAAGCCCCGGCGAAGGCCTCTCGCTCTTCCTTGCCGTGCAATTCCAGATCGCTCAGGGCCTCGGCATCAACTGGCTCAACAACGGCACCCCTGCCGGATGGCTGAACTCTTCGCTTCCATCAAGCAATCCCAATTCAACCGAGTTCGACGGCACCACTCATTACGGCTCGCGCGCGGACTACGTCAACTCCGCTCTCCCTTTTGCAGGAAATGGTCCCGGCACTGGCTGCTCCGTCGCATTCCTCTACTACCTCTTCCACCAACTCGGCTTCTCCTCCATCCCGCAGATCGTCGCAGGAGCCCCTGGCGTCGACTCCAGCAACAACATCCTCAGGCCCTGCCTGCGCGGCGTCTATCAGAACCTCACCGGAGACACCTCAGACCCATTCCCATTCTTCAAGCTTTTGCTCGACAACGCATATCCGCCCAACTCGGTCTCCTCCATCCCCGGCCCCAATGTTGATGATCCTTTCCCGCTCGCTCTCGTTTCCTTCTGGGTCGACAAGAACACCTTCGGAAAAGACGAGGTGCAGGACATCATCAACACCCACGCCGGAAAGTTCACCAACGCGTTCTGGCTCATCATCGAAGGTTTCAGCATCAACCAGTTCAACGCCCTCGGCGTCACCGTGCCCGCTTTTACAGGTGCTTTCGCCAGCATCCCCGGCGTTTCCATTACCCGCAGTTCCACGCCGATCGATTTCGAAAATCCATCTCAGCCGGCCCGGCTGCAACGCATTCGCATTGCCTTCGACATCACATTCAACGCAACGGCTCTCGCCCAGTTCCCAAAATCCGGCAAACCCGCAAAAGTACTTGAGCTTGATGGCAAGCTCAGCGTTAGCGGATCCACGCCGACCGGCGCCACCTGCGCAACCGTCTTTGAGCTCACCGCAGGCGCAGACCCCTACTTCACCAATATCGACCCCGCGCAGAACAACGTCTTCTACCTCAGCCAGGATCTGCGCGTATTCAAAGCCACGCCCGGAAAAAACAACGTGCCGGTCAGCGGCGGCCCATCCTTCGGATCGGACAACACCGCCGGCGCGTTCTCCTACATCACCCAGTTGCTCAGCTACCTCAACACCAACTTCGCCGATCCATCCGGCATCGATCCCTTCTCCACGCTGCTGCCGGGCCAGTCAGGAGCCCTCTCCGGCGACTCATCCGTTTCACCCGTAACCGTGGAAATCACGATTCCTCCCGGCTTCCCCCCATTTCCAAAAATCAACATCTACAACAACTACAACTTCGCAATCGCGCGTGTACGTCTGCGCGGGCTCGCCAACGACATAGCATCCAATACCAGAGTCTTCTTCCGGCTCTGGTCCACACAGACAGCCGATACTGACTTTGTCCCATCGGACACATATCTCAGCACTCAGACCGGCGGTCATCCCTCGGCGCCGTTGGTCGGCGTCGGCAATCACACCATCCCCTTCTTCGCCACCGGCAACTTCGGCTCCAACACTGACTACAACGCCGGCGGAGTCAATAACCAGAACATCAAGCTCGACATTGGCGACTACAAGTGGGCCTACTTCGGCTGCTTCCTCAACGTCTACGATTCAGCCAACGTCATCAACGGCCAAACCATCCAGGCGCTGCTGAACGGAACACACCACTGCCTCGTGGCGGAAATCGCGAGCGACAGTGCTCCGATCCTGAACTCCAGCCTCGTGACCCTCGGACCGGAAAACTCCGATAAGCTCGCGCAGCGAAACCTCCAATTCACGTCTTCTGACAACCCCGGCGGCGCGGCCTCGCACCGCATTCCGCAGACATTCGACGTGCGCCCAAGTGCCGCTCTCATCGAAGCGCCCGGCACTCTGCTCAACTATCCCGACGAACTGATGATCGATTGGGGCAACACACCGGTCGGCAGCACCGCCAACATCTACTGGCCGCAAGTGAACTCCAGCGATGTCCTCGCGCTCGCCACAAGGCTCTATAGCCACAGCGAACTCACAGCATCCGATCCTCACACCATCTCCTGCCCCGTCACCGCCGGAGTCACCTATGTTCCCATTCCGCCGGCGAGTGGCGACAACTTCGCCGGACTTATCACCATCGATCTGCCCACAACCGTGGTAGTCGGACAGGAATTCAATATTGTCGTCCGTCGTGTCGCCACACGCCGCAATCTGGATGCGGCGACTGGTCGCCAACCTCAGCTCGGCGCCCGTGGAGGAGCCGCTTTCTCTCCCTCGCATCCCAATGTGCTGTCTCTGGCTGCAGATAATGCAACTCTCGCGTCGGATCGCAAAAATCCCCGCAACTGGCGTTACGTAACCGGCACCTTCCAGATTCGAATCCCGGTCGGCTCCCCCGCCACATTGCTCGGCCCCGAACGCAACACTCTGGCAATCTTCAAGTGGCGTCTGCTCAAGATGTCGCCGGCCAACCGCTGGTACCCAGTCCTCCAGCGCTACATCCTTTACCTCGGTGCCCGCATAAGCGAGCTCGGTGGCGATCCCGATGCCGTTCCTCCCTCGCCACTCGGCTATTGGGAAACCCCGACCGGTGTCCCAGAGCATGGAAAGTCATACACCGGGAAAATCGCCGAAGTCATCTTCGACTGCCGCGGTCGAATGGAGGCCTTCATCCTGCGCGAGTGCTGCGACAGCGAACATCGCTTCTCAGTCTGCGATCACGATCTCGTCGACCTCGTCCTTCGCGCATGCACCGGTCGATTCGAAGTGACTGTAGAAACCGGATCCAAAGACCCGCACTCCGTTCACCGCCTCATCGTAAGGGGTTAATCCGTTCCTTGCTCATCGGGTGCGAAAGCGCCCGGTGAGCACCTTCACCAGCAGTCACTACCGATGCGTCCCTCCGTCCCTGCCCTCTCCTTCAGGCAAAAATGTGACAAACCGCGCGCATCCGTCATTTCCCCTTCCCGTCCAACTACCTATAATCACCAAACCAGAGCTGCCGCGTGTTCTCATCAATTTCTTCCCTAACCAGTCTGGAACTTCGCTGTCCAATGTCTTTGTGCCACCTCGGTCTGTGGCCGAACTGAACTCTTTCTGCGCTAACGTCCCACGGAGTTCGCAAGCAAAATAGGAGGTCTACATTGCACGAACTGCGGTTCGCCATTCGAATGCTGCTGAAGCAGCCCGGTTTCAGCCTCATCGCGGCTCTTACGCTCGCCTTGGGCATCGGTGCAACGTCTGCAATCTTCAGTTTGATCCAGGGTGTGCTGCTCACACCGCCTCCATATCAGAAGCCCGGCGAGCTCATGCTCGTTCCAGTCGCGCGCATAGACGGAAAAGAGATGGAAAGCCCGCGCGGCTGGGCAGCAGAACAGTGGATGGATTGGGGCAAGGAAGCCAAATCGTTACAAGGTATCGCCGGCTACGATTGGACATTCAATTTCCTGATTCACAATGACGGCAGCCACTCGATGCAGGGAATGGTAGTCACGAAGGACTATTCGCGGGTCATGGGACTCCGGCCGGTAGCAGGACGAGGCTTCGCGGATGCCGATTTCCAGCAGGGGCCAACAAGAACGATTATGTTGGGCTATGAATTCTGGCAGCGCGAGTTCGGCGGAGATCCGCAGATCGTCGGCAAGACTGTGCGCATCAGTCGTTGGCAGGTTTCCCCCACCGTGATCGGCGTGATGCAACCGGAGGTTCGTTTCTTGCCGTCGCCCGGCGCGTCCAAAGAGCCGAACTACGACGTCAACGCAAAAGTCGACTTTTGGATCCCCGCGGAACCGGATCCCAAGAACTTGAAGGATCCCGGTTGGAACGTAGTCGCACGCCTGCGTGATGGATCGACCCCTCAGCAAGCGCAAGAGGAACTCGCCGTGATGGCGGCAAGAGAAGCGCAGACCGAAAAGAGATACGAAGGCTTTGCGCCGCACCTGCAGTCCCTCACAGACGAAATGAACCGGGACGGCAGGCGAATCCTCCTGCCCCTCCTTGGTGCCGCGGCCCTTGTTCTCCTCATCGCATGCGGAAATGCGGCCGCGCTCCTTCTGGTGCGAGGCCTCCAAAGGCAACAGGAATACGCCGTGCGGAGCGCGATGGGAATGGGCCGCGTTGCCATTCTCAGGCAGGTCTTGATGGAAAGCCTGCTTCTGGCTGCTCTGGGCGGTGTAGTTGGAGTTGGACTTGCCGTCGGCGCCGTGAAGCTCTTCACGCTGATTGCGGGTCACGCCGTCCCGCGGCTCGAGGGAGTCACAGCGGGCTGGACAGTATTAGGTTCGGCGCTTGCAACGGCTCTGATCGCCGCATTTTTCGCAGGGGCCTTCCCCGCGCTTCGAGCGCTTCGGTCGGATCCCATGGAAGTGCTGAAAAATGCCGGTCCAAAAGGAACCGCGGGTAGCGGGGATCGCCGCCTCCTCCAGGGAGTCACGATGCTACAGACAGCCCTCACCCTGGCTCTGCTTGTCGGTGCAGGACTGCTGATCCGCACCATGGTCAAGATTGCACAGGTGCCGTCAGGCTACAACATGAGCAGAATACTGACCATGAGCGTGACAGAGGTGCAAAGCCGCGACACCTGGGGCACCTTCCACCGCCAGGCTCTCGAACGCGTCGCAGCTCTCCCCGGCGTGCAGAATGCGGCCTTTGCATGGGGAGTACCGCTCACCGGAAATAGTTGGCCGGCCACGATGGACATTGAAGGACAGCCTCCGCCCCTGAAAGAAAGCGACAAGGCGGCACTACCGATGCGCGCTGTCACGCCCGATTACTTCAACTTGATGAGCATGGCGATGCTCGACGGCCGTCCATTCCGTGAGAACGACGATGACAAGGCGGCAACAAAAGTAGCCATCGTGAACAAGGCATTTGCTGATCGCTACTTCCCACAAAGCAATGTTGTCGGAAGAAAACTTTGGTTCGGTAGCCGCGACAAGCCCGGCATCGAAATCGTCGGCGAAATCGCGAACGGACGCACCGACGACCTGACCCA
>Ga0068856_100001472_pt1 | contig 24668 bp, 19 predicted proteins | sample KBSCornC62_FD_66595 | JGI IMG/M metagenome (GOLD analysis project Ga0068856, IMG submission 66595) | Corn rhizosphere microbial communities from Kellogg Biological Station, Michigan, USA - KBS Corn C6-2 | ecosystem: Host-associated > Plants > Roots > Rhizosphere > Soil ... | reverse complement strand
GATCGCCTGGACCGCGATCGGCGCGCGCACCACCGAATCGCAGACGCACCGCGAGATGGCGAGCGGCCTCTCGATGCCCGTGGGTTTGAAAAACAGCACGGACGGCAGTTTGCAGGTGGCGATTGACGCAATGGGGGCCACGCGCCATTCGCATAGTTTTCTGGGCATGAACGAAGACGGCGTGACGAGCATCGTCCGCACCACGGGCAATCCGCATGCGCACATCGTGCTGCGCGGCGGGCGGGCCTTGACGAATTACGATCCCGCCAGCATCAAGGCGGCGGAGGAGAAATTGATTTCCGAGAAACTGCCGCCGGTATTGATGGTGGATTGCAGCCACGCGAATTCAGAAAAGAAATTTGCCAAGCAGGAAGACGTCTGGCACAGCGTCATCGAACAGCGCGTGGGCGGCACGAAATCGCTCATTGGCCTGATGGTGGAAAGCCATCTAAACGAAGGCAACCAGCCCATTCCGAAAAACAAAGCCGACCTGCGCTATGGCGTGAGTATCACGGATTCATGCATCGGCTGGGAAACAACGGAGCGGATGCTGCGCTGGGGTTACGAGCAGTTGAAAAAGGCGTAAGTGCTTCAGAATTTCATCAGCCGGGCTGGCGTTGCCTGCCCGGCTTTTTTCATGGCCATGTCCAGGCGTAGGGAAATTTCAGCCGGTAAAAACTTTGCGGGCTTGCGTTGGTGGCCCAGACGCTCTGGCTAGTGTTGGTGGTGCTGAATGCCAGGTTAGTCGTCCAATTCCCCGACGCCAGGTTCGTGCTGGCCAGCACGAGGCCATTCAGCGGACTGTTCGTATAAACTGGAACATTCACCAGGTCCAGCCGGTTGCTGCCGGGGAAAGTGGTCAACTGGCCGATTTTCGCCGGTGAAATCAGCTGCTGTGCGACGCCCGCCATGAGGTAGTGAACCTTCGCGGTCGGGTCGGCATAGTCCCAGAAAATATAATTTGTCCCTGGCCCGTTGGGGGATTTATTGGCCAGTAAAGGATCAGCCACGGCGTCAATGCTCACGCCATTTTGCAGCGCGTTAGTCACACCATAGCTGGCAGGAAAGGCGAGCAAATCGGCAAGCAGGGCGTAATAGTCGGGAATGTAAATCACCAAACCCGGACAATTGGTTAACGCGCGGTTGATTGTGTTGGTGAAGGCGGCATTATACACCAGACATTGCTGGTGGATGGTGTTCGTGTAGGCGGTGGAAATGTTGAATTGTGGAATGGTTGAAACATCCACGGCACTGGGCATCACCAACGTGCGAACGCCCTTGCCCCAGAGGTTGGTGATAATTTTAAAGTGGTTGGCCTGCGATTGATTGATGTCATCCGCCCATTTGGAAAGCGTGTTGCCGTCATTAGCGGCTGCTTCAAAAAGGTCGGCGTTGTTCACCCAAACAACATAAAGCGAATTGCTGGCATCCGACGGCGCGGTGTAGGTGCCAAGCGTTTTGAGAACATTGCTGCTGTAATTTCCGAAATAGGAAAAGTTATTGGAAGCGATATCGGGCAGCCCTTGCTGTTGCGCCAGAACTTCCACCCAGACCCGGCCATTGGAATAACGTTTGCCGTAATAATTGGTGGAAAGTGGATAGGACACCGAATTGCTGGTCGTCGAGGACAAACTGTCGCCAAAGACCTTAAACGAAGTAAAGGCGGCCGAGACCGGCCGGATCGCCAAGCCAAGCAACGCCAGCCCAAGCGTGAATTGAATCAGACTTTTCACGCCGGAGTTCTAGTGGAAACGGCATGAAAAGTAAACCAACGAAGGCGGTCAGCCCAGCGTCTCATGCCGAATAATAAATACTGCCCCAGCAGGCTTAACAACAAGCACCTGCCCAAAGCACGTGCAGTTGAACGGCGCCATCAGTCCGCGAAATCACGGCCATACCCAGGCGTAAGGGAAACGCACCCGGTAGAGTTGCAGGTTGAAATTGACGAGCGAACTGGAATTCGTGCTCGTCGTAGAAGTCGTTCCCGATCCAGCTCCCGGCACCGGTGGACCGCCCGAACCGCCCGAACCCGGTTCAGCGCCAAAGTTAGCAGGCAACGGTGGGGTTACCACGAATATGGAGGTCGTTGTCGTGGGGCTGTTAAAATTGGCCACCGAAGTCCACGCCGACGCCAGATTGGTGCTGCCATCCAAGAAACCGTTCATGCCCACCGGAACATTCACCAGATCCAGCCGATTGCTGCCGTTGATTTGAGCCAAGCCAGTAATCTGCACGGGGGAGACGAGCTGTTGCGCCATATTTGCCATGATGTAATGCACCTTGGCGGTGGGATCCACGTAGTCCCAGAAAACATAGTTTGCCCCCGGGCCATTCAGCGATTTGTCCGCAAGCGCAGGATCATCCATGGCATCAATGCTAAACGCACCATTGCCCTGATTCAAAAGGGGATTAATCAATCCATAGTCAGCGGGCTTGGATAATAATTTTTGCAGCAGCGCGAAATAGTCCGGCACAACAATGTTGAGCCCCGGGCATTTGGCCCTGGCTTGATCCAGCATGATATAAAATGCCGTATTATAATTCAGGGAAGCCTGACGCAACAGGCTCTTGTATTGAATGTAATTGTTGAATTGCGGAATGGTGGAAATATCGACGACATTCGGCATGATCAAGGTGCGAATCCCCTTGGCGTAGAGACTGGTGATGGCCTTGAACTGATTGGTCACCGCGAGATTGATGACGGTGTTGAACTTATCAATCGTCGGAGACGGATCCAGCGCCGGATAATACAGGTCGGCATTGTTGACCCAGATGACCACCAGCGCATTGTTCGCATCCGCCGGCGGCGTGTAAGCGTTGATTTCAGAGGCTAATTTGTCGCTGGTGTTGCCGAAATACGAATGAATGTTGCTGGCCGCGTTGAAAACCAGCCCTTGCTGCTGCGCCAGCACTTCCACCCACACCCGTCCGTTGGAATAGCGCTTGCCATAATAATACGGCCCCGCACCCGGATTAGTCGCCGTGCAGGAAAGACCGTCGCCAAAGACGTGAAGCGAAGTGAAAGCAGCCGGTGCCGAACAGGCAGCCAACCCCATCAAAATGATGGCCAAAGTTAATTTAATCTGATTTCTCACACGCACTTAATAAACAAATGGCCCAAAAATGTAAAGCAAACGTGCAAACATGTTGTGGCAGTTTAGTATTACAGAAAACGAGGCGGTTTTCCTCAACGACGCTCGTCCTAAAGCCATAACCCGCTTGCGTTGGCAGCGGATTTGCTTGCCCCACGGCAACGCGCGTGCATAACTACGCGGTCGGCTAACCTGTGATTTTGAACCTGAAACCACGACAACCTGTAAAGCTACTGGCCATCATTCTGGCTGGGATTCCGGCTTTAAAAACGGCAGCCAATGGTTTCGCCCTACCGGATCAAGACGCCTTCGCCACCGCACGCGGTGAGGCGGTGGTGGCCACGGCGGACAACCCCTCGGCCATCTATTACAATCCCGCCGGCATCACGCAACTGCCGGGTCACAATGTGCGGGTCGGCGCTTACTTTCTCGACTACAACCTGAGCTTCAAGCCGCTTGCTACCGCAGCCAATGCCGGGAAAACCTATAACGAAACGGAAAATTATGCGGCAATTCCGCGGTTCTTTTATACTTTCACTCCGACCGATATACCCTTGAGTTTCGGCCTGGGCGTGTATGCGCCGTTCGGGGGCAAAATCGGTTGGCCGCAGGACACAGGGTTTCGCGCGGTGGCGACCAGCGGCAAGCTGACCTATCTCACCATCAACCCCGTGATGGCATGGAAAATTTTGCCATCACTCTCCGTCGCCGCCGGCCCGATGGTGAATTATGTGGATTTGCATACGGTTCAGGGCTTGCGTGCCACGTCGAGTCCTTATGTCAATTACTTCCGTTTTAACGGCGACGGCTGGAGCGTGGGCTACAACCTTGGGGCACGCTGGCAACCGCTGGAGCAACTTTCGTTCGGAGCCACATTCCGCAGCCCGGCCAAGGTTTCGTTGAATGGCCAGACCGAATTTGAACAACAACCTTTCATTCCCAGTTCCAGCCGGTCGGCGAGCATGGATCTGACGTTCCCGTTGAGCGCGGTGGGCGGCATTTCCTACCGGCCCACGCCGAAGTGGAATTTGGAATTTGACGCCAGCTACACCGATTGGAGCAGCTTCGGTTCGACCACGATTCATCAATCAAATCCGCCATTCCCGCTGCGCTCCGAAGTTCCCGTGTCGCTCAACTGGGAGCCGAGCTGGATGTATGGATTCGGTGCGACGCGCTATTTTGACAACGGCTGGAACGTGAGCGCCGGCTATGTGTTCAGCGGGAACTCCGTACCGAATGACAACTACACTCCACTCGCGGCGGACATGGACCGGCAGTTCGTCAGCGTGGGCACGGGTTACAAAGGCGAACACTTAAGCTTCGACATCGCCTACCAGTTCGGCTGGGCTCAGACCCATACGGTGACCGGCAGTTCGCCGTCCTCCACGCCGGGACAGATTGCCGGGCAAACGGCGGACGGAAAATATGGCTTCAGCAGCAGCGCGATTTCCGTCTCGGTGGGCTGGCATTTTTGACGGGTCCGCCGGTGAAAGATTCATTTCGCAATCAAGTCAAAGCTCTGCAACATCGCGATCAAATTCGCGTTGAACTTCGCCGGTTGTTCCAGCATCAGAAAATGGCCCACGCCATCAAACATCCGATAGTCCACGCGTGACGAAAGCGTTTTGACGTAGTGCTCGAAGCGGTCGTTCCACAACGGACCACGCGCATTGAGCACAAGCACCGGCACCTCGACGTTTTGCAACGCCCAATCCGGCTGGTCTGCGCCGACCATGCCCGCCGCCGTGCCCGCCATGACGTATTGCGGCGTGACGAGAATTTCCGCCAGCACTTCATCGCGCAATTTTTCCGTGCCGGGATATGGGAAAAAGTCGCTGATGAATTTTTTGGCGTGGGTCAGATATTCCGGCACGCAGAACTGACCGATGAACATCCGCGATTGTTCCGCCGTTCCCGGCGGGCGGCAGAGCAGTCCGTCCACGGACACGAGCGCCGCGACTTTATCTGACGCCTGTTGATACACGCGGCACATGACCGCTGCGCCCATGCTGTGACCGACGAGAATGACTTTTTCCACGCCGATTTCGCGCAACACAGACACCACGGCCCGCGCCAGAAAATCCATGGTGTAGGCGGTGTTTGGCTTGTCGCTCTGGCCGTGGCCCGGCAAATCAATCAGCACCAGCCGCGCGCGAGCCGCCAAGGCCGGAACCTGTTCGCGCCAGAGACCAAGATTACCGCCCCAGCAATGGATAAAGACGAGAGTGGCGCTGCCTTCGCCCAAGCTGACGTAGCGAACTTTGTTGGTGCCAAAAGAGACGAAATGCTCTTTGCCGTCCGCTAGAGTCTGGAGCTTAAGTGAGACCGTCGCCGGGCTGGTTGAGTTGACCATAGTTGATGAGGGTTCTGATTACTATGGCAAATGCTATGCGCGTCGTTTTGTGACGGCAATCGCTAATTATAACGACAATTCTGCGACCGACTGACGGCTGGCTTTTCCATGAATTCCTTGTCCGTTGGCGTGGAAAATGGTGTATTCAGGCCGCCACAATGAGCCAGCACGCCACCAAAAGCCCCGAAACGCAAGCCCTCCCGACGACGACCAAAAAAAAGGCGCACGTCGGTTCCGCCCTCACCGCGACCGGTGGACGCGAAGGATGCGTGGTATTCCAAGCCGCTAACGGATTGGAAATTCAAGGCACGCTGTTGCGCCTGACCCGGCATGTCGTGGCCTTTGAGATGTATCAACCGGATGTTGAATTGCGCGTTTCGGAAGTGCTAAACGGCTTCAAGATCATCACCGGCGGCCGCACGATTTTTTTTGGCCGGGCGGTGGTCAGCGGCTTGGTCAATCCCGGCACGATGGTGGAGTGCGAAGCCAAGTTGAGCGCGCCGGAAACCGAGGCGGCTTTTTTCCTGCCGCCGCCCGCTGCCGGTCTCACCCCGCAGGCGGCTTACGACGAATTTTTTCGGCAGTGGCAAAACGATTACCGGATCACCCCGGAATTCAAAGTGCTGGTCACGGACATCCAGGCGTTTCTCACCGGCGTGCGGCAATGGCTGGAACAGATTCAATTTGAACTGCGCGAAAACAACGACAAAAACGCTGCCGCCCGCGAGCGGGAGATTTTGGAATCCACCGCGCAGCGGGTCATCACCACTTTCAACTTGCAGCATGAGCGGTTCGAGGAACTGGCGTATGCCATCCCGCCGGAGCTGCACGGCACGCATCAGGATTTTGTCCGCCGCCACTGGCACCGTTTGTTTTTGTGCGCGCCGTTCGGACATCGCACGTTTCACAAGCCGCTCGGTTACGCCGGAGATTATGAAATGATGAACATGATCCACCGGAACCAGCCGGAGGGCCGGACGCTTTACGAAAAATTGATCCATTTCCTGCTGGTGAGCCAGTGGCCGGCGCTGTCCGTGCGCAACCGCATCGCGCACCTGAAGGAAAAGCTGATTCACGAAACCGCCCGCGTGGTTCGCGCCAAAAAGCGGGCGCGCATTCTGAACATCGGGTGCGGGCCGGCGTGGGAGATTCAGGATTTCATGCGGGAAAGCGCCTTGAGCAATGAGGCGGATTTTACGCTGGTGGATTTCAACCAGGAGACGCTGGATTACACGGGCGGCAAGCTGAACGAACTGATGCGCTCACTCGGCCGCCATCCCCGGGTCGAAACGCTGAACATGTCGGTGAATCAGTTGCTGCGGCGCGCCGTGCGGCAGGGCAGCTTTGGCCTGGAGGGCAACTACGATCTGATTTATTGCGCGGGGCTGTTTGATTATCTCTCGGAAGACACCTGCCGCGAGCTGGTGGGTTTGTTCCATCGCAACCTGCACCCGGGCGGGCTGGTCGTGGTCGCGAACATGAATGACAGCAAGCCGTTTCGTAATTTCATCGAATTTGTTTTGGACTGGCAACTAATCTACCGGACGGCGGCTGAGGTCGGGCGCTTCGCCCCGGATCTGGGATTGGATGAAATGCGAGTGGTGGCCGAGCCGTCGGCGGTGAACCTGTTTCTACACGTGCGAAAACCGGACTGACATGCCGATTATCCCTCCAGAATTTCGCGCCGCGTATCGGGAATTCGATCGCGAGCTGACCATCCGCAAGACGCGGCTGGGCTGCCTCATCGGGATCATTCTGGTGCCGATGTTCACCGCATTGGATCACTACATGTATCCAGACCGGACGCAGTCCTTTCTTATCGCGCGCATGATCTGCTCGGTGTTGATGGCCTTTCTGTATCCGACAATCGGCACGGAATTCGGCCGCAAACATTATCGCTTTCAAGGCGTGGTCATTTTGTTCCTGCCTTCGGCGATCATCGCGTGGATGGTTTACACCACGGACGGCGCGGCTTCGCCGTATTACGCCGGGCTGATTTTGGTGATGATGGTGCTGGCAGTGGTGCTGGATTGGACGTTCTGGCAAAGCGTGGTCTCGGTGTTATTGGTCTGGGTGCTTTATCTGTCGGCCTGCCTGTTTTCGCCTGCGCCGTCCGAGCTGGGCCTCTTGGTGAACAACGCCTTTTTCCTCGTCTCCACCGGCATCACGATCATTATCGGATCGAAATTTCATACCGACATCCGCCAGCGAGAATTCGTCTCCCGTTGTGAATTGGATAAAAACCGGAACGAGCTGGAAGTCGTCAACACCAAGTTGAACGAACAAAACGACGCTCTCAATCAGGCCAACCGCGAAATCAAGGAGGCTGAAATGCAGATCGTCCAATCTGAAAAAATGTCGTCCCTCGGCCGCTTCAGCGCGGGCCTGATGCACGACATCCTCAATCCGCTGAACTATGCCCGCACCGGGCTGTTTATCCTGCGCAAGAAAGCGCGCAAACTCACGCCGGAGCAGCAGGCGGAAACCGAGCCGGTGCTGGCGGACATCGAGGACGGTCTGCAACGCGTGGACAACATCGTCTCCGATCTGCGCACCTTCACCCATCCCGGCGAGCAGGCCGCCGAAGCCCTGGATCTGGCGGAGATTTTCAAAGTTTCCCTCCGCTTCGTCTCCGGCGAATTGAAGGAGAAAAACATTTTACTGAAACTGGAGCTGGCACCCGGCCAGACCATCTGGGTCAGTCGCAACCAGTTCATTCTCGTGCTGGTCAACCTGCTGGAAAACGCCATTGATGCGCTGGGCGAAAAGACCTTTGCCAATGGCGAGCCAGCCACGATCCACATCACCAGCCGTCTCGAAAACGACCGCACGTTGATCTTCATCCGGGACAATGGGCCGGGCATCGAGCCAAAAAATGTCGCGAAAATCTTTGACCCATTTTTCACTACCAAGGACATTGGTCAGGGCACCGGTTTGGGCTTGAGCATCTGCTTTGGCATCATCCGCGGCTACGGCGGCAGCATCAGCGTCAACAGTGAGCTCGGTAAATTTTGCGAGTTCACTCTCGACCTGCCCGCCACCCAAACTAAAATTGAAAATGGAAACTGATTACGACTATAAAAAATTTGGCGTGTTGTATGTGGATGACGAGGAACGGTCGCTGTCACTTTTCCGGCAGGCCTTCGACGACGAATTCCGCATCTTCACCGCGTCCAATGCGCAAGCGGGTTTCAAAATCCTCGAGGAACACGGCCACGAGATCGGGATCCTGATGACTGACCAGCGGATGCCCGGCGAAAAGGGTGTCTGGCTGCTGGAACGCGCGCGGCAGCTTCGTCCCCGCATCTTGCGCATTCTGGTCACGGCTTACACCGATATGGACGCCGCCATCCAGGCCGTGAACAGCGGCTCGATTTACAAGTATGTGACCAAGCCGTGGGACCCCGCGCAACTGGAGCTGACGCTCAAGCACGGGCTGGAGTTTTTCACCGTGCAATCCGAGCGCGATGAATTGCTGCGCGAAAAAATGTCCGTGTTGCGCAATATGATGATTGCCGACCGCATTGTCAGCCTCGGTCTGCTGGCCGCCGGATTGAGTCATCACATCCGCAATTCCATGGTAGCCGTGAAAACCTTTCTGGAACTTGCGCCCAGCAAAATGGTGGAGGAAAAGGCCAGCGCCGAAGGTTTGCGCGATCCGGATTTTTGGAAGGAATACCACCAGAACGTCCAGTCCCAGATCGAGCGGGTTAACATTCTGCTCAACGATCTGCGCACCGCTTCAGACAACAAAACCGGCACGCCGTTTGCCGACGAAATCAAGGTGCGCGCCGCCATCACCGGCATTCTCGACAGCCTGCAACCCGCGCTCGCCGCCCGGCGGATCGAAGTGGAAAACCAGATTCCCGAAACGCTTCCGCCCATCCACGTGGATTTACCCAAGTTCACCCGGCTGTTCGAACTATTATTAAAGGACGAGCTTGCCATGCTGCCAGCCGGTGGTCGCATTCAGCTTACCGCCGAAGAAGCGATGCGAAATGGCCGACCCGAAGTCGCCATTCACCTGACTGACAATGGCCCCGCTTTGCCGCAGGATGCACTTCGGGTGGTGCTTGACCCGTTTACCGGAGGCGCTCCTTCGGAATATGGCATCAATCTGATGGCATGCTTTTTCATCGCGCACCATCACGGCGGCACGATTGAAGCCCGGAATCTTCCCGGCAACGGCAATACTTTTGTCATCCACCTGCCCCTTAAACCCGAGCCAACGTCAACCAGTTCTGATGACACCCAATTCCTTAAAAGAGCACTGCTCAATGAACAACTTTGGGACAAACTCATCTCCCAAGCTTAGCCCAACAAAAATGGATACAATTTACTCATTTTTCAGTTCGTTGGGGAAAAACAACCAATTTTGGATGCTTTGAAGATGCTACTTTAACCTTTAACCGCTCCAATTCGGGACATGTGTCCAAAAACAAGATTCGGTTGACCTTTTTCTGATTTCTGTGAAAGATGGGACAAGTGACGGCGAGCATTCACTATTTGCCTGAGAGGCGTGCGCGATGAAGACGATTCTTGTCGTATCATCGCATCCCGGTTTTGCCGAGGACATCCGCTCAAGCCTGAGTGCCGATCAATACCGCATCATCCACCGGGTCAACGTCGAGGAAGCCGAACCGCTCCTCGTTCACGGGCTGGCGCACGCCTGCATCCTCGATGCCAATCTCGTGGGGATCGAAAGCATTTGGGGAATTGATAAACTCCGCCGGCGCGATACGCAAACTCCCATCATCGCCTTTACCGAACCCACCCAGTCGGACTGGCAAGAAGAGGCCTTTCTCCACGGCGTCACTCAGGTGCTCATCAAGCCCGTCCGGCAACGACTGTTGAACTCCGTGCTCGAACGAATCTGGCACACCCCGGCCGCGTTCCGCCCGACGACGAATGTCCCGCCCGGAAATACCGCGCTGTTTGAGCGCACCGCGACTGATCCCAACGCCGGGGGGCGCTATGTGAATGCGGCACAAACCCTCAATGTGCTCCGCGATTTCTCGCCGATTCTGACGCATTCGCTGAACGCCGAGGCGATGCTCAAACAGTTTTTGCAATTTCTCCGCGACACCTTGAGCGTCAATCGCGCCGCCATTTTTCTGAACCGGCCCTGTTCGCCGCTGGCCGAGGTCATGTTGCCCGCCGACAACCGACGCCTGCGCTCCGCCGCCGCCGTGGGTGTGGCCAGCGGGTTGCTGGAACATTTTGAATTGTCGCTGGATTCCGGCATCGGCTACCAGATCAACCGGCTCGGCCGCATCCTGCGCCGCGACAACGACGAAGCCCGCGCTGACGCTGAGACGCAAAAGGAATTTGAACTGCTCGGCGCGCAGGTCGCCGTGCCCATCACCAATCGCGACACAATCATCGGCGTCGCCATTTTCGACGGACGCGTCACGGGCGAACCGCTCGTGAACGTGGAGTTGGAACTCATTTTCCATCTGCTGGAACAGGTCGGCCTCGCGCTCCGCAATATCTGGCTGCACGACCAACTGGCCGGCAATCACGAGATGATGACCGGCGTGCTGCGCGAATTGAGCAGCGCCTGTGTCGTGGTCGGCCGCGACCTCCAAATGCTGCACGCCAACAAGTCGGCCCAGCGCATTTTCGGCCGCAAAAACGAACGCGGCAGCCGGCTGGAGTTCAGCGACCTGCCGCCGGCGCTCGGCTCGAAAATTTATCAGGTGCTCCGAACCGGCGCAGCCTTGGAACCGTTCCGTTACGAACCGGAAACTTCGCCCGGAACAATTTTCCGGATCAGCATTCTGCCGTTTCAACACGGCAATTCCTCCGTGCCGGTTTCCGTGCTGCTGACCGCCGAAGATTTGACCGAGAGTGAGCAGTTGAGCCAGTTGGAAGTCGAGGCCGCCAATCTCCGCCTGCTCAATTCCATGTCCTACCGGCTGGTGAACGAGATCGGCAACCTCGTCGTCTCGCTCGACACGCACCATCAGCTGTTCAACGAACGGTTTAACGACCCGGAGTTCCGGAAATCTCTGGGCGAATCCCTCGGCGAAAGCATCAAACGCATCATGCGTCTGAAAAATCAAATGCGGTTTCTGGCACGTGAAGGACAATTTGAACAGGAACCCTTCGTCATTAAAAAGTTGGTGGAGGATGCCTATCAGGAGGCGACACAGCTTCAAGACGGCAGTGCAGCTCAGTTAAAGTTCGAAAGCCCCGGCAAGCCGCTGACGGTGGTGGGCGACCGGGCCGCGTTGAAACACGCGCTGTCCGAGATCATGCTCAACGCGCTACAGGCCAACCCTCGGAATCCAAGAATTGACGTATCGCTCCAGACCGCCGGCACGAGCGGCGGACGCTCCGTGACGATTGAGGTGCATGACAACGGCCGGGGCTTTGATGCCGAGGCCGCCAAAAAAATTCCCACGCCCTTCTACTCCACCCGCGTCACCGGTCTCGGCCTCGGCCTCACGGTGAGCCAGAAAATCATCGAGAACCATCACGGCAAACTGGAGATCGTCCCCTCGGAATCCGGCGTGGTCCGCGTCTCCCTCCCCATGCCAGCAGCGGCGAATTGATTTCCGTCGCGAAATTTTCCCAACAAAAAACCCGCAGGAAAATCCTGCGGGTTTTGCTTTGAAAAATTCGGACTAAGCACCGTTGTCGCCGATGGCTTCGACCGGGCAGCCTTCCTTGGCTTCCTTGCAACGCGCTTCCTCTTCGGGCGTGGTGGGTTGCTTGTAAACGAGCGAGTAGCCGCCGTCGTCGTTGCGCTTGAAATTGTCCGGGGCCGTTTCGCGGCACAGGTCGCAGTCAATGCACTGATTGTCCACGTAGTATTTGCCGGGTGCGTTTTCGGGATATTTGTTTGCTGCGTCAGCCATAAATTTATTAAAAAGTTCGGCAAAAGGATGGCTGGCGCAGGCTGTAATGGCAAGCAAGATTCACTGCGGACGGGAATTAAAACTTTTCATTCAACCGTGGATAAGTATCTTTGCGGCCATGCAGAAAGGCAGTTTTCGTAACACCAAAATCGTTTCCACCCTCGGACCAGCCACAGACTCCGCCGAAATGATCGGCAAGCTCATTGACGCCGGCGTCAACGTCTTCCGCCTGAACATGTCCCACGCACCCCACGACTGGGTGCGCCGCGTATTCGCGGACATCCGCACGGAATCCGCCAAGCGTTCGCGCTTCACCGGCATCCTGATGGACACGCAAGGACCCGCCATCCGCACCGGCGATTTGAGCGTGCCGCTGGATTTGAAGCCCGGCCAGAAATTCACCCTCACCGTGCGCGGCGAAAAATCCGAGGAAGAGCATTCCGTAGATGTGAACTACGAGAATTTCATCAACGACATCAGCGTCGGCGACGTGGTGCTCATGGACAACGGCGCGATCGAGATGAAGGTGCTCGCCAAGGATGGCAACAAGGTGGAATGCGAAGTTCTGACAGCCGGCAAACTCGGCAGCCGCCGGCATATCAATCTGCCCGGCGTCAAAGTCAGTTTGCCCGCGCTCACCGCCAAGGACATCAAGGACGTGAAGCTTGGCCTGGAACTCGGCGTGGATTTCATCGCGCTGTCCTTCGTGCGCGAATCCCGCGACCTGCTCCAGCTCCGTGAAATGTTCGAGGAAGGCAAACCCGCGCCGTTCGTCATCGCCAAGATTGAGGATCAGGAAGCGATTAAAAATTTGGAATCCATCGTGCGCGAAGCCGACGGCATCATGGTGGCGCGCGGGGATCTGGGCATTGAAATTCCTTACGAAGAACTGCCCATCGTCCAGCGCCGCATCGTGAAGACGTGCCTGCGCATCGGCCGTCCGGTCATCGTCGCCACGCACATGCTCGAAAGCATGATCAATTCGCCAATGCCCACGCGTGCGGAAGTGACCGACGTGTCCAACGCGATTTTTGAAGAGACCGACGCCATCATGTTGAGCGGCGAAACCACCGTCGGCAAATACCCGCTCAAGTGCATCGAGGTATTCGACAAGATTTCCAAACGCATCGAGCGCAGCGGCAGCGCACAATTCCACGACGCGGCGGAACTGGTCAACCCGCGCCAAAAACTGGTCAAGAGCGCCGTGGTCATGGCCAATGAACTCAAGGCGGCGGCGATTCTTTCCTTCACCCGCCACGGCCACATGGCCCGTTACGCGGCCTGGATGCGCCCGCGTTACTCGCCCGTCTATGCGATGTGCGACAACCAAAAATCGGCCAACGAACTCACGCTAAGCTGGGGCGTGACGCCCTTCGTCATGGATTTTGATTTCATCAATCCGCAGAACACCATCGAGGAAGGTTTGAAAAAACTGACCGAATCCGGCCGCCTGCAACGCGGCGAAACTGTCGTGATCATTGGCGCCATTTCCGTCGGGACCGAAATCGTGGACGCCGTCCAGATGCGCGTGGTCTAAAGCGCGCAAGCCGCCAAAACGCCCCGCACTTGACAAAGTTGGCCCGGGGACGAGGTTGGGCCATGAGGGTGAACCGGACATTAATGACGGTTGGATTGTTAGGTGTCCTGCAAACTGCGGTCATCGCGCAACCCACCGGCTCAAATCTGTCTGCCTCCGGCTCCAAAGCACAAATACAACCTTCGTATCCGCCGGTTGAATACAAATTGGAAACCAGCAAGGGCGAAAAGCCAGCGGCTGATACGATCATGCGGATTAACGGCTCAAGCTCCCAAGCCTGGACCACCATCGCCACGCAGCGGCAAAATCCATCGGTGTTTCATGACGTCAGCACGCATGAGCCCGAGTTGTGTTTGTTCTCCTTTGGACATAAACCGTGGAAATGAGATGCCACGGTTTCGGAGCGCGCAGTGAATTCCTGCCTTCCTGCTGGAAAGAGAGGTGTTATTTCAACGCATCCGCCGCCGCTGCCGCCAAATTGATCACCGTGTTCGGAAACAGTCCGAGCCAAAAGATGCCTGCGATGCAAACCCACGCGGCGAGTTTTGCCGGAGCCGAAAGTTCGATAACCGACAGATCCTTCGGTTCCTTGCTCCAGTAAATCGCGCGGATGACGCCGAAATAGTAGTAGAGTGAAATCACAACGCCCGCCAACGCCGTGAAGACGAGGCAATAGTAGCCGTGATTGCCAGTTGCCTGCGCCGTTTCAACTACGGACTTCAGCAGCAAAAATTTCCCAAAGAATCCCGCAAGCGGCGGAATGCCCGCGAGCGACACCATCGCGATAGTCATCGTCGCAGCGAGCAGCGGTGAACGCTGGCTCAAACCGGCGAGACCGGAAATGTCTTCCGTATCCAGATGCCGTAGCACGAGGGCGATGACCAGGAATCCCGCCAGCACCGTGAACAGATAGCCGGCGAGATAATACAAAATGGCCACCTGACCGCTGGCGTTCAGCGCCGCGACACCCAGCATGAGATAACCGGCGTGTGCGATGCTGGAATAACCAAGGAGGCGCTTGATGTTTTGCTGCGGCAGCGCGCAGAGGTTGCCGTAAAGAATCGTGATGCCGGAAATGATGATGAACAATGTCGCGAACGCTTGAGTGTGCGTCACACTGGGAACGGCGCTGAATAAAAACCGGAGCAACAGGACAATGCCCGCCGCCTTGGAACCCACCGCGAGAAATGCGGTCGTCGGCGTCGGCGCGCCTTGATAGACATCCGGCGCCCAGATCTGAAACGGAAACGCAGCGATCTTAAATCCGAGGCCAACCAGCACCAGCAGGACGCCCAGCAAAAAGATTTTGCTGTCCAAGAACTGCGGCGCAACGGCGGCGAGTTCGGTGAAATTCAATTTGCCTGTCGTGCCCCAGATCAGCGCGATACCGAACACCATGAATGAGGAGGACAGCGCACCAAGTATGAGATATTTCACGCCCGCTTCCAGCGCGGCCACTTTACTGCGTTGAAAACTGACGAGAACATAGAACGTGATGGTGATAAGTTCGATGGAGACGAACAGCATCGCAAAGTCATTCGACGATGCGGCGAACAACATGCCCGCCAGCGCAAAAACGATGAGCGAATAATATTCCGAAATCGCCACCAACCGGTCGGAAAACTCCACCGCAATGAACAAAACCAGAATGGCCGCGATGAGAAAGAAGCGTTTAAAGAACAGCGAGAGACCGTCGTTGATGAACGAGCCACCGAAGGCCGTTCCCGCGAGACTGCAACTGCCACTACCGCTCAAGCTCATGAGCAACAGCGCGCCGAGCGCCGCGATGGCCGCGTAGCCAATGAACTTGCGCCGCTCGGCGGGCATGAACAGATCCGCCAGCATCAGCACGAGGCCAAGGCCGATCACCGAAATTTCCATACCGATCAGGGAAGTGTTCATCAGTTGCGAACTCCAGAATTGTCAGCCTGCGCGACCTGCTTGGCCGGCGACGAGACGGATGCGATTTGCGTCACGATTTTATCCGCGTCAGGATTAATCTTATCTGTCAGCAAACGCGGCCAGAAACCAAAGATCAACAGGCCCACGAGCAGCATGAGATACGGCAGCTTGCGCCAGAGGTGGGTGACCGCGGTGATGGAATTCCATTTTTCCGGCAACGGCCCATGCAGAACAGTGCGGATGGCGCGCGTCATGTAAACACCGCCAATGACCAGCGCCCCCCACAGCGCCAGCACCGTGACGACCGGGAAAGCTTTCCAAGCACCAAAGAACACCGTGGCTTCACCGACGAAATTCGCAAAGCCGGGCAAACCGCAGCCCGCCATCGCCGCCATCACCAGGCAGGTGCCGATGAACGGCAGCTTGCGGCAAAGCCCACCGAGCTCGCTCATCTGCAGCGTGCCCGTCTGATTGTAAATATAGCCGCTCAACGCGAACGTCAGCGCCGCGAGGAAGCCGTGGGCGATCATGATCAGCACCGCGCCCGTGACACCGATCAGGTTCAAGCTCGCAATGCCAAGGAAAATAAAGCCCATGTGTGCCACGCTGGAATTACCGATGAGCAGATTGAGATCCTTTTGGCGCATCGCCACCCAGCCGACATACAGGATGTTGCCGACGCAGAGCCACGCGAGGATATTCATCCAGCTTTGGGCTGCTTCCGGCATCATGGGCAACGCGACCCGGATGATACCGTAGAGACCGAATTTCTTCAGCACCCCGGCGTGCAGCATGGCGGTCGGCGACGGCGCGACGCCGTAGCCCAGCGGTGCCCAAGAGTGGAACGGCCAAAGCGAAACCAGAATACCGAAACCGAACAGCAACAGCGGGAAGATGAAATTCTGCGCGTTGACCGCGAGCGGATTGGCTTTGGCGTGTTCGATAAGCTTCGGGATGTCGAACGTGTTCGCGCCGGATTGCACATAGAGCGCGATTAGCCCAATGAGCGCGATCAGCGCGCCGATGCTCAAGTAAAGTGTGATCTGAAAGGTCGCGTAGTTCTTCTTTTCGCCCCGGCCCCAGACACCGATCATGATGAACGTCGGAATCAGCGCGAGTTCGTGCAAGAAATAGAAGAAGAACAAATCAAGTGACGCAAACGCGCCGAGAATGCCACCGGTCATCACAAGCAGCAGGATGTAAAATTCCTTCTCACGAGTCTGGATTTCCCAAGAGCAGAGCGTGGCGGCGAACGCGACAATCGCGCCCATCAAAATCAAACCGACGTTCAAGCCGTCCACGCCGACGTGGTAACTGATGCCGAGCGATTCCACCCACGGAATTTGTTGCACGAAACGGTAGCCGTCCGCATCCGGCGTGGCGCAGCCGTAGGCGCAAAACATTTTCACCGCCAGCACCGCCGAGATGAGCGTGGCCAGCACCGCGATGCCGCGGATGATGACACGGTAATTGCGCGGCACGACGACGAGCGCCAGCGCGGCTACAATCGGCCAACCTGCAATGTATGTTAAAATGGACGTCGTCATTTATTTTCCCAAAACGAAATAGAGCAATACCGCCACGCCGAGCACGAACAGGAAGGCGTAGGTTTGCAGGTTGCCGGTTTGCACCAGGCGCAGCGCACGACCGGCCAGATCCGTGCCGCCGCGAATGCCGCCGATGGTGAAGCCCTCGAGCAGCCAGCGATCAATCCAGCCGGCCACCGCCGCGATGAAATCATGCGCGCGAATAAACGTGGCTTCGTAAATTTCGTCGAAGTAAAACCGATTCGCCATCCAGCGCGCAAACCAGCCCAGCTTGGCCGGCAACGGATCGCTCGCGGCGTTCTTGTAAATGGCCAGCGCCGCAAAAAAGCCGATCAACACCACACCAAGGCCGCATAGCATCGGAAACGGCTTGCTCAGCGGTTCCAGAAATTGCTGCGAGACGGTGAGCGCTTCGTGTTCAGTCGAAAACTGCGCCCCGTAATTATTACTGATGCCAATGAATCCACCGGCGAACGCCAGAACCGCCAGCGCCAGCAACGGCAGCGTGATCACCAACGGCGATTCATGCGCGTGCGAAGCTCCCTTGGATTTCTCCTTGCCGAAGAACACCACAAAGAAAAGTCGGAACGTGTAGAAGGTCGTCAATGCGGCGGCGAAAACGGCCACACCAAAGAGCAAATAGTTTTTCTGGTCCAGCGCCTGCGCGAGGATGGCGTCCTTGGAATAGAAACCGCTGAACGGCGGGACACCGCACAAGGCGAGCGAGCCGATCAAGAATGTCCAAAAGGTGATGGGCATTTTTTTGCGCAGGTTGCCCATCTGCCAGATGTCCTGTTCGTGATGCATTCCGATGATCACCGAGCCGGCAGCGAGGAACAGCAGCGCCTTGAAGAACGCGTGCGTGGTCAAATGGAACATCGCCGCCGTCGGGCCGCTCAAGCCAACGGCCATGACCATGTAGCCGAGCTGCGACAGCGTCGAGTAAGCGATGATGCGCTTGATGTCATTTTGCTGCACTGCCATGAACGCCGCGAGCAAGGCCGTGAAACCACCGATGTAAGCGATGACTTGCAAGGCCGCGTGATCGAATAAGAACAAGCTGCGGCAAAGCATGTAAACACCAGCCGCCACCATCGTCGCGGCATGGATCAAGGCGGACACGGGCGTCGGGCCTTCCATCGCGTCCGGCAACCAGACGTGCAGCGGGAATTGAGCGGACTTGCCCATCGCACCGCAGAAAATCAGCAAGCCCGCCAGCGTGGCGCTGGTTCCGAGCAAGGCAGGATTCGCCAGAAGCGTAGATTGCAATTCACCGAAGTTCAGCGAGCCGAGCAAACCCCAGACCATCAGGATCCCGAACAGAAAACCGAAGTCGCCGAGACGATTCGTTATGAAGGCTTTTTTCGCCGCGTCGCCGGCGCTGGGTTTTTCAAACCAGAAGCCGATGAGCAGGTAGCTGGACACACCGACCAGTTCCCAGAAGATGAACATCATCAGGAAATTGTTCGCCAGCACGATGCCGAGCATCGAGAACGTGAACAGGCTCATGAACGCGAAGAAGCGCGACATGCTGCGGTCTTCGTGCATGTAGCCGTAGGAATAAATATGAATCGCACCACCGACGCCGGTGACGATGAACAACATCATCATGCTCAAGGCGTCGAGCTTGAGCCCGAAATCCACGCTCAATCCGCCGATGGACAGCCAGCTAATCGAAGTTTCCGTGACTTCAGGATGAAAACCATTGGCCGCAACGAACAGGCAGGTCAACACGAAGCCCGCCACCACTGCGCCGATGGAGATGAGGCTGCTGAGCACCTTGCTGCGCAACGTGAACAGCGTTATCACCGCCACTGACAACAGCGGCAGGAACAAGATCAGCCATGGAAAAAGTTCGTGTTTCATCCGTCAGAGTTTCATCGAGGTCAAATCTTCGACATGCGCGGACTGGCGTTTGCGAAACAGCGCCACGATCAGCGCGAGGCCGACCGCCACTTCCGCCGCCGCCACGGTGATGATGAAAAACACCAGCACCTGGCCGTCGAGCTTGTCATTGAACCGCGAAAAGGAAACGAGGGCGAGGTTGGCCGCGTTGAGCATCAACTCCAGCGACATGTAAATCACCAGCAGGTTGCGCCGCAAGATCACGCCGAGCAGACCCAGGCAAAACAGGATCATGCTCACGGCCAGATAATGTTGGAGTCCGACGTGCATTTTATTCGAGTTTCTTTTTGCTCAACAGGATCACGCCGATCATCGCCACGAGCAGCAGCACGGAGACGATTTCAAACGGCAGGGTGTATTGTGTAAACAACAGTTTGCCGAGCGCGTAGGTTTCGCCTTCGAGCTTCGGGGCGTCCACGCCGGGCTTGGCCGAGGCGAGCGCCTTGATGAAAATGGAAACGATGCCGCCGACGGAAACCAATCCCGCGGCGAGACCGAAGAATTTGATTTTGCGCCGCGCTTCTTCCTTCAAGTCGAGCAACATGATGACGAACAGGAACAGCACCATGACCGCGCCGGCGTAAACGAGGATCTGCACCGCCGCGAGAAAGAACGCATGCAGCAGCAGGAACAATCCGCTCATCGAAATGATCGTCAGCACGAGAAACATCGCGCTGGTGACGGGGTTGCGGCTGAACGGATTCGCGATGACGAGCACGGCGCACAGCAGGGTGAGCGCCGCGAAGACGTAGAACAAAACGTCTTCCACGCCGCCGGCAGTGATCAAATTGTTGATGGCTTCCATTACTGATTAAAGTTTCACCGGAAAACTTTCCTGCGCCTTCGCTTCTTCCAGTTTGTGTTTCCATTTCTGGATGCCGCCAACTTCACCGCCGAGCGACAGGAGTTTTTCCTTGTTGTAAATCATCTCGCTGCGGCTCAAGCCGGTGAGCGAATAATCCTGCTGGAGGAAAATCGCCTCCTCCGGGCAGACTTCCTGGCAAAAGCCACAGAAGATACAGCGGAGCATGTTGATCTCGAATTCCGCCGGCATCTTTTCCGCGTTGGTGCGATCAGCCTTCTGACCGGCGTTTCCAGGCGGCGTGATGCGGATGGCTTTCGGCGGGCAGACAAATTCGCAGAGCTGGCAGGAGACGCACTTCGTATTGCCTTCCTGATCCTTCACGAGATACGGCGCGCCACGATAACCGGTCGGCAGCGTCCATTTCTGCTCGGGATACTCCATCGTCACGACCTGGCCCCGGAAGAGCGTGTTGTAGGCGTGCTTGAGCGTGACTTTCAATCCGCCGACAATCGCCGGCAGATAAAGCTTTTCCCAAAACGTCAATGGTTTGCGGTTAACAATCATGCGTCACTCGTCATCCTAAATTTCCTGGGCACCGACAAACTTCAGCAGCTTCTCAAAGGGGATGTCCACGATGAGCTTCTGCCCGTTGGAGAACATCAGGATCGTCGCCTTCGGGGTCGGCTGCATCGAGGCGATATGTTCCGTGTTGAAACAAAAATCGGCGTTCTTGCCGCTCACGTCGTCCGTCAATGTTGTCTTGATGTATGCCATAACGGTTGCCTTTCGTTTAGTTGCTGCTCTTCAACCACAGCCAGATGGCCGTGGCCAAAATGTTCACCAACGCCAGCGGCAAAAAGCGACGCCAGCCCAAATCCATCAACTGGTCGTAACGGAAACGCGGGAACATCCAGCGCACCCAGATGAACACGACCATGAAGAAAAGCATTTTCGCCAGGAACACGCCGACATGCGCGAGGCCCATGCCGAGCGACGTCGCCGGATGATCGAGGCCCCAGAACGGCAGCGTCCAGCCGCCGAAGAACAGCGTCACCATCATCGCCGAGGACGAAACCATGTTCGAATATTCCGCGAGAAAGAAGAGCGCAAACTTCATCGAACTGTATTCCGTGTGGTAGCCGCCGACGAGTTCCGTTTCTGCTTCCGGCAAATCGAACGGCGTGCGGTTGGTTTCCGCGAAAGAGGCCACCATGAAAATCACGAACGAGATCGGCGCATAGATGACCAGCCAACCGTTGTTCGCCTGCCACGAAATGATCTGGTTCAGATTCAAGGCACCGACGATGAGCAGAACCGGAATGACCGACATGCCCATGGAAATTTCATACGAAATCATCTGCGCGCTCGAACGAATGCCGCCGAACATCGGATACTTGGAGTTCGCCGCGTAGCCCGCCAGGACGATGCCATACACGCCCATCGAAACGATGCCGAACGTGTAGAGGATGCCGACGTTCAAGTCCGCGATGACCATCTTCTGATCGCCGATCACCGAGCCGAAGGGAATCACCGCGACCGTGAGCATCGCCGGAATCACCGACACCGCCGGCGCGAGCCAGAAATAAATTTTCTTCACGCCCGCCGGGGTGAAGTCTTCCTTGAACATGAACTTCAAACCGTCCGCCAGCGGCTGGAAAAGACCGAGGCGCACCAGAATCATTCCGCCCGGAATATATTTCATGAACGGCGGCGCCGTGCGGTTCGGTCCAACGCGGTCCTGAATCCACGCCGAAATTTTGCGCTCAGCCAGCACGGAATACGCGACCAAGCCCTGCACCACACCGACGACGATGGCGATCTTGACCAAGCTGAAGATGATGAATTTCCAGTCCATTTTAGATTTGCACCGTCACGCCGGTGTCGCCGAGCGATTGCCACGTCAAACCGTTAAACGCAGGCACTTCCTTCGCCATTTGATTGAACAGACCTTCGATGGTCACGAAGCCGTTCTGGCCGGTGACATTGTGGACGAGGTCATGCAAAAATTCCCACTCAGCCCGCGCGTCGCCGGGGGCTTCGACGGCCTTCATGAATTTCTGGACGCGGCCCTTGCCGTTGGTGAATGTGCCGCGTTTTTCCGCGTGCGCCGCACCGGGCAAGACGTAATGCGCCAGCTTCGTGGTCTCGTTTGCGTGGAGGTCGCTGACGACGAGCGTTTCCAGTTTCGCGAGCAATTCCGGCGTGAGGCTATGTTCGGTGACGACTTCGCCCACCGTTTCGCGCTCGCGCAACTTCGCCTTCGCAACGCCGTGCTTGGCGATGTTTTCGCCAAAAACGAGGAGCGTCTTGATTTTGCCGGACTCAATGCCGTCGGCAATCTTCTGCAAATTCACACCCATCTCGGTGAAGCAAATGCCGGTGAGTCGCGCGCCGTTCGTGTTCGGATTTTTGTCCGCACTGACGAGCAGCTTGTCGGCCTGACCCGTGCGGGCGATTGAATCGCTGATCGCGCCGAGCTTGGCCTTCAATTTCGAGATCAGCCACAGCTCTTCGTTCGTCTGCCGCGCCGAGGCAATGATGGCGACGGAACCGGCCGGAGCTTTCTTGAGCTTGTCGGAAATTTCGTTGAGCGCCGCCGTCCACGTGGATTTCTGGCCGCGCACCAGAACGTCTTTCAAACGGTCGGCGTGACCGATCCACTTGTAATTCAGACGTCCGGCGTCGCACATCCACGAGGCGTTGACGGCGTCGTTGTCGCGCGGGGTGTAGCGGTAAATCTTTTCCTCGCGCGAACCGATGAGGACGTTGCAACCCGTCGCGCAGCTCGTGCAGACGCTCTTGGTTTCCTTAAGGAACCACGCGCGCATCTGGAAACGGAAATCTTTCGACGTCAACGCGCCGACCGGACAAATGTCCACCGTGTTCAACGTGTAATTGTTGTCGAACGGCATTCCGGGGAACGTCGCGATCGTGTTGTAGCTGCCGCGATTGATGATGCCGAGTGCGTCGTCCTGCGCGATATCACGCGTAAAGCGGATGCAACGCGTGCAAAGAATACAGCGCTCCGCATCCAGCATGATGCGCGGTCCGAGATCCACGGCCTTCGGCTTGTGCACTTTCGCTTCGACGAAGCGGCTTTCCGCCTGACCGTAGTCCACGGAATATTCCTGCAACTTGCATTCGCCGGCCTGGTCGCAGATCGGACAGTCGAGCGGATGGTTGATGAGCAGCGATTCGAGGACGCCTTCGCGCATCTGCTTCACGGCGGGCGTCTTCGTGTAAATTTCCATGCCCGGCGAAATCGGCGTCGCGCAGGAGATCGCCGGACGCGGCGACTTGGCGATCTTAAAAGAGCCGTCGGGATTAATCACCGGCTTGCGGTCGGGGCCGAGCGCGGGCGTGCCGAACTCGACGAGGCACATGCGGCAGTTGCCGACGACCGGCAACTTCGGATGCCAGCAATAATGCGGCACCTCGGTCTTGGCCAGTTCGCACGCCTGAATCATCGTCGTAGGCGTGAGCTTGCCCGACCAGTCGGCGGTGAGACGCGGCACTTCGATTTCGCGCCCGTCCACCTTGACCTTGATCTTTTCGATCGCGGGCGCGGCGGGCTTGGTTTCAGTTGTGGCGGCGGTGGACATTGAAATCAGTGGTGTGCAGCGGCCAGCTGCTTGGTTTCCGGCGCGGCAACTTCCTTCGCGCGGCGTTCTTCATCGGCGGCGCCCTTGGCGACAAAATCATCCTTGAACTTCGCGACGAAACTTTGCACCGGCCAGGAACAGGCTTCGCCGAACGCGCAAATCGTGCGGCCGCCGGGAATGTTGTCGGCGATCTTCACGAGATAATCCGCGTCCTGCGCGCGGCCTTCGCCGTGCGTGAGGCGATGCAGCGTCTTGTTCATCCAGAGCGAACCTTCGCGACACGGCGTGCACTGGCCGCAGCTTTCATGCGCGTAAAATTCGGAGAGGTTCGCGAGGGCCTCGACAATGTCCACGCTGTCGTCCATCACGATGATCGCGCTGGAACCCGACATCGTGCCGGCTTGCGCGAGCGAGTCAAAATCGTAAGGCAGATCAAGCATGTCGGTCTCGACCAAAACTTCTTTGCCCTCGGCATCTTTCTTCTTGAGCTTGAATTTTTCGCCGGCCTTCAAAACTTTCGAGGACGATCCGCCAGGGATGATGGCCTTCAGCTGGCGACCATCGCGGAGACCGCCGCCGAATTTCGGGTCTTCGATCAGTTCGCGGAGCGTCGCCTTGCCGACTTCGATTTCGTAGTAGCCGGGTTTCTTGACATGACCGCTCAAGCTGACGATGCGCGTGCCAGTGTTGTTCGGCGTGCCGAGCTTCGCGAATTCCGCGCCGCCCATCGCGACGATATGCTTCACGTTGCAGAGCGTCTCGACATTGTTGACGATGGTCGGACACATCCAGAGACCAAGCACGGCTGGAAAATACGGCGGCTTGATGCGCGGATACGGGCGCTTGCCTTCGAGCGATTCGATGAGGCCGGTTTCTTCGCCGCAGATATAAGCACCCGCGCCGCGATGCACGTGCATCTCCAAGTCGTAACCGGTGCCGAGAATATTTTTACCGAGGAAACCTTTGGCGCGAGCTTCCTTCAACGCCTGATTCAAAATCTTTGCGCCTTCGGGCATTTCGCCGCGGATGTAGATGTAGGCGAGCTTCACGTCGTTCGCGAAG
>Ga0068856_100001470_pt1 | contig 24680 bp, 19 predicted proteins | sample KBSCornC62_FD_66595 | JGI IMG/M metagenome (GOLD analysis project Ga0068856, IMG submission 66595) | Corn rhizosphere microbial communities from Kellogg Biological Station, Michigan, USA - KBS Corn C6-2 | ecosystem: Host-associated > Plants > Roots > Rhizosphere > Soil ... | reverse complement strand
GCGGAGTGAGCCTCCATCGGCACACCCGCGGCACGCTCGACCGTGGCAAGCCCGTCATCGGGATTGCCCGCCTGCGCCGCGCCGGCGAACTGGACCAGGCGTCCGCCTCAGCATGAATAACCTACGGGCAGCCAACCTGGCGCTGAAGTGCGCGCTCGAGGTGGTGGCGCTCGCGGCTTTCGCGTACGGACATCTCCACCATTGCGGCCATGCACGAGGCGCAGCGGCTGTGACCCCCCGATCCGCTGCCGTTCAGCAGGACGCAGAGTGACGCGCCAGCTCATCAGCAGCGAGCGCCTCCACGCGGGTGTTCCCTACCACTACGCCGCATCGGTGTCCGGTGATCGGCTCGTGTTCACCGCAGGGGCGTGCCCGCTCGACCCGACCGGAGCCGTGGTCCCCGGTGGCATCGTGGCGCAGGCGCGCCAGACGCTCGCGAACCTGGAGATCGCGTTGGAGGACGCCGGCTGCAGACGCGACGATGTGGTGAAGACGACCGTCTTCGTCGCATCGTCGGCACGTGAGGACCTCCTCGCCGCCTGGAGCGAGTACGAGCGCGTCTACGGCACGGACGGTCCTCCGAGCACGCTTCTTGGTGTCGCGACCCTGGGCTTCCCGGACCAGCTCGTCGAGATCGAGGCGGTCGCTGTCCAGCGCGACCCCCACGACGGCGAATCGCTCGCACGCCGCTGAAGTCGCGCCACGGGCGCACCAGAATTTTCTGCGCTGTCGGGAACCCGAACGACCTCGCGAGCGTTAAGGTGGTGACGGGGTTAATGAGCTGGGCCGGTGTGACGGGGATTCTCTCCGTCTTCGTCAGTACCGGCCAGCTCAACCCGCGCAAGTTTCACCTCACATCTCACGTAAACTCGCCACCCATAGTCACGATGGCTCAACGCGTCTTCCACCATTCGAGCGGCCTGAACATACGCTCGCTTCTCCAGGGTCACGCCCCGCTCAGCGCTGATCGGCAGCCGCCGCTTTCGGGGGATCGATGACGGAGCTGCTGCTGGATGTCCTGCTCGGGCTGTACCCGCGCGAATGGCGTGATCGCTACGGCGGCGAGCTTCGCGACCTCGTCCGGGTGCTCAACGAGGAGCACCAACGCTCGCTGATGGGGATGGTGCCGAGCCTGATCGCCGGCGCCACGGTCGAGCGGCTATACGCGTTCAGGCGGGTCGAACGTGCCGGGGTGGCAGCCCTGGCGACCGTGCTGGTGCTCGGGTCGTTGACACTGATCGGCTCACACCGGCACGGCGTGGCGGCTGGGTATCGCTCGGCGCGGCGCCTCGGTGCGCCGGGCAGGCTCGCTAGACCGCCGGCGCCGGGTGACGGCTCGGCGGAAGCGAACCCGGCGCGCGGCCACGCGGCGCTGGGCCGGTCGACTCTCTGACCACGAGCTCTGCCGGAACCAGGATCTGGCGGGCCGGCGCATCACGCGTGGTGAGTTGTTCGATCAGCAGCTCGGCGGCCATCCGGCCGGCCTGGAAGGCCGGCCACTCGATGCCGGTCAGCGACGGCGTCAGCATCTCCGCGAACTGCGCGGCGATAACGCCCATCACGGAGAAGTCGTCCGGGACGCGCTTGTCGACGGCGCGCAGGGCACCGAGCAGGCCGGTGAACTGCCAGCCCGTGGTGAGCGCGGCGGTGCATTCGGGCTCCGAGCGCAGCATCCGGGCGGCGACCTCGAAGGCCTCATGCGGCTCGTGCGAACACGGCAGGTGGATGCCGCGGATGCCCAGCTCGAGGCTCCGCTGCTCGAAGCGGTCGCGGGCGATCAGTGCGGCCGTGAGCCCCGCGTCGAGCAGGTAGGGCGGGAAGTTGAAGAGCGCGACGCAGCGATGCCCGAGTCGCGCGAGGTGCGCGAGCGCGGTTTCCACAGCCGCACCGAAGTCCATGTCGACGTAGCTGATCCCGCTCGTGTCGGCCGTGCGGCCGATCAGCACGAAGGGGTACCCATCCTGCTGCAGGCGCTCGACACGCTTGTCGTCCAGCAGCGTCTCCATAAGGATCACGCCGTCGGCGCGGCCGCGGGAAACCACCTGCGCGATCGTCTCGGGATCGGTGGCCGCTGTGGAGAGCAGCAGCGCGTAGTCGCTCGCGCTGGTCGCCTGCGTGGCTCCCGCGACGAACGTCTGATGGATCGGAAGCAGTTGCCACTGGGGCGAGGGCATGAAGATCGCGATCGTGTGTGAGGCGCCGCTCGCCAGCGCACGGGCCGGCCCGTGCGGCCGGTAATCGAGCTCCTGGATCGCCTCCATCACGCGCTCGCGCATCTTCTGCGAGACGGGGCGCTTGCCGCTGAGCACGTAGGACACGGTGCTCAGGGCGACACCGGCACGTTCGGCTATCTCGGCCATCGTGGCCGGCTTCGTTGACGACATTTCTGCTCGATTCTGCCACCGCCGCCTAACCCCTCGGTTCTGCGCCGGAACGGGACGTGCCCTTGACTTGAAGCGGGAGATGTTGCTAGGTTTCCGACCGTTCGTCGAAGCGCTTCGATTTTGAGAGCGTTTCGCTGTCTGGGAGAGAGAGAATGATGTTAACGCTAACAGCGCTGAACGCGTGGACCGATCGCGGCGCTTTGGCCACCTGGCCAGCCGCCGGAGAGCGCGGCTCGCGAACCACCGACCGCGCGTGCCTCCGAAGCGCTTCGGAGTCCAGCCCGACGACCCGGAGGAGGGCCGCGACTTGGCGCGTTTCGTAGCCACAGACACTGGTTTCACCGTCTTTGAGAGTGGTGAGATCCTCAGCGTCGAGGCGTGGGGCCCGAGCGGTGCCCGCATCCGTTCCACGATCAGTGCCGGCGTCACCGAGACGCCCGGCAGCGCGTTGCTGGAGGCGCAGGCCGGCGAGGTCGCCGTCGAGGTGCAGCCCGGCCGCGCGACTCTCCGCAACGGTGAGTTGATCGTCGAGGTCTACGAGAATGAGGAAGACCGCTTCACCTGGTTCCCGCCGCTGGTGCGCTTCTCCCGCAGCGACGGCACCGTGCTGCTGAGCGAGCATCTCCCACACTTCACCTCACCTCCCCAGCGCCGCTACCGGCCGGCCGGGGGTGACCTCTTCAGGTGCGATGTCGCCTTCGAGGCGCACCCGCAGGAGCACTTCTACGGGCTCGGCCAGCATCAGCATGGGCTCTTCGACCAGAAGGGCGCCGTACTCGAATTCGTGCAGCGCAACACCGAGATCTCCATCCCCTTCGTGCTCTCGAGTCGTGGCTACGGACTGCTGTGGAACATGCCGGGCGTCGGCCGCGCCGAGCTCGGAACCAACGGCACCCGCTTTGTTGCCGATGCCGCCCGGCAGATCGACTACTGGGTCACGACGGCGGCGACACCCTCGGAGATCGTCAGCAACTTCGCCCACGTGACCGGCCTGCCCCCAATGCTGCCCGATTGGGCGACCGGCTTCTGGCAGTCAAAGCTGCGCTACCGCGACCAGGAGGAGCTGCTCGAGGTCGCCCGCGAGTACCGGCGCCGCGACCTGCCGCTGTCTGTGATCGTCTGCGACTACTTCCACTGGAGCAAGCAGGGTGAGTGGAAGTTCGATGCGGCCGAGTGGCCCGATCCGCAGGCGATGGTGGACGAGCTGCGCGAGCTGGGCGTGGAGCTGATGGTCTCGGTTTGGCCGACAGTGAACCCCAACAGCGAGAACTACGCCGAGATGGACCGTGACGGGCTGCTCGTGCGTGACCTCAACGGGCTGCCGCTCCACCTCGCGTTCTGGGACAAGGGCACCGACGGCCAGGTGTTCATGCGCTATTACGACGCCACCAACCCCGAAGCGCGCCGCTACGTCTGGGAGAAGATCCGTGAGGGCTACGGCCGCTACGGGATCAAGGCCTTCTGGCTCGACGCATGCGAACCGGAGATGCTCGCCGACAGGCCCAGCGGCGCTCGCTACCACCTCGGTGACGGCGCCGAGGTGCAGGGCGTCTACCCGCGGGAGAACGCGCGCGGCTTCCATGAGGGTCTGACCGAGAGCGGGGTGCAGGACATCGTGCTGCTCTGCCGCTCCGGCTGGGCGGGCAGCCAGCGCTACGGCGCCGCCCTGTGGTCGGGGGACATCGACTCGACCTTCGAGGCGCTCGCGGCGCAGATCCCCGCAGGGCTCCACATGGGCATCTGCGGCATCCCCTGGTGGACCACGGACATCGGCGGCTTCCGCCACGGCGATCCGTCCACCGAGTACTTCCGCGAACTGGTCGTGCGCTGGTTCCAGTTCGGCGCCTTCTGCCCGCTCTTCAGGCTGCACGGGGTGCGGGAGCCCGGGCCGCTGGTCGGCTCCTCGCAGACCGGGGCCCCCAACGAGGTGTGGTCCTTCGGTGAGGAGGCCTATGAGCTGATCTGCCAGCAGCTGCAGCTGCGCGAGCGGCTGCGGCCATACGTGACGAAGCTGATGCGCGAGGCCAGCGCGACGGGCGTGCCGCCGATGCGGGCGCTGTTCCTGGAGTTCCCCGACGACGAGCCGACGTGGGAGATCGGCGACCAGTTCATGCTCGGTTCGGATGTGCTCGTCGCCCCGATCGTCAACGAAGGCGCGCGTGAACGCAGGGTGTATCTGCCCTCGGGCGCACGGTGGCTCGATGCCTGGACGGGCGAGGCGGTTGGCGAGCACGGCTGGATCACGGCACCGGCCCCGCTCGATCGGATCCCGGTGTACCTCCGAGACGGGGGCGAGTTGCGAACACTGTCGGCTGACGGTCTGTAGCCACGGCGAACGCAAGACGGAGACGCAGCGTGAGTGATGAACATGGGCATTGAAGCGGGATCGATCCCGGCGCGGACGCCGGATGACCCCTCCGCGGCAGGGCAGGGAGCAGCACTGCCGCCGGCGCCGTCCAGGCGGCTGACCGCCCGCAGCAAGGAGCGGCTCGCGGCGTGGCTGTTCCTGACGCCGGCGATCGCCTACCTGCTCTTCGCCTTCGCGCTGCCCATCGTCTACAACGTTCTGCTGAGCTTCGAGAACGTCTCCCCGGCGACGCTCTCCCACCTGTTCTCGCCGGGTGCGGGGCTCGCGAACTACAACTTCATCCTCAACGACCCGACGAGCCGTGACGCGATCTTCCGCACGCTCGAGTTCACGGTCGGCTCGCTGGCCGGGCAGTTCGTGATCGGCTTCGCCCTGGCGCTGCTGTTCACGCTCACCTTCCCGGGCCGCACGTTCGCGCGCTCACTGATCATCGTGCCCTGGCTCGTGCCGCTGATCGTCAGCGGCGTGATCTTCAAGTTCCTGTTCCAGTTCGAGGGCGGCGCTGTCAACCAGCTGCTGATGGACGTCGGGCTCGCGAGCCATCCGATCGACTGGCTGGATGATCCGCACATCGCGTTCTGGACGATCCTGATCGCCAATATCTGGTTGGGGATCCCGTTCTTCACGATGCTGCTCTACAGCGCGCTGCAGGACATCCCGGACGAGATCAAGGAGGCGGCGGCGATCGACGGCGCGGGGCCTTGGCAGCGCCTGCGGATGGTGATCTTCCCGATGATCCTGCCGGTCGTGGAGGTCACCTTCCTGCTCGGCTTCGTCTTCACCGTCAAGGTCTTTGACGTGGTTGTCGGACTCACGGGCGGCGGCCCCGCCAACTCCACCCAGCTGATCACCACCTGGTCCTACAACCTCTCCTTCCAGGTCTTCTCGTTCGGGGAGGGCGCGGCGCTGAACAACGTGCTGCTGGTGCTCGCGATGATCTGCGCGCCCATCTACCTGTGGCTCAGCCGAGACTCGCTGCGACGCAGCTCGGGGTCGGGACGATGACCCTCGCACGCAAGAAGCAGGCACGCAAGCTGCTCGCCATGCTGGCGGCGCTGCTGGCACTCGTGGTGGTGCTGTTCCCGGTCTACGCGATCCTCGTCGGCTCCTTCGAGTCGACGCAGACGCTGTTCAGCGGCAACTACTACTGGGTGCCCCATGCGCCGACGCTCGCGAATTACACGACGGTCTTCAACGAGCAGACCGGACACATCGTCACCAGTCTGATCGTGGGCGTCGGTACGGCGCTGCTGGCGCTGCTGATCGCGGTGCCGGCGGCGTACGCGCTCTCCAAGTACAGGTTGCGGGTGACGGTCGTGCTCGTCAGCTCGCTGATCGTGGCGCAGATCGTGCCGTCGATCGTGCTGGCGACTTCGCTATTCATCGTGTTCCACTGGGTGCATCTGCTGAACACGTACCCGGGGTTGATCCTGGCCGATGGCACCTACGCGATTCCGTTCGCGATCCTGGTCCTGCGCGCCTTCTTCTTCGCTCTCCCCAACGAGCTGATCTACGCGGCGCGCGCCGACGGCGCCACCGAGTGGCAGATCTTCCGCCTCGTCGTGATCCCGCTGGGTCGCTCCGCGATCGTGACAGTGGCGGTGTTCGCGTTCCTCGCCGGGTGGGGCGACTTCATCTTTGCGCTGACGGTTCTCAACGGGTCGGGCATCGAGCCGATCACGCTGGGGATCTATACGTACCTGGGCAACTACTCCACCGATTGGGGTGCGGTGATGGCCGCTGCGGCCGTGGCATTGGTCCCGGCCGGGGTGTTGCTCGTGGTCGCGCAGCGGTACATCGCGAGTGGCCTCACGGCTGGAGCGGTGAAGGGCTGAGCATGGTGTTCGAGTGGCCTCAGGGGGGTGCTGATGCAGTAGAGGGTCGGCAGCAGTTTTCCGGTCGCAGGTGTTCAGAGGTAGTTGCGGTTCAAACGAGTGAAGAGAGGATGTACAGCAGTGACACTTCTAACGCGTAAATGGCAGTTGAGTGCGGTGGCGCTTGCCGCCGTGTTCGCACTCTTGTTAGCGCTCTCGCAGGGCGCGAGGGCGAGCTCCAATATCACCATCACCGAAGAGGATTACTTCAACACGCCAGGCCAGATCGCGGCGCTGGCGGCATACAGCAAGTCGTTCGAGGCGGCACACCCAGGCGTGACGGTGAAGCGCCAGTACGTGCCGTTCGCGAACCTCGACACGAAGTTGCTCACGCAGGCCACGGGCGGCGATCTGCCCAACCTGCTGGCGGTCGACAACCCGTTCGTGTCGACCATGATCAGCACCGGCCAGGTCACGCCGCTCAGCGGCCTCTCGGGCTTCAGCACCAAGGGCTACTACCCGGCCGTGATCAACGAGGGCCTGTACAAGGGCAAGTACTACAGCTACCCGGTGGCAGGCGCCAACTCGATCGCCCTGATCTACAACATCCCGATGTTCAAGGCGGCTCACCTGAGCCCGCCGAGCACATGGGCACAGCTGCTCAGTGACGCGAAGGCGCTCACCACGTCCTCGCGCTACGGCATCGCACTGACGTGTGAGCCGGCGGAGGACACAACCTGGCAGTTCGAGCCGTTCTTCTGGAGCAACGGTGGCAACTTCACGTTCTCCAATATCGGCGGCAGCGCCGGCGTGCAGGCGCTGACGCTCTGGCAGCAGCTGATCCAGCAGGGCTCCGCCTCGAAGGCGTGCCTGACCTGGAGCCAGACCCCGGCGGCGTCGAGCCAGTTCATCGCTGGCAAGGCGGCGATGATGGTCAACGGTCCCTGGAACTTCCCGACGATGAACCAGGCACACATGTTCTACGGCAAGCAGTTCGGGGTCGTGCCGATCCCGACCCGCGTCGCCGGCAAGCACAGCATCGTGCCGCTCGGCGGCGAGGACTGGATGATCGGCAAGAGCGGCGGCAAGGCCGTCGAGCAGATGGCGTTCGAGTACATCCAGGGCCTGCAGGCTCCCGCAGAGGAGCTCAAGCTGGCGAAGTTGTTCGGGTACCTGCCGGGCAAGATCGCGGTCGCCAAGACCTACGTCAAGCAGGCCGGTCCGGAGTGGAAGGTGTACGTCAACCAGACCCTCTACGCCCACCCGCGCACGCTCGGCCTGGGGACCAAGTACCCGAAGATCTCCCAGGCGGTCTGGACGGCCATCCAGTCGGCTCTGTCCGGTTCGCAGACCCCGCAATCGGCGCTCAGCACGGCGCAGAATCAGGTCAAGAGCATCCTCGGGGGCTGAGGCCACCCGACCACTGCAACAGCCGGGCTGACTCCTCCTCACACCCAGCCCGGTGCAGATGCAGCGAAGCCCGGTACCGCGCCCCCGGCCAGGGGTGGCGGTACCGGTGCTTCGCCGGATTTCAGCCGTGCACGCGCCAAGCCATGGAAGCCCCGTCGGGAGATTTGATGAACAACCAGGATGAACAGCTGGAATCCGCTGCCGGAGCGGGGCCGATCGTCACCCCGACGTCCGGAGCGGGGACGAGCGTCGCGTCGACGTTCGGCGCGGTGACGAGCGTCGCGCCGACGACTTCCGCCCACGTGCGCCTGCGCCCGATCGACGCGCGCGGCGTCGCGATCGACGGTGGTCTGCTGGCCGAGCGCCGCCGTACAAACCACGAGGTCACGCTGCTGCGGGGTCTCGAGGAGATGGAGCGTGCGGGAACGGTGCAGAACCTGCGCATCGCCGCCGGACGCGCCCAGGGCGAACGCACGGGCATGGTCTTCAGCGACTCCGACGTCTACAAGTGGCTCGAGGCGGTCGCGTGGGAGCTCGAGCATCAACCCTCCGCGCAGCTGCAGCAGCTCGCGGGAGAGCTCACCGAACTCGTCTCCGCCGCCCAGCAGGAGGATGGTTACCTCAACAGCTACTGCCAGGCGGGGAAGCCGGAGTGGCGCTGGAGCGATCTGGAGATGGGGCACGAGCTCTACTGCGCGGGCCACCTCATCCAGGCGGCGGTCGCCGCGGCGCGCGCCAGCGGCGATACGCAGCTGCTCGATGTGGCCGTCCGCTTTGCGGACCTGATCGACCGCGAGTTCCAGGACGGACCCCGGATCACCGACGGCCATCCGGAGGTGGAGCTCGCACTCGTCGAGCTCGCCCGCCAGACCGGCGAGCAACGCTACCTGCGGCTCGCCGACACACTCGTCTCGCGTCGCGGGCATGCGACGTTCGTCAACGCGACCTTCGACCTGGACTACTACCAGGACGCGGTGCCGGTGCGTGAGCAGCCGAGCCTCGTCGGGCACGCGGTACGCGCGCTGTACCTCGCCGCCGGGGTCACCGACATCTACACCGAAACGGGCGAGTCCGCGCTGCTCGAATCGATGCAGCGCCAGTGGCACGACGCGACCGAGACCAAGACCTACCTGACCGGCGGGATCGGCTCGCGGCACTACGGCGAGGCGATCGGCGATCCCTACGAGCTGCCGCCGGACCGCGCCTATTGCGAGACCTGCGCGGCCATCGCCAGCTTCATGTGGAACTGGCGGCTGCTGCTGGTGACGGGCGAGACTCGCTTCGCCGACCACATGGAGCGCGCGCTCTACAACGCCTTCCTGGCCGGCTACTCGCTTGACGGCACCTCCTTCTTCTACAGCAACCCGTTGCAGTCGCGCAATGGACATACACGCCATCACTGGAATCCGGTCGCCTGCTGTCCCCCCAACATCATGCGGTTGCTCGCCTCGATGCACCACTACCTCTGCACAGTCAGCGACGCCGGACTGCAGCTGCAGCTCTACGCGGCCTCCACGGTCACGGCGGAGGTCCCGGGCGCCGGCCCGGTCGAGCTCGCCATCGAGACCGACTATCCCTGGGCCGGCACGATCGCGGTGACGGTGCGCTCGAGCCCAGAGGCGCCATGGACGCTGTCACTGCGGATTCCCTCCTGGGCTCGGCAGGCGACCGTCGACGGGCAGCCGGTGGCGGCCGGCGACTACGCCCGCATCACGCGCCAATGGCAGGCCGGGCAGCGGGTGCTGCTCGAGCTCGACATCTCGCCGCGGCTGACCTCCGCCAACCCGCACGTGGATGCGATCCGCGGCTGCCTGGCGATCGAGCGCGGCCCGATCGTCTACTGCTTCGAGGCGGCCGACCTGCCCGACGGCGTGGAGCTGGCCGACATTGCGCTGGAGCCGGGGGCCGAGCCGACCGACGATGGCCTGATCGGCGATCTCGGCGGTGTGCCCGGAGTCGAGATCGGCGGCATCGCGACCAGCTTCAACGGCGTGGCCCAGACGCTGTACGCCGACGCGCACGCGCAGCGCCCCGGGCGCACCTCATCGCCGCTGCAGCTGCGCGCGATTCCCTATTTCACGTGGGCCAACCGCGGTGCCGGCGCCATGCGCGTATGGACACCGGTGCGGGAACCGGCGTAAATGAGCATCCCCTTGAGCGAAACAGGAGCAGCAAACGACCATGGCCACCATTGAACTCGAGAGCCTGAAGAAGGTCTATCCGAACGGTTCCGAGGCCGTTCACGACCTCGACCTGAAGATCGACGACGGCGAGTTCCTGGTGCTCGTCGGCCCCTCCGGCTGTGGCAAGACCACCGTCCTGCGGATGATCGCCGGACTCGAGGAGATCACCTCCGGCACGCTCAAGATCGGTGACCGGGTCGTCAACGACCTGGGGCCGAAGGAACGTGACATCGCGATGGTGTTCCAGAACTACGCGCTGTACCCGCACATGACCGTTGCCGCCAACATCGGCTTTGCGCTGAGGCTGCGTCAGCTCTCCAAGCCGGACATCCAGGCCAAGGTCGAGGACGCGGCGCGCATCCTGGGCCTGACGCAGCTGCTGGACCGCAAGCCGGCGCAGCTGTCCGGCGGGCAGCGCCAGCGCGTCGCGATGGGACGCGCGATCGTGCGCAATCCGTCGGTCTTCCTGATGGACGAGCCGCTCTCGAACCTCGACGCCAAGCTGCGGGTGCAGATGCGTGCCGAGATCAGCCAGATCCAGCGGACGGTCGGAGTGGCCACCGTCTACGTCACCCACGACCAGGTCGAGGCGATGACGATGGGGCACCGCGTGTGCGTTCTGCGCGACGGGTTCCTGCAGCAGTGCGACACCCCGCAGGTCCTCTACGACCGCCCCGTCAACCTGTTCGTGGCCGCCTTCATCGGCTCACCGGCGATGAACCTCTATGAGGCGACGCTGACCGAGGGCTGCCGCTCGATCAGGCTCGGCCCGCAGGAGATTCCGCTGTCAGAGCACGCCCGCAACCAGCGACCGGCGCTGGCCGTCTATGCGGAGCGGCCGGTCGTGCTCGGGATCCGCCCCGAGAACCTGCTCGCCCCCGGTGACGGCAACGCCGCCGGGCTGACGGTCCAGGTCGAGCTGGTCGAGGCGCTCGGCTCCGAGCTGCAGGTGCACTTCACGCTCGATGCCAAGCGCGTGATGGCCGAGTCAGGGGAGGCCGATGAGCTGATGACGAGCGGTGCGGGCGTCGCTCGCGTCGGCCCGCACGTCCCCGCGCATGCCGGCGAATCGATGCGGCTCGGCGTTGACGTGAACGCCCTGCACTTCTTCGACCCCGCCAGCGGGCAGGCTATCCGCGACTGAGGACCGGAGCCACTGCGCCGCTGCCGTTGGTTGCGGCGGCGGTCGCGACCGGACTGCGCAGCCGCAACCTGCGGTTGAGCTCCGCGGCGGCGTGCGCGGGGAAGTCGGGATCGATCGGAGTCGAGGCGGTGCCGGGAACACGCACGAGCTCCCCACCGCTGGTGAGCGCCGCCACGACGCTGAGCATCGGCACGCGAGTCGCCTCAGCCGCGGTGCTGATCGCCTCGCCCGCGAGGCCCACCACGACGAACGCGTCGGTGTCCTCCCATGACAGCCGCCGCGTGCGCAGCAGCCCGCGGACGGTGAAGCCCTCGTCGCCCACATCGATGCTCGAGCGCAGCGTGATCCCGGTCCATACGACCCCGATCGCCGCGAACACGAGCGCGCCGACCTTCGAGTTCGAGACGACGATGATCAGCGCCGTCATCACCAGCACCGCGACCAGGTTCACGTAGGAAACCTGCGACCGGAACGAGCTCTGACCCTCCTGAATCACATGTCCCCCATCGGCACCGGCACTTTATACCGGTCCGACGCTCGTGTCGACGCAGTTGTGCGTCCGCGCTCCGGCAGGGGCCTCAGCCCGCCGCCGTGACGGCCGTCGCCGCGCGCTCGAGCAGCGCCTCGATCGCGCCATGGCAGGTGCCGCAGCCGGTCCCCGCCCGGGTGCACCTTCCGACCTCGGCGAGCGTCCGCAGTCCCTGGGATTCGATCGCGCCGCTGATCTCGCCGTGGCTGACGGACATGCAGGTGCAGACGGTCGCGGCGGGATCGTCACTGGCCACCGCAGGCGTCTGCATCCCTGCGGGCATCGGCTCGAGCAGCGCCTCCGGCAGCCGTCGTCGCGCCCCCAGGTGCTCCCGCAGGGCGCCGGCGTCGCGCAGGTCGCCGAGCAGGATCGTTCCGACCAGCCGCTCGCCGCGCAGCAGCAACCGCCGGTAGCGGCCGTGACGGCTGTCGAGCACGATCACCTCGTCATCACCCGAGGCGGGCGCGGCCTCACCGCCGCAGAAGAGATCGACGCCCGCGACCTTGAGCGTGGTCGCCGGCACGGCCCCGCGGAAGGCCGCCGGCATGCCCGCAAGCGAGGCGCCCGCGACCTTCGCCTGCTCGAGCAACGGCGCCCACAGCCCGTAGACGACCTCACGGTGCTGCACGCACTCGCCGACCGCGTAGACGCCGGGTGCGCTCGTGCGCAGCTCGTCGTCGACCACGATCGCCCGCTGCACCTCGAGGCCCGCGTCGCGCGCGAGTCCGACCTCGGGCACCACGCCGGCCGCGACCACGATCATCTCGGCCGCCAGCAACGAGCCGTCCGCGAGCAGTACGCCCTCGACGCCCTCATCGCCGAGCACCGACTCCGCCACCGCGCCGAGTCGCACGTCGATCTCGAGCGCCTCGAGCGCACGCAGCAGCATCGCCGCCGACGGCCGGTCGAGCTGACGCTCCATCAGCCACGCCTCCGGGTGCACGACCGTCACCTCGACCCCGTGTACGCGCAGGCCCCGCGCCGCCTCGAGTCCAAGCAGCCCGCCGCCGATCACCACCGCCCGCTCGGCCATCCCGGCGGCGGCCAGGATCCGCCGCGCGTCCTGCATCGTGCGGAATTCGAACACGCCCGGGCGCTCGAGGCCCGCCACCGGCGGCAACCACGGCCGCGACCCGGTGGCGAGCAGCAGCCGGTCGTAGGCGAGCTCGTCGCCGTCCTCGAGCTCGACGGCCCGCCGCGCCAGGTGCAGCGCCCGCGCCTCGCGGCCCGCCAGCAGCTTGATCCCGCGCTCGGACAGCCACTCGGCGTCGTGCAGCGCGAGCTGCGCCTCCTCCGCGCCTCCGGCCAGCAGCTTCGACAGCGCCACGCGGTTGTACGGGAGCTCCGGCTCGCGCCCGACCATCGTCACCGCCCACTCCCCGGGCTCGTGTTCGAGCAGCGCCTCCACCGTGGCCATCGCCGACATCCCGGTCCCGACGACGACAAGCCGTTTGCGCTGCGCCCGCCGCGCCGCTGCTGCGGCGGGCGCGCCGGAGCGCACTGGCGCACCGGTGACCAGCGGCTCTACGCGGACCGCGGTCGCCTTGAGCTCGGCCTGCTTTGAGACCGGATCGAGTGCCCGCGGCAGTAGTGCGTTGACCGTGCCGTGCCCGGCCTTCACATGCAGCGCGCCCCAGTGAAACGGCGCAAAGGCGCTGCCGCGCGGGACCGTGTCCGTCACTCGCGCACGCAGCACGACGCTGCCGCGGCGCGAACGCACGCGCACACGCGCGCCGTGCTCCACGCCTGCGGCCGCCGCATCCTCGGCGTGCAGCTCCAGGAACGGTTCGGGCTCGCCCGCCATCAGGTCCGGTGACTTGGCGGTGCGCGTCATCGTGTGCCACTGGTTGGCAATGCGTCCGGTGCTGAGCACCAGCGGGAAATCCTCGTCGGGCGCGTCGTAGGGCTCCTCGTGCGGGGTCGGCGCAAAGCGCGCGCGACCCGTCGGCGTCGGGAAGCGCAGCGAGCCGTACAGCCGTTCGCTGCCGCCGCGGCCGGCGGGGTCGTCGCGGTCGGGCACCGGCCACTGCAGCGAGCCCTCGCTGGCGAGACGCGCGTGCGAGAGGCCGCTGACGTCGCACAGCCGATCGGCGGTGGTGGCCGCGTACTCGCCGTAGACCTCGGCCGCGGAGCTCCACGCGAACGCGTCGCCGCGGCACAGGGCGCGCCCCAGGCGCGCCCATATCTCCCAATCCGGAAGCGCCTCACCGGGCGGATCGATCGCGGCCCGGACGAGCGCGACGCGGCGCTCGGAGTTCGTCATCGTGCCGGCCTTCTCGGGCCACTGGGCGGCGGGCAGGACGACGTGCGCGAGCGCCGAGGTCTCGGTCGGGTGGTACGCGTCCTGGCAGACGACGAGCTCGGCGCGGCGCAGCGCCGCGCTGAAGCGGCGGGCGTCCGGCTGCGAGACGACGGGGTTGGTGCCCGCGATCCAGACGGCCCTGACGCGTCCGTCCTCGAGCGCCTCGACGAGCTCGGTCGAGGCCAGACCCGGCACCGGGGAGATCCCGGGCGCGTCGCCGGGCAGGTTCCACAGCCGCCGCATCTGCGCGCGGTGCTCGGGGTCGGTGACCGAGCGATAGCCGGGCAGCAGCGTGCTGAGGCCGCCCGACTCGCGGCCGCCCATCGCGTTGGGCTGGCCGGTCAGGGACAGCGGCCCGCTGCCGGGCCGGCCGATGTTGCCGGTCGCCAGGCAGAGGTTGATCAGGGCGCGGTTCTTGAGCGTGCCGACGCGCGACTGGTTCATGCCCATCGACCAGAGCGCCATTGCGCGCGGGGCCTGGCCGAACAGCCGAGCGGCGGCGACGATCTGCTCGGCCTGCACGCCGCAGACCTCGGCCGCGCGCGCCACCGGCCATTCGCGCGCGGTGGCGAGTGCCTGCTCGTAGCCTTCAGTGTGGCGCTCGACGAAGAGCCGGTCGATCAGGCCGTCCTGCGCGAGCACGCCCAGCATCGCCGCCAGCAGCGGCAGGTCGGTTCCGGGTCGCAGCGGCAGGTGCACGTCGGCCGCCTCGGCGGGGACGGTGCGGCGCGGGTCGAGCACGATCAGCTTGGCGCCCTCGCGCAGGCGCGCGGTGATTCGCGCCCAGACGATCGGGTGGCAGGCGGCCGTGTTGCTGCCGGCCAGCAGCAGGCAGTCGGTCCTCTCGATGTCGGAGTAGCTCGCTGGCGGACCGTCGGAGCCGAGCGCACCGGTGTAGCCGGCCACGGCGCTCGACATGCACAGGCGTGAGTTCGAGTCGAGGTTGTTGGTGCCGAGGAAGCCCTTCACGAGCTTCGACGCGACGTAGTAGTCCTCGGTCAGGAGCTGCCCGGAGATGTAGAAGGCGATCGCGTCGGGACCGTGCTCGGCGGCGATCCGCTGCAGACGCTCGGCCAGTTCAGTGATCGCGTGGTCCCAGCTGACGCGCTCGAAGCGGGCGTCGCCGGACTCGCGCCAGAGCGGGTGCAGGGCGCGGTCGGAGGCATGCACCGCGTCGGGCAGGCCGAGCGGCTTGCGGCAGGTGGCGCCGTGGTTGACCGGGTGCTCGGGATCGCCGCTGACCCCGGTGAGGCGGCCGTTCTCGACCTGCGCGAGCAGCCCGCAGCCGACCCCGCAGTACGGGCATTGGGTGCGGACGGTCTGCGTCACGCCGCCGGCCAGCGCAACTCGATCAGCCCGTCGCGCTCGCGCACCGCGTGGACCTCGACGCCGGGACCGGGTCCGTCCTGGCGCTCGCCGGTCAGCAGTGAGAAGCGCTGGCTGTGCAGCGGACAGGTGACGCAGCCGTCGGCGACGAGCCCGTCCGAGAGGGGGCCGCCGCGGTGCGGGCAGGCGTGGTCGATCGCCGTCCAGCCGTCCAGCAGGTGAAAGACCGCAAGCCGCCGGCCGTCGACGGTGACGGCGCGGCCCTCCAGCAGCGGCACCTCATCGGCGCGCCCGATCACCAGCCAACCGGCGGCTCCCGCCGTTCTTCGCGGGGCGGCGCTGACGCTCATCGTGCGGCTCCGGCGGGCGGTCCGACCAACTCGGCGTCGCTGTCGAGCTCGGCGAATTGCTTGGGGTTGATCGGGTTATGGCGCTCGCGCCAGGGGTCGGGGTCGGCGGCCGCCTTGGCGATGCGGTAGCGCTCGAGCAGCTCCGCCTGTCGGTCGTCGTCGAGCACGGCCTCGCGGATCCGGTCGATGCCGACGCGCTCGAGGAAGCCGTAGGTGCGCTCCAGATACTCGGCGTGCTCGCGGTAGTACTGCAGGAAGGCGAGTGCGACGCGCTTGGCGTCATCGGGTGTGGCGGCGGTGCTCAGCAGGTCGCCCTTGCGAACGGTCGCGCCGGCGGCCCCGCCGATGTAGATCTCCCAGCCATCCTCGATCGCCACCAGGCCGATGTCCTTGACATAGGCCTCGGCGCAGTTGCGCGGGCAGCCGGTCACGGCCGACTTGACCTTGTGCGGCGTGTAGAGGCCCTCCATCGCCTCCTCGAGCTCGATCCCGAGCCGGATCGAATTGCCCAGGCCGAAGCGGCAGAAGTCGCTGCCGACGCAGGTCTTGACGGTGCGCACGGCCTTGGCGTAGGCGTGGCCGGAGGGCATGTCGAGCTCCTCCCAGATCGCCGGCAGCTGCTCCTTGCGCACGCCCAGCAGATCGATGCGCTGGCCGCCGGTGACCTTCACCATCGGGATCTCGTACTTGTCGACCACATCGGCGATGCGCCGCAGCTCGTCGGCGCTGGTGACGCCCCCGCGCATGCGCGGGATCACGCTGAAGCTGCCGTCGTTCTGGATGTTGGCGTGCACGCGATCGTTGATGAAGCGCGCGTGGCGCTCCTCGCGGTGGCGGTTGCCGCAGACCTCGGAGACGAGGTAGGCGAGCCCGGGCTTGCAGGCGCCGCAGTCGCGCCCGGCGCCGCAGCTGGCGCCGATCCCGCTGACGGAGGTGATCTGCTCTGCGCGGACGCGCGCGGCCAGCTGCTCGCGCGTGAGCTTGCGGCAGGGGCAGAGGTAGGTCGGCTCCTCGGCGGCGCCGGCGCGCTCGATCGCGAGCAGTTCGGAGACGACCGGTTTGCACGAGCCACAGCCGGCACCCGCGCGGGTCACGCTGATGACCTCCTGGGTGGAGCCGAGCTCGCGTGTGCGGATCGCCTCGACGATGGTGCCCTTGCAGACACCGTTGCAGTTGCACACGCGGGCGTCGTCGGGCAGGTCGGCGGCGCTCGCCTGCGAGGCCTCGGCCAGCAGCGCGAGCGGGTCCTCGACGGCGGCCTCCCGCCGGATGCGGTCGAGTAGCAGGTCGGCGCCTCGGGCATCGCCGAGCAGCACCGCGCCCGCGGCGCGACCCTCGTTCAGGACCAGTTTGCGGTAGCTGCCTCCGCGCTCGTCGCTCGCGACCACGCTGGCGTCGCCGTCGGTCGCGCCGATGCTGACCAGCTCGACGCCCATCACCTTCAGGCGGGTACTCGGGACCGAGCCGCTGTAGGCGGCCTGCTGCTCGAGGATCGTGCGGGCGGCGACCGCCGCCTGCTCGCGGATCGGCGCGACGATCCCGTGCACGACGCCGCGGTGCTCGGCGCACTCGCCGACGGCGAGCACGCGCTCGTGCGAGGTAACAAGGTGGTCGTCGACGACGACCGCCCGCTCGACGGTGAGTCCGGCTCGGCGAGCGAGCGTCAGCTCGGGGCGGATCCCGACCGCGATCACCACCAGGTCGCAGGCCAGCTGCGGTCGTCCCGCGAACTCGAGCGCGCGCACGCTCCCGGTGCCGTCGATGCAGACCGCCTCGGTGCGATGCTCGAGCAGCACCTCGACGCCGAGCTCCTGGAACGCCGGGGCGAGCAGCGACGCCGCATCGGCGTCGAGCTGGCGCTCCATCAGACGGTCCATGAGGTGGACGACCGTCGTCGGGACGTTCTTCTGCGCGAGCGCGAAGGCGGCCTCGAGCCCGAGCAGGCCGCCACCGATCACCGCGGCGCGTTTGGCGCTCTCCGCCGCAGCGCTGATCGCGGCGCAGTCCTCAGGCCCGCGGAAGACGTGCACGCCCGCGGCCTCGACGCCGCGCAGCAGCGGCACCAGCGCCTGGCTGCCGGTGCAGAGCACAGCGCGGTCGAATGCGATCGTCTCGCCCTCGGTCGTGGTGGCGATGCCGGCGTCGGGGTCGAGCCGCTCGATCCAGATACCGAGACGCAGGTCAACGCCGTTGTCCGCGTACCAGGACTCCGGCCGCAGCTGCAGCGCGCCGACGTCCTCGACCTCGCCACTCAGCAGCTTGCCGATGTTGACGCGGTCATACGGGAGGTGCGGCTCGCCGCAGGCCAGGGTGATGGCGCAGCCGTGCCCGGCGAGCTGCTCACACACCGCCTGGCCGGCGATGCCGCCGCCGATCACAAGGACGCGGGTTGCCGGCAGGCCGGGCGAGCCGTTGTGGGGTGCTTGCTGCATGCTGATAACGGTGTCGCGACACGAGCCGGCGGCCAACGGCCCGATGGCGAAGATCGCGGCGTCGGTGTTATCCCTACAGATGAATCTGAACCGGTCGGTTCTGATTCAATCGGAGCTGATGCCCCGTCCCCGCGCCCGACTCGACCCAGCGGCGGTGACCCGCGCGTTCGCGCCGGACGGCCTGCACGGCACCACCAGCGCCGAGGTCGCGCGCTGCGCCGGCGTGGCCAAGCCGACCGTGTATGCGCACGGCGCGTCGAAGGACGGGGTCTTCCTGGCGTGCGTCGAGGCCGAGGTGGAGCGGCTGCTGAGCGGGCTCGCCGAGGCCGAGCACGCCACCCAGGCGGCGCCCGCCCGCGCACGCATCGCCGCCTTGGCGGAGGCGATCCTCGCGCACGGGCGTGAGACTCCGGCGGCCGCCCGGTTGCTGCACCAGACCGCGCGCCACGCGCACTCGTCCGTGGCCGACGAAGTCGATGCCGCGCTCGCGCGGCTGCCGGCCCGGATCGCGACGATCCTGCGGCGCGACACGACACCAGCCTGCGCCGAACGGGTCGGCGCCGCGCTGCTGGGGGCCGCGGCGGCGCTCGCCCTGAGGCCCGCCGACACGCCGGCCCTGGCCCTGCGGCCCACCGCCGCAGCGGCGTCCAGGCCGGGGTCCGCCGCCACACCTGCGTCCGCCTCGGGGTCAACCGACGCATCGGCGTTCGAGGCGGCGATGCTCGCGGATGCGTTCGCGTCAGTGCTCGAGCCGCCCGTGGCAGACCCGGGTGCGCACGTGCAGACCGTCGGCCTGTACTGAGACCCGCGTCGCGCCGCCGCGCGGACCACGCGACGGTTTCTGAACCGGGCGGTCAACTTTGCCCGTTTGGGAGTGGCGGGGCGCGCTCAACTCACTCCACCGGGCCATTTGGCCGGCCGCGCGCGGTCCGTAGCTTGCTCCGGTATGACCACTGCCGCCATCTCTCCCCCTGAAACGGCCGGCGCCGACCGGCCCGTAGTCCGCCCCGACCGCTGGATCGACCGCTGGGAACCCGAGGACCAGAGCTTCTGGGATGCCGGCGGGAGCCGCATCGCCAGGCGCAACCTGCTGCTCTCGATCTTCGCCGAGAACCTCGGCTTCAACATCTGGGTGCTGTGGACGATCGTCGTGATCAACCTGCAGCACGTCGGCATCAAGCTGTCGCTGGGAGACCTCTTCCTGCTGACCGCGGCGCCGAACCTGATCGGCTCGCTCCTGCGCGTCCCCTACACGTTCGCGATCCCGCGCTTCGGCGGGCGCGCCTGGACCACCTTCAGCGTCGCCCTGTTGCTGGTGCCCTGCACGCTCGTGGCCGTGATCGTCCCCAGCGGCTGGCTGGCCCACCAGGGCTCGAACACGCAGTTCTGGGTGCTGCTGCTGTGCGCGGCGACGGCCGGCGTGGGAGGCGGCAACTTCTCCTCGTCGATGGCCAACATCTCCTTCTTCTATCCCGAACGCGCCAAGGGCTTCGCACTGGGACTGAACGCGGCGGGGGGCAACCTCGGCGTGGCCCTCTGCCAGCTGGTGGCGCCGCTGGTCGTGATCATCGGCGTTCCCGCCGGCCTCGCGAAGCTGCCGGTCCACCCGGTCCACCTCGCCTACGCCGGGCTCGTCTGGATGCCCTTCATCGTGGTGGCCGGCGTGCTCGCCTGGACGCGGATGAACAGCCTCACGCAGGCGCGAACCGACCGCGGTCCGTGGCTTCGGGCGCTGCGGGCGCCGCAGACCTGGCTCATCTCGCTGCTCTACATCGGCACGTTCGGTTCTTTCATCGGCTACTCGTTCGCGCTGCCGCTGGTGATCAAGAACACCTTCCCGTCGTTCCTGGCCGGGCACCCGTTCATCGCCACCTACCTCGCCGGTCTGGGCTTTGTCGGCGCGCTGATCGGATCACTCGCGCGACCGCTCGGCGGGCGGCTGGCCGACCGCATCGGCGGCGGCGTGGTGACGCTCACCTGCTTCGCGGGGATGGCGGCGGGGACAGCCGGCGCCATCTACGGCGTCGAGCAGCACAGCTTCGGGCTGTTCTTCGGCGCCTACGTGTTCGTCTTCCTGTTCTCCGGCGCCGGCAACGGTTCGACCTACCAGATGATCCCGGCGATCTTCAGCCGCCTCGCGGCGGTCGAGGGCGGCGAGGCGCTCGAGTACAAGCGCCGCGCCGCCGGGGCGATCGGAATCGCGGGGGCGGTCGGCGCCTTCGGCGGCTTCATGATCCAGGTCGCCTTCCGCCAGGCGAGCCTGCCCGTGGTCGGCGCGATGGCCAAGGCGGCCAAGTCGATCACCGACCCGGCGCAGCTGCAGCAGGCGGTGCACCGGATCGCCGTCGCGCACGCGACCTGGTCGATCTCGGCACTGTGGGTCTTCCTGGGCGCATACGTCGTGCTCGGGGCCATCACGTGGTGGCAGTACGTCGCCGGAACGGCCGCCAGTCCGGTGCCGCGCGCCCTCGCCGCCGAGCCGGGCTGAGCACGTACAGGTCGCGCCGGGCCGGGCGACGCTGGCCCGGTCCCGGCGCGACCATGGCCGGCGACGCTAGCCCGGTGCCGGCGCGACCATGGCCGGCAACGCTTGCCCGGTGCCGGCGCGACCATGGCCCGGTGCGGCACCGTGATCTGGTTCCGTACCGGGCATGCCCGTCCAGACGATCGATCGCGCGCAGCGCAATGTGACGCTGCTGGTCGCCGGCGTCTTCTTCATGGAGATGCTCGATGGCACGATCGTCACGACATCGGCGCCGAGGATCGCCCACGCCCTGCACGTCTCGGTCGGCAGCATCGCGCTGGTGATCACCGCCTATCTGGTGACGCTCGCGCTGCTGATCCCGCTCAGTGGCTGGATGGCCGCGCGCTTCGGCGGCCGGGCGACGTTCCTGGCGGCGATCGCGATCTTCACGCTTGCCTCCGTCGGGTGCGCGGCGTCGGCCAGCTTCCCCGAGCTGGTCGTGATGCGCGTGCTGCAGGCGATCGGCGGCGCGATGATGGTGCCCGTCGGCCGCCTGCTGGTGCTCTCGCGTGCCGACGCCTCCAATCTCATGCGGCTGAACAGCCTGCTGATCTGGCCCGGTCTGATCTCACCGGTGGTGGCGCCACTGCTCGGTGGCCTCATCACCACCTACGCGAGCTGGCACTGGCTCTTCCTGATCAACCTGCCGCTCGGCGTCCTGGCGCTGCTCGTCGCGGCGCGGATCGTGCACCCGCCGCCGCTGCCGGAGCCGGGCCCGCTCGATCGTCTGGGGCTGCTGCTCACCGGCGTCGGGCTCGGCGGCCTCACCTTCGCCGCCGATCTGCTGGCCAAGACCGACACCGACTGGGTGCTCACAGCGGCGATCGGCGGTCCGGCGCTGCTGACGAGCGCGGCGGCGCTGATGCACGTGCTGCGCGCGGAGACGCCGCTGGTCGACCTGCGACTGATCCGCATCCCCACCTTCCGCTCCGCGCTGACCGGATCGGCCTTCCATTGGACGGCACTGAACGCCGTGCCGTTCCTGGTGCCGCTGCTGTTCGAGGAGATCTTCCACTGGAGCGCCGTGAAGGCCGGCTCGATCGTGCTGTTCGTCTTCCTCGGCAACGTCGGTGCCAAGACCGTCACCACCCGCCTGTACACGCGCCTGGGCTTCCGGCCCGTGCTGATCGCCGCCACCACGGCGCTCGCGCTGTCCCTGGTTCTGCTCGGTGTCGTTGGCAGCTCCACCCCGATCGTGGTGCTCGCCCTGATCCTGCTGCTGAGCGGGATCGGCCGGTCGGTCGGCGCCACCGGGTACGCGACGGTGATCTTCAGCGACATCCCCCGGGACGAGATGCGGCATGCCAACACACTCGTGATCACCGTCCAGACCCTGGGAGCCAGCTGGGGCGTGGCCGCGGGCGCGCTGGCGCTGCGTCTCGGAAACCCGATCGGGTCGCTGTTCGGTTCCCCTCCCGGCGGCCACACCGCCTACACCGTGGCCTTCCTGCTGGTTGCGGCTGTGGCGCTCGGCGCGACGCTCGAGGCGCTGCGCATGCACCCGAGCTCTGGGGACGCCCTGCGCGGCGAGCGGGCGCCGTAATCCCATCCCATCTAGTGTCCCGGAGGACGTGGAACTCGTGGCGGAAGCAGCCGAGCGCGATCCGATGATCCCCTCCCCGCCCGGGGGGCGGGTGTTCAGCATCGTGCGGCGCCCGCTGTTGGCCGATTGCGCGCCTTCGGGCCGCGCCCGGCTCGACGCGCTCGCGCGCTGGATGCAGGACGTCGCCTTTGCCGACGTCGAGGACGCGGGGCTCGAGCGGGTTGCGATCTGGGTGCTGCGGCGGCACCGCATCAGCGTCACGCGCTTCCCCAGGTTCGGCGAGCGCTGCACTGTGCAGACGTTCTGCAGTGGCATCGGGCGAATGTGGGCCGAGCGTCGCACGACGGTGTCGCTGGTGGGCGAGGACGGCGCGCCCGGGGAGACGATGGTCGAGGCGCTTGCCCTCTGGGTGCACCTCGATCCGGAGCGCCGGCTGCCGAGCCCGGTGACCGCGGCCGAGAGTGCGGTCTACGGAGCCGGGCTCGGTGACCGCAGGGTGGTCGCGCGGCTGCGGCATCCGCGCCCCGAGGGCGTGCACGACGAGTGGCGCTGGCGCTTTCACCGGACCGACGCCGACATCGCCGATCACGTCAACAACGCGGCCTACTGGGAGCCGCTCGAGGACGAGCTGCTCGACTCTCCTCACGAGCTCGAGCGGATCGACGCCGAGCTCGAGTTCCGCACGCCTGCGCAGCCAGGGCCCATGCGGATCCTGGTCGGAGGGCGGCGCCGTTGGATCGTGGCCGCCGACGGCGACGAGGTGCACGCGTCGATCGTGATGACGAACGTATGCAGGGCAGCGGCGAGCGATGACGCGGCGCCGGAAGCGAAGCCGACGGCGCCTGGGGGTTAACTGCAGGTCAATAACTCTGGACAGCTGGCTAAAGCCATCTTCTGGTCAGGCCGATTCCATCTGTACAAACCTCGCGCAACCAACGGGGAGGCAAGGATGAGTCCGGAACGAGCAGACGCATACAGTCGTGTCATTCATACGCTCGCCGAGCTGGGGCCGGCGAAGCTGCAGCCTGCCGAGCAGGAGCGCATCCGCTACACCGCGGACAACCTCGTGCTCTGCGCCGACCTGTTCGAGGACGACGCCGCGCGCGACAGCCTCGAGGACACCGAGCTGCTGTTTGAGGTGCTGGTTCAGAGCGGTCGCTGGGAACGCGTCACCGCCGATCACCTGATCGACGACCTGCGGGCCTGCGGCCCCGAGCTTCCACTGGACCTCTCGGCGGCGGCAGTTTCGCACGCGGTCTGAGCGGTCCGCCAGGACCGCCCGCCGCCGGCGAGGCCCGAGCCGTCTACTCGAGCGTTGCTCTGAGCGCCTGCAGGTCTGCGTCGCTCGGCTTCCAGGCGGCCGCCGACGCGTTGCTCGCGAGCTGCGATGCCCTGGTTGCGCCGGTGATCACACTGGCGACGGCCGGTTGAGTGAGGAGCGCGCCGATCGCGACGTCGGTCAGAGGCCGGTTCCGCTGCGCGGCGTAATCCCTCAGTGCCTCGACCAGCCGCCACTGCTCCTCGGTGGCGATCTGGTCACGCTGTGAGAGCCGGGCGCCCGCTGGGGCGGCCTGATCGCGCCGGTACTTGCCGGTCAGGAGTCCGGCGGCGAGCGGGTAATAGGGGACAAAGGCGAGCTCCAGCTCCTCGCACAGCGGCAGCACGTCGCGCTCTGGCTCGCGATGCAGCAGGTTGTACTCGTTCTGGATCGCCGTGAAGCGCGTCAGTCCGCGCTCGACCGCGACGAGATCGGCCGCGCGGATCTGCTCGAGAGTGAAGTTCGAGGCCCCGATGGCGCGCACCTTGCCGGCCCGCACGACCTCGTCGAGGCCGGCGAGCGTCTCCCCGATCGGCGTCACCCCATCGGGTCGGTGGTACCAGTACAGGTCGATCACGTCGGTCTGAAGGCGCCGCAGCGAGTTCTCGACCGCGTGACGGATGTAGGCGGGCGTGCCGCGTGGCCCATCCCAGCCGTCGCCGACATCCAGGCCGAACTTGGTGGCGAGCACCACCTCGTTGCGGCGTCCCCGCAGAACCTCGCCGATGAGCTCCTCGCTGCGGGTGTTGCCGTAGCGATCGGCGGTATCGAGGAAGGTGATGCCGTGCGAGATCGCGGCCTCGATCACCTCGCGCGTGCCCGCGAGGTCGACCGATCCCCCGAACTGGTTGCAGCCGAGTCCGATCACCGACACCTGGATGCCACTGTGCCCGAGCGGGCGTGTCGCCATGTTGGTCATGCCCTGATGCTGGCACGCGGCATCCTTCGCCGGTTGCTCTCAATGCCCCGCGCCCCTTACATGGACCTGACACGACCGGTTCTAACCTGAACCCGGGCTTAAGCGACGGCTACAATCGCCCTGGCTGCCGCGAC
>Ga0068856_100001463_pt1 | contig 24731 bp, 17 predicted proteins | sample KBSCornC62_FD_66595 | JGI IMG/M metagenome (GOLD analysis project Ga0068856, IMG submission 66595) | Corn rhizosphere microbial communities from Kellogg Biological Station, Michigan, USA - KBS Corn C6-2 | ecosystem: Host-associated > Plants > Roots > Rhizosphere > Soil ... | reverse complement strand
CCGGCGGCGAACGAAGCTGCGCTCGCCCGCGTCCTCGCCGACAAGGAACGCGAAGCCGGCGACGGCCACGACGGCACCTGGGTCGCGCATCCCGGCCTCGTGCCCGTCGCGCTCCAGGCCTTCGACAAGCACATGCCGATGCCGAATCAAATTTCCAAACAGCGCGACGACGTGAACGTGTCTGCGAAGGATTTGCTGGCCGTCCCGACCGGCACGATCACCGAGGACGGCCTGCGCGGAAACATCCGCGTCGGCGTGCAATATCTCGAGGCGTGGCTGGCAGGCAACGGCTGCGTGCCGCTTTACAACCTGATGGAAGACGCCGCCACCGCTGAAATTTCCCGCGCACAAATCTGGCAATGGCTGGCGCACAACGCCGCGCTCGCCGACGGACGCAAAATCACGACGCAGCTTTACGACGAAATTCTGCCGCAGGAAATGGCGCGCATCGAAAAGGAAGTCGGCAGCGCACGGTTCGCCGCCGGCAATTACGCCCGCGCCGCAAAGTTGTTCAGTGAAATGTCGAAAGCCAAGGACTTCGCCGAATTCTTGACGCTGCCGGCGTATGAGTTGATTGATTAAACCAAGATGATTACCAGTCCAGAGTCCATCCGTGACATCTTTTCAGTCTTCCATGATGGGACGATTGAAAAAGCTACGCTTTCCGGAGAGACGATGAAACTGACAATTGATATTCCCTATCTCGCAGAAAGAGTTAAAAGTGGATATAAGTATTTTTGCGTTGAGCTTGGAGGTTTTCGAGATGTTGAATTTCACGGTTGGTCAAGAATTCTAGGTAAGGAAAAAGAGGCTGTGAAAGATTTGGCAGCCATTTTCTCGATTGAATTGGAGATACTGGAGGCCAACCTAAAAGAAGAACGATTTGAAGTTGTTTGCAACATTCATAGTCGCTCAAGCTCGGATTATTGTGGCGGAGAACTCTTCTTCCGAGCCAATTCAGCCAGGGTTTTTGACGAAGTAGGTAAGGAGTATTCTATTTCAGAACTAACTGAGATTTGCAGAGGCTATTGGACTGACTGGAAAGCAAAAAATGCAAACCGCATTTGAATTCACCCTGAACGGCAAGCTGGTTCGCGTCGAAGCGATTTCGCCGAACATGACGCTGCTGGAATTTCTGCGCGGCAGTGGCCTGACCGGCACGAAAGAAGGTTGCGCGGAAGGCGATTGTGGCGCGTGCTCCGTCGCCATCATCGATCGTGACGCGAACGGCAAGGCCGCGTATCGCGCCGTCAACAGTTGCCTCATGCCCGTCTGCCTGCTCGCGGGCCGCGAAGTCGTCAGCGTCGAAGGCATTGCCTGTAATTCCCAGACCTCAGACGCCAAATCCAAGACCCAACACCTGCATCCGGTGCAGCGCACGATGGCCGAGGGTTACGGCGCGCAATGCGGCTATTGCACGCCCGGTTTCATCTGCTCGCTGTTCGAGGGCTACTATCGTGACGACCTACACACGCACGATGACCTCGACGACCAACTTTCCGGCAATCTCTGCCGCTGCACCGGCTACCGCCCCATCCGTGACGCGGCGATGGAAGCCTTTTCCTGTAGGAGACGAGGTGACGAGTCTCAAATTAAGACCGGAGAAAAGTTAGGGACTCCTCACGTCGTCTCCTGCAAAGATGAATTTGCCGAGCGGCTGAAAAAAACCGATCCCCAACCCGGCGCGGCGGAATACGAATTCGCCGGAGAAAAATTCTTCCGTCCGACTTCGCTGACGGAATTGTTCCGGCTGCGCAAGGCGAATCCCGACGCGAAGCTTATCGCCGGCGCGACGGAACTCGGCCTTGAAATTACCAAGCGTTACAAAAAGTTTTCCACGCTCATCTCCACCGAAGCCGTCGCGGAATTGACGGAAATCAAAGCCACGGCGGCCGAGTGGCGCATCGGCGGCGCTGTCACGCTCACCGTCATCAAGGACAAGCTGGGCGCGGAGTTTCCGATGCTCAGCGACATGTTGCGCGTGTTTGGCTCGCGGCAAATTCGCAATCGGGCCACAATGGGTGGCAACATCGTCACCGCCTCGCCCATCGGCGACAGCGCGCCGTGCTTGCTTGCGCTGGATGCGCAAGTCGTGCTCGCGTCGGAGTCCGGCGAACGCACATTGCCCATCAGCGAATTCTTTCTGGCGTATCGCAAGACGGCGCTGCAACCGAATGAAATTTTGAAAACCATCGTCATCCCGCGCGGCATTTCGGTGGCGGGGCTGACGCGCAGGGCCGCGTGGTTCAAAGTTTCCAAGCGCCGCGAGATGGACATCAGCACGGTGGCCGGCGCGTTTGTGGTGGACGTGGATGCGCAAAACGTCATCCGCCACGCGCGGCTCGGCTACGGTGGAGTGGCGGCGATGCCGTCTCGCGCGAAGAAAACGGAAACCGCATTGCTCGGTAAAGCCTGGAGTGCGGAGACGGTTCAAGGCGTGTTGCCGGTTTTGCGGACGGAGTTCACGCCCATTTCCGATGTGCGTGGCACGGCAGAATATCGCAGTGGACTCATCACAAGTCTGCTGGAGAAGTTTTTTGCTGGCGAAACTCAATGCGTGACGGATGAAAAGATTTCCCCTCCGTCGCCGGTCGCTTCTCGTCCGCCGGCGCACGAAAGCGCGCACAAGCATGTCACGGGCGAATCCATCTACACGGATGATTTCGGCGCGCGCCGCCATATGCTTGAAGTGTGGCCAGTCTGCGCGCCGCACGCGCGGGCGAAGATTCTCAAACGTGACGCTTCCGACGCGAAGACGATGCCGGGTGTCGCCGCCGTTTTGCTGGCGGAAGATGTGCCGGGGCTGAACGATGTCGGCGCGGTGCGGCATGACGAGGTTTTGTTAGCTGACAAGGAAGTTTTCTATCACGGGCAGATCATCGCGCTCGTCGTCGGTGAATCACAGGAAGCGTGTCGCAATGCCGCCGCGAAAGTCGTGGTCGAGTATGAACCGTTGCCGCCGATTCTGAAAATCGAGGATGCCATCGCACAGAACAGTTTTCATTACGAGCCCAATTTCATCCGGCGTGGTGATGCGCAAGTTGCGTTGAAAAGTTCGCCGCAGGTTTTGGAAGGTGAATTTTCCTTCGGCGGGCAGGAGCATTTTTATCTGGAGATGCAGGCCGCGTATGCCGAGCCGGGCGAGGACGGCAGCATGTTTGTCATGTCGTCCACGCAGCATCCGAGCGAGGTGCAGCACATCGTCGCGCATCTGCTGCATGTGCCCGTGAACCACGTCGTCGTGCAAAGTCCGCGCATGGGCGGCGGTTTCGGCGGCAAGGAGACGCAGGCGGCGACGTTCGCGGCGCTCGCGGCGCTCGCGGCGGCCAAGACCAAACAGCCGGTGCGCGTGCGCGTGAACCGCGACCTCGACATGATGATCACCGGCAAGCGGCATCCGTTCCTCGCGCGCTTCAAGGTCGGTCATGATGCCGAAGGCCGGTTGCTCGCGGCGAAGGTGGAGTTGTTTTCGAACGGCGGCTGGTCGCTCGACCTTTCCATGCCGGTGACGGATCGCGCGCTGTTCCACTTGGATAACGCTTACTACATCCCGCACGTCGAGTTCAGCGGGCAGGCGATGAAGACCAATGTCGCGTCGAACACGGCGTTCCGTGGTTTTGGCGGGCCGCAAGGGATGCTGGTCATCGAGGAGATTCTGGATCGCATCGCCCGGCGACTCGGCAAATCGCCGGAACTGATCCGCGAACTCAACTTGTATCGCGGCAAAGGCGAGACGAACACGACGCATTACGGTCAGGAGATTGAGGACAACCGCATCCAGCGCGTGTGGCAGGAGTTGAAACAGGACGCCGCGTTCGAGAAACGCCGCGCTGAAATCGTGCAATGGAATTCGCAAAACCCGCAACGCAAGCGCGGGCTGGCGATGACGCCGGTGAAATTCGGCATCTCCTTCACGCTCACGCATCTCAACCAAGCGGGCGCGCTGGTGTTGATTTATCAGGACGGCACGGTGCAGGTGAACCACGGCGCGACCGAGATGGGGCAGGGCGTCCACACGAACATGGCGATGGTTGCGGCGAAGGAACTGGGCATCTCACTCGACAAGGTCCGCGTGATGCCGACAAGCACCGACAAAGTGCCGAACACTTCCGCCACGGCGGCGTCGTGCGGCACGGACCTCAACGGTATGGCGGTGAAAAATGCCTGCGACATTTTGCGGGAGCGGTTGGTATCCGTGGCGTTCAATTTGCTAAAAGCCCGGTGGGGCGAGCGTCCTCGCGAACCGCTTGCCGCAGTCCAGAGCGGCTCGCCGGGAGTCTCGCCCCATCAGCCGGATGTCATTTTTGCCGATAATTTCGTTTGTCACCGGGCGGCGCCGGAGTTGAAGATTTCGTTTACCGAAGTCGTGCAGGCAGCCTATTTCCAGCGCATCGGGCTTTCCTCAACCGGCTATTATCGCACGCCGGAAATCCATTACGACCGCGCGAAGGGCCAGGGCAAACCGTTTCATTATTTTGCCGTCGGTGCGGCGGTGACCGAAGTCGAGGTGGATGGCTTTACCGGCATGATGCGGATTTTGCGCGCCGACATCTTGCAAGATGTCGGCAACTCCATCAATCCCGGCATCAACATCGGGCAGATCGAGGGCGCGTATGTGCAAGGCGCGGGCTGGTTGACTTGCGAGGAACTCATCTGGAGCGACCAAGGCGTGTTGCTGACGCATTCGCCGGATACATATAAAATTCCCGCCGTTGGCGACCGCCCGCTGGAGTTCAACGTGAAGCTGCTTGAAAACGCGACCCAGCCGAACACGATTTTCGGCAGCAAGGCTGTGGGCGAGCCACCGCTGATGCTCGCCATTTCCGTGCGCGAGGCCATCCGTGATGCGGTGGCGGCTTTTGGTGCTGGGAAAAGTGAAGTGCCTCTCGCGTCTCCCTCAACGTGCGAAGCGATCTGGCGCGCAATTCAAACACAGAAGCCATGATTTCAAAAACCAAACGCATTTTTACTTCAGCAAAACCAGTCATCGGCATGATCCATCTCGCCGCGCTGCCGGGCACGCCGGCGAGTGAGCTGACGCTTGCGCAAATCGAGAAACTTGCAGTGCATGAAGCAAAACTGCTGCGCGACGCGGGCGTCCACGGCCTGATGATCGAGAACATGCACGACACGCCGTATCTCCGCGAACGCGTCGGACCGGAAATCGTCGCGGCAATGGCGATCCTCGGGCGCGCGGTGAAGGAGACGGCCAAGCTACCGTGCGGGGTGCAGGTTCTCGCCGGTGCAAATCTTGAGGCCATGGCCGTGGCGCACGCGGCGGGATTGGATTTTATCCGTGCTGAAGGTTTCGCTTTTGCGCATGTGGCGGACGAAGGCATCATCCAGTCGTCTGCAGCGGAATTGCTTCGCTTCCGTCGCAGCATCGGTGCGGATGCCGTGCAGGTTTGGACCGACGTGAAAAAGAAGCACAGCTCTCATGCCATCACGGCGGATGTGGATGTCGGCGAAACGGCGCACGCGGTGGAATTCATGCGCGGTGACGCGGTGATCGTGACCGGCCTCGTCACGGGCGACGCGCCCCAAGCAGCCGATGTAATCGCAGTGAAACAGAAAACGCGCTTGCCGGTCTATCTTGGCTCCGGTGTGACGGCGGCGAATCTGGAACAATTTTTCCCGGCGGCGGACGGCTTCATCGTCGGCTCGGAATTCAAGCGTGGCGGGCATTGGGCGAACGGCGTGGATGCTAAGCGCGTGGAACGATTCATGGCGGCGTATCGCAAGTTGAAAACGTGAACATTGCATCGAATCGAGGAGAAAGGTCTTGCTCGAGCGCTTGTGTTGTTGTTTTGATTTTCGTCCGCAGGCAGGTGGGCTAATGTCATAAAAAGAGGAGTCAATAATCATGCGAAACATCCAACAGAAACTTTCTGTCGCCCGTGGCGAACAGCGCGCCGAGCTGCTGTTCAAAAACGCTCGTGTTGTCAATGTCTTCAGCGGCGAAATTCATAAGACGAACGTGGCGGTTGAGGATGGACGCGTCATGGGTTTCGGCGATTACAAAGCCAAAAAAGTGATTGACCTCAAGGGCGCCTATCTCGCGCCGAGCCTGATTGACGGGCATTTTCACGTCGAAAGCTCCATGCTCACCGCGCCGGAATTCGCGCGAGCCGTGGTGCCGCACGGCACGGGCGCAGTGGTGATAGATCCGCATGAATACGCCAACGTGCTCGGTCTCGACGGTATTCGTTATGTCCTGGAGTCCACCAAAAATCTGGCCGTGGATTTCTTCATCATGCTGCCGAGTTGCGTTCCCGCCACACATCTGGAGACGGCGGGGGCCATGCTCACGGCGGATGATTTGAAGCTGATGATGCACGACGAGCGCATCGCGGGCGTGGCCGAGCTGATGAATTTTCCCGGCGTGTTCCTTGGCTTTAAAACCGAACTGGCAAAAATTGCGGCTGGCAAGGGCAAGGCGATTGACGGTCACGCACCAGGTTTGCGGGGGAAAAATCTTAACGCCTACGCATTGGCCGGCGTTCGATCCGATCATGAATCGGTGGTGGTTGAGGAAGCGCTGGAAAAACTCCGCCTCGGCATGCACATCCTCCTCCGCGAGGGGAGCACCGAACGCAATCTGGAACATCTACTTCCACTCATCAACGCGCACAACTCACAGAACTGTTCCTTTGCCACGGACGACAAGCTGGCGGGCGATCTCGTCAGCGAAGGCCATATAGACCATGCTGTGCGCGTTGCCATCAAAGGTGGTGTGCCGCCCATCACCGCATTGCAAATCGCAACGATCAACGCCGCGCGCCATTACCGCCTGCACAATCTCGGGGCGATCGCGCCGCGCTACTGGGCGGATTTCATTGTCTTCGACGATCTGAAGGATTTTCGTGTGCGCCAGACCTGGAAAAAGGGCGTGCTGGTGGCGGACAACGGCAAGTATCTCGCGAAGCATCCCAAGAAAGTTACCCTGCCGCGCAGCACGATGAACCTCCGCTACTCGCCGAAGAATTTTGTGGTGAAGCCGGATGGTAAAAGAAAAATCCGCGTCATCGAAATCATTCCAAACCAAATCGTGACGAAGGAAGTCATCGCGTCGCCGAAAATTAAGCACGGTAAAATCGTTTCAGACATCAGCCGCGACATTTTGAAAATGGTCGTTATCGAGCGTCATCGCGCCACGGGAAATGTCGGTGTCGGGTTCGTGCGTGGCTTCAAATTGAAGAAAGGTGCCATCGGCTCCACCGTGGCCCACGACGCGCACAACGTCATCGTCGCCGGCACAAATGACGCGGACATTTTGCGCGTGATCCAGGAACTGGAACGATTACAGGGTGGACAGGTGGCGGTGGTGGATGGAAAGGTGAAGGCCGAACTGCCGCTGCCGATCGCCGGCCTCGTCACCGACCAGCCGCTGCCCAAGGCGATGAAAATGATCGCCGACTTGAACGCTGCTGCCCATGCGATGGGTTGTGATCTGGAAGCGCCATTCATGGCGCTGTCATTCTTGGCCCTGTCGCCGATTCCCGCGCTGAAGCTGACCGATCAGGGGCTGATTGATGCGGCGAAGCTTTGCAAGACAACTTTGTTTGTTTGATAAAATGAGCCTGACACTTTTGCAATTGAATCAGTTGAGCCAGTCCGAATTCGTGCGCGTGGTGGGGCCAGTGTTTGAACATTCGCCGTGGATCGCCGAGGCGGCATGGTTGAAACGGCCCTTCGCCGACGTGGAGACGCTGCATCGCGACCTGTGCAAGATAGTTCGCAACGTCGGTGCGGAGCGGCAACTTGCACTGATCCGCGCACATCCGGATCTGGTGGGCCGTCTTGCGTTGGCGGGTCAGCTCACGCGCGAATCCACGAACGAGCAGGCGAGCGCCGGCTTGAATCAATTGACGCCTGAAGAAGTCGCGTTGTTTCAACAGAACAATGTGGCTTATCAGGACAAGTTCGGCTTTCCGTTCATCATCTGCGCGCGGCTCAACAAGAAGGAAGCGATCCTGAATGGGTTTGCGGTCCGGCTGAAGAATTCACGCGAACAGGAGATCCAGACGGCGTTGGGGGAAATATTCAAGATTGCGGAACTGCGGCTGCGGGATTTAACTCAAGGTTGATTATGCCTGCCAAACTTAGCACCCACGTTCTGGACACGGCGCATGGCTGCCCGGCCAGCGGAATGAAAATCGAACTCTGGTCGCTCGACGGCGAGGATCGCGTGCTGCTCACCACGGCCAAGACAAATGCTGACGGTCGCACCGAGCAACCGTTGCTGGATGCCGATGAGATGAAATCCGGTCACTACGAAATTATTTTCTTCGTCGGCGATTACTTCGCGTCGCGGTGGCCGACGCTGCCGAAAATCCGTTTTCTCGATCAGGTGCCCGTGCGCTTCGGCATTGCCGACGCGGGCGCGAGTTATCACGTGCCGTTGCTCTGTTCGCCGTGGGCCTACTCGACGTATCGTGGAAGTTGAGCATGAACGCCGCACAAAAAATCATGGAGCGCATCAACGCGCTCGCCAAGATTACCGACGAGCCGGGACGCACCACGCGCACGTTCGCCTCGCCGGCCATGCGCGGCGTGAATGAACTGGTCGGTTTTTGGATGCGCGAGGCGGGCATGACCGTGCGCGTGGATGCGATCGGCAATCTCATCGGCCACTATGACGGAGAGCAGCCGGCCGCCAAAATTCTGCTGCTCGGCTCGCATCTCGACACCGTTCGTAACGCCGGACAATTCGACGGGCCGCTTGGAGTCATTCTAGCAATCGCCTGCGTGGAGGAATTGCAGAAAAAAGGAATCCGTCTGCCGTTCGCAATTGAAGTCATCGGCTTTTCGGACGAAGAAGGGGTGCGTTATCAGACGGCTTACCTCGGCAGCAAGGTGCTTGCGGGCAGCTTTGATGAAAAGGATTTGGAGCGCGAGGATGCGGCGGGAATCAGCCTGCGCGACGCCATTCTTAACTTCGGCGGTGATCCGGAGAAGTTGAAAACTGCGCGATTGAATCCTAAGCAACTGCTTGGTTACCTCGAAGCGCATATCGAGCAAGGCCCGGTGTTGGAGGCAAAAGATCACGCGGTTGGAATCGTGACGGCAATCGCCGGCCAGTCGCGCTGCAAAATCACTTTCACTGGCCGCGCCGCTCACGCGGGAACGACGCCGATGAACCTGCGGCAGGACGCGCTTTGCGCGGCGGCAGGATTTATTTTGGCAGCCGAAAGTCTGGCGCGCAAAACGCCCGGACTGGTCGCGACTGTCGGCCAGATCAAGGCTGACCCCGGAGCGAGCAATGTCATTCCCGAGGACGTGGATCTGACGCTCGACGTGCGGCATCAGGACAATTCCGCTCGGCGGAAGGCGGTTGCCGCACTGCAAAAGATTGGCCGTAAAATTTCCGCCGCTCGCAAAAATAGATTTGTCTGGCATTTCGTCCAGCAGACGGATTCGATTCAGTGTTCGCCCCGGCTTTCACGTCTGTTAACGGTCGCCGCTAAAAAACATCAGCGCCACATCATCACGCTGCCGAGCGGCGCGGGTCACGACGCGGCTGTTATGGCACAGATCACGCCGACGGCGATGCTGTTCATCCGCTGTAAACAGGGCATCAGCCACCATCCGGAAGAATCGGCAAAAGTCGGTGATGTCCGAACAGCGCTAGCAGTGATGAGCGATTTTATCCGGCAACTCGCGCAAACCTCGTGAACGACTTGGATCTCATCCTCCGCAACGGAACGGTCGTAACGCCCGATGGCGAGCGTCTGACGGACCTCGTCGTGGCCGGCGGGAAAATTGTTTCGTTTACTGGCGGATCGGCGCGCGAAGAAATTGACGCGACCGGCCTGCATATTTTTCCGGGAGTGATTGATTCGCACGTCCATTTCAACGAGCCGGGCCGCACGGATTGGGAGGGCATCGAGACCGGCTCGCGCGCGCTGGCGGCGGGTGGCGGCACAGTGTTCTTTGACATGCCGCTCAATGCGCATCCGCCGACCTGCGACGCGGAGAGTTTTCATTTGAAGCGGGCGGCGGCGGAGATAAATTCGCTGACGGACTTTGCTCTGTGGGGCGGATTGGTGCCTGGCAATCTGAACAAGCTGGCGGAACTCGCGGCCTGTGGCGTCGTCGGCTTCAAGGCGTTCATGTCGAGCAGCGGCATCGAGGATTTTTCCTGCGTGGATAATGTGACGTTGAAGGAAGGCATGAAGCGCGCGGCTGAATTGGGCAAGCTCGTCGCCGTCCACGCCGAGAGCGAGGACATCACCAGCCGGCTGGCGGCTCGGGCGCTGGCGCAAAACAAGATTTCCATCCGCGATTATCTCGACTCGCGCCCGATTTATGCGGAGGTGGAGGCGATTCATCGCGCCATCCAGATGGCCAACGACACAAAATGCGCGCTACATATCGTTCATGTCAGCAGCGGCGCGGGCGTGGCGCTCATTGCCAGCGCGCAAAATCAGGGCGTGGATGTAACGTGTGAGACGTGCCCGCATTATCTGGTGATGAACGAGGCGGATCTGGAACGCATCGGCGCGCTGGCGAAATGCGCGCCGCCTCTGCGGACGCCGTCGGCGCAGGAGGTGTTGTGGCGCTATTTGGAGTGCGGCCATGTGAACACCATCGGCTCTGATCATTCGCCGTCGCCGCCGGAGATGAAACTCGATCCGAATTTCTTCAAGGTCTGGGGCGGAATTTCCAGCGTGCAGCACACGTTGCCGCTGCTTCTATCCAGTAGGAGACGAGGTAACGAGTCTCAAATTGATTCTAAAGGGAATAGTCAGAGCCTCCGCACGTCGTCTCCTGCAAAGGAATTGCCGCTGACGCGTATCGCCGAATTGATTTCCGCCAATGTGGCCCGCCGTTTTCGGATTCCGGGCAAGGGAGCGATCGCCGTTGGCTTCGATGCGGATTTCGCCTTGGTGGATCTGAAAAAGTCGTTCACCGTGGCCAAGAGCGATTTGTTGTATCGCCATCCGCATAGTCCCTACGTAGGCCGCGCGTTGACAGGGCGTGTGGTTCAGACCATCCTGCGGGGCAAAACGATTTTTAAGGACGGCAAAATCACCGGCACCAGCCAAGGACAATTGATCAAACCTTTATGAACCTGAAGCCCGGCTCCACTCGCACCGTGGTCAAACGCAACTACGCGCTCATCACGCCGGACGGCTTCGTGCCGAGTGTGCTGCCCGGCTGGAAGAATGCCGTCGTCATCATCAACATCGCGCCCGTGATGAACGGCCCGCGTTTCACGCAGATACAGATCGCGCTCGACGCAAACAGCACCGGCACGGGGGGCACCGGCACCTTGGAACATTTTTATTACGTCATTGCCGGCGATTGCACGGCGCAACTCAACGGCAGGAAACATGCGTTGACCGCCGGCAGCTATCTGTTTCTGCCACCAAAAACGACCTTCAAATTTTTCGGTGCGACCAAGGGGACGAAGCTGCTGGTATTTCGGAAACAATTCGAGCCGTTGGCCGGCGAAAAAATTCCCGGCGTCATCTGCGGCCATGCCGACGCCATCAAAGGCCAGCCATTTCTTGGCAACGAAGACGCGCGCTTGCAGGTGTTGTTGCCCGACCAGCCCGCATTCGATCTGGCGGTGAACATCTTCACCTATCAGCCCAACGCGACGCTCCCCTTCGTCGAGACGCATATCATGGAACACGGCCTGTTGATGCTAAAAGGCCGGGGCATTTACCGCCTCGACGCCGACAAATATCCCGTGACCGCCGGGGACGTGATTTGGATGGCGAGCTACTGCCCGCAATGGTTCATCGCCAAAGGCAAAACGCCGGCGAGCTATATTTATTACAAGGACGTGAACCGCGAGCCGAAGTAAATTGATTTTGCGCCGACTTTATCTAAAATTGTCTTATGAATCCTCCCATACCAAAGAATGAGGTGCGGCGACTCAAGGTGCTGTGGCAATACGACGTGCTTGACACGGTTCCGGAGGCGGTCTTCGATGAGCTCACCAGCCTCGCCGCGCTGATTTGCGATGCGCCCATCGCGCTCATCACCTTGATTGACGAGAACCGGCAATGGTTCAAATCCAAGGTTGGCGTCAACCTGAGCGAAACGTCCCGCGACATCTCTTTCTGCGCCCACGCCATCGTCAAACAGGATTTGATGATCGTGCCGGATGCGACCAAGGACAAGCGTTTCAAAAACAACCCGCTCGTCGTCTCCGCTCCCAAGATCCGTTTTTACGCAGGAATGCCGCTGATCACGCCGGATGGTCATGCGCTGGGCACGCTGTGCGTCGTTGACCTCAAGCCGCGCAAATTGACTGGCGCCCAGAAGAACGCCCTGACGGTTCTCGCCCGTCATGTGATGACGCAATTGGAAATCCGCCGTCATGCGAACGAACTGGCGGGCCAGCGCAAACAAAATGTCGAGGCCAAGGCGGAGTTGCAGGAAGCGCGGGCCGAAATCGTCCGGCTGCAAAAAGCGTTGCTGGCGGCGAAGCGTCGTAAAAAATGAGTCCGCCTGTTGCCGGCGGCAATTCGATTTCACCCCGTCCGTCGCCAGCGCGGCGGCTTTCTTTTGATGCCCGCTGAACTCACAGAATCGCTCCTGAGCCAGGCCGCCGGGTGGGATGTCATGAAGCGCGCCCGCGCTTACATAGATCAAGGGCAGGTGTTGAGTTCGTTTTGGGAGCCGCCTCTCTTGCGTGGCGTGGTGCAGTCGGAAGGCAGTTCTTTCCGCGCCTCGATGGTCATCCACAACGGGATTGATATTGAAAACCTCTGCAACTGTCGCGATGCGAGGCAGTGGGGGAAAATCTGTGCGCACGGGGTGGCGGTTGGCTTGCATTGGCTGAAAAGGCAGAAAGCTGAATCGGCACCAGTTGCAACAGCCGACAATAAAACGGCTCCTGGCACCAAGCCCGTTGCGAAGAAAACGCCCACTTTGCTCCGCGCTGAAAGCGGCGAACCAGCTGAACTGTTTTTGATCCTTCCGCCCAACTTTGATCAAGCTGCGGCCCGTGGCCGGATGATGCTGGTGATTGAGGCGAAATGGGGCGGGGGACGTTGCCCGCTGAACGCCTTGCCGAAGGGACGCCCGTTTGCATTTTCAACGGCGGACACTGCGGTTCTGGATATTTTGGAAAAGTTCACGGATGGCGAGACGCCGGCGATTCTTCAGCTTGAGACGAAAGATTTTGTCACGTTGCTGCCGGCTTTGGTCGGGCATCCCAACCTCACGCTGGGCAAAACCACTTCGGTTACTGTTTCCAGAACACCGCAATCCCTGCCGCTCCGCGCGACGCTGGAAGCGAATGGCGAAATCGTCGTCGCCTTGTGCGGTCAGGCTTCTGCGCCGGTGATGATTGGTGGCTGGGTTTGGCAAAAAAATACGCTGCAACCGCTGGCGCTGCCGCCGCTGCTCAAGGATATTTTCCGTGCGCCGGTGCGGGTGCCTCGGATACAGGTGCCGGTTTTTTTGAGTCGGGATTGGCCGCAGTTATCGGCGGCGGATGGCGTGGAAGCGAATTTTACGCTCGCCGATTTTACGTTAGAGCCGCAGGCGCCGCGTTTCCTGCTGCAACTCAAGGGCGGTCTCACTCAACTCGGCGCGTTGCTGCAATGCGCCTACGGTTCTCGCATCATGACGGTCGGCGTGACGGATGCCGGCGAGGGCGTTTGGCTGCCGGATCCCGAAGTGCCGACCCGTTATTCGACGCGCGATGCCAGCGCCGAGCGCGCGGCGGTGGCGCGTTTGCAGCGGAATGGTTTTTCCGCGCCGGACAGCCAGGGCAAGTTGCAACTGACGGGACAAAATTCCGTCCTAAATTTTCTCGCCCGCGAATTTCCCAAGCTGCAACGCGAATGGAGCGTCACGTTGGATGAACAGCTTGAGAACCGCACCTTGAAAAACATCGAGCGCGTCGAGCCGCAATTCCAGATCACATCGTCGGGCGTGCAGTGGTTTGATCTTGGCGTAGTGTTCGCCTCAAGTGGTGGCGAACGGTTTTCAACGGCCGAGATTCAGCGGCTGATCTTGTCTGGTCAGAATCACACGCGTTTGAAGAGTGGAAAACTAGCCGTGATTGACACGGGCGCGGTGGAGGAATTGCAGGAGGTTCTGCTGGATTGCGCGCCGCAGCAGAATGCCGCTGGCTATCGCATGAGCAACGCTCAGGCCGGTTTTCTGGAGGCGACGTTGCGGCAGCATGGCGATTGGCAGGTTCAGGCCCCGACCGCGTGGCGCGATCGCGCGGCCAAACAAAGCGGTGAGGCCAGGTTGGATTGTCCACCGCTGGGCGATTTGGAAAATGTCCTGCGACCGTATCAGAAGCAGGGCGTCGCGTGGCTGAGCTTTCTTCGCGAGAACGGATTCGGCGGGATTCTTGCCGACGAAATGGGCCTGGGCAAAACGCTGCAAGCCCTGGCGTTCCTGCGTTTTGTCCGGCGGCAGAATCCCAATGCGGCACCGATGCTGATCGTTTGTCCGACGAGCCTCGTGTTCAACTGGCTGGCGGAGGCGAAAAAGTTCACGCCGGAATTGAAAGTGCTCGCCCTACATGGACCGGAACGTCACGCGCTTTTTGATCAGATTCCGCATAGCGATATCGTCGTGACGAGCTATGCGTTGATCCGGCGCGATGCGGAAAGGTATCGCGAGTTTGAATTCGATACCACCGTCCTCGACGAAGCGCAGCACATCAAAAACCGCCAGACGCAAAACGCGCAGGCGGTCAAGGCGGTGAAGTCGAAGCATCGGCTAGTGCTGACCGGCACGCCGCTGGAAAACTCGGTGCTCGATCTCTGGTCCATCTTCGATTTTCTCATGCCGGGTTATCTGGGTTCGGCGAAGGATTTCCGCGAGCGTTACGAACTGCCCATCGCGAAGGAGAAAAATGCCGAGGCGCAGTCACGCCTCGCCCGGCGTTTGCGTCCGTTCATGCTGCGACGATTGAAGCGTGACGTCGCAAAAGATTTGCCGGCGAAGTTGGAGCAGGTTTCGTTCTGCGAACTCACGCCGGACCAGCGCGGCGTGTATCAACAGGTCATCGAAGCCAGCCGCAAGGAAGTGCTTGAAGCTGTCGGCGCGCAGGGGCTTGCGAAGAGCCGGATGGTGGTGTTGAGCGCGCTGCTACGACTGCGCCAGATCTGCTGCGACCTGCGGTTGCTGAAGCTCGAAAACGTCAAGCCCGCCAATACCTCCGGCAAGCTCGACTTGTTCAGCGAACTGCTGGAGGAAGTCATTGACGGCGGTCATCGCGTGCTGGTGTTCAGTCAGTTCGTCAGCATGTTGACCTTGCTCAAGGAACGGCTGGCGGAGGAGCGGATTGAGTATTGTTATCTCGACGGTTCGACGACAAATCGCGGCGCGGTGGTGGAACAATTTCAGCAGAACACGAGCATTCCGGTTTTTCTCATCAGCCTGAAAGCCGGCGGCGTGGGCTTGAACCTGACCGGTGCGGACACCGTGATCCATTTCGATCCGTGGTGGAATCCGGCGGTGGAAGATCAGGCGACCGACCGTGCGCATCGTATTGGGCAGACCAAGGTCGTGACCAGCTACAAACTCATCACGCGTGACACGGTGGAGGAAAAAATCCTCGTGCTGCAAAATCGCAAGCGCGAAATCATCCAAGCGACCATCGGCGGGGAGGAGGAATTTGCCGCCGCCTTGAACTGGGATGAGATTCAGGAACTGCTGGCTTAGCGCGCCAGCGTCACGCCCATCAAGCCGATCACAACTTCGTTCGCCAGCGCGCGGACGGTCAGGGATTTCAATTCTTTTGACGGATTCAACGGCAAATCCAAAACCGTCGCCGCGCCGCCGGGAATTTTTCCGCCGGCGCCTTTGAAAGATTTCATGTCGAGCAGCCGCACCTGGCCGGTCTTCAAATTCACGCGTGGCGGCAGCGGTTCGTCGCGGCGGAAGGCGTAGTCATCAATGAAATAATCCTGGTCAATCGGCCACCAGTTGATCGGATTGTTCAATGCGAGCCGTTCGGTCGTGCCATCGGTGTAGGTCACGACGACTTCGCCATTGTCCAACCGGCTCTGCATCGGACCGGTCGAACCGGCCATCAGCAGATAGGCGTGTGAAGATTTTCCAGTCAATGGCACGGATACTTCGCGGGGATAATTATCCCATTGCGAGGTGAAAAGAATGTTCTTGGTATTGGTCTCGTCGGGCGTCTGGAAGAACACGCCGTTCGGCAAAATGATCTTTCCATGTTGTTTGGCCGCCGTGGCGCGCAGGCCGGAGTCGTCCACGTCGAAGCTGGCGTTCGGCTCGCACCAGCCGTTCAAGCCTTGCTTCGGCAGTGCCAGCGAGGCAAAGGGCGAGCGTGGCGAGCGGTATTCGTTGCGGAAAATTTGGGTGACGGAATCGTTGAACCATGGCGCGAGATCCACGGCTTCCAGTTTTGTGTTGGGTGAAAGCGGTTTTTTCCAGTCGGTCGTTTCCGTCCAAGATGGCACCGGTTTTTTTGCTGGATCGGGCGGCGTGTTCGGCTTGGGCAGGCCGCCTTTCCAAACGATGACGATTTCAATTCGCGCCGCCGGACCGCTTCCGACCGCGAGCCGTGGTATGCCGGCATCTTTAATCCAGCTTGATTTGACGGGTTGGCCGTTGACCGTTACGCTGGCAATCGCGTCCCGCAAGGCGACAGCCCGCAGGTCCACGTTCATCAGCCGGGGGGATTGCTGCTCAATGACGTAAGTTTCCTTCGAGCCTTCGCGCCGAAAGGAGAAATTTAAATCTGGATGGTGGATGCTGGCGTGGTCCCATTTTGCGGGAAAGCCGGGAACGATTTTGAGTTCGCACGCGAGCGCGTCCGGGCGCACGCCGAAAAGTCCTTCGACCAGCGCGCGGGCATTGATGCCGCAGGCGTCGGCGAAATCGCGTTGCGCCTCGCCGCGCACGACGTCGAAGCCGGTCAGGCAGCCGAGATTTCCCGGACAGAGGCCGAGATACATTGAGTCGAGCAGTTCGCCTTTGAACAAGCGGAACGCCATGTCCGGCCGGTTGGCCTGCCAGAAACCGAGCGCGGTGTGCGCAGCCTCGGCCATGACGACGTTGTTGATGGACCAGAGATACGGCATCCAACTCGTTTCCGGCAGGGTGAAAAGGTTTTCATCCGGCACGCCTGCGCCGCGAATCGGAATGTGCGCGATATTGTCATCAACCCAGCGCGACATCTGCCAGGCTTGAACCGGCGTCGGCACTTCCGAATCCAGCGTATGATAAAATGTCCAGAGTCCGGCACTCGGGTGCGTGAGTTGCAAGCCGAGGTAATCTTTGTATTCGGCGAACATCCCTTCGTTTGCCAGCCAGAGGTATTGATTCATCCCTCGCAGAATCAGATCCGACTCGTGCTGATAAGGTGCCGGGTCTTTGCCGAGCAACTTCGCAACGCGCGCAGCCATTTTGTTGTGCCAGTAATTATAGGCTGAGGCGTGCGTCACGCCGCCGCCATTGTAGTTCAGGTCGTCGCTAGCCCAGATGGCGGCGTAGGCTTCGTAGAGCGGCAATTTCTCCGGGCCGAATTCGCGCCGGAAGAGCCGTCGCTCCCACGCGAGATGACGCTCGATCACGGGCCACATGGCTTGGGCGTAATTCGTGTCGCCGGTCCACAGCAGATGGCGGAAGAACGCATCCACGCCGACGAGATTCATGTCGTAATGATTCTTGGAAAGGTCGCCATTCGAGTGAATGGCGGCTTCACTGCGGGCGAGGTTGGATTGTTCGTCGGCGGGCGGCAGTTTTTCAGGAATGGGATTCGTGTTCTGTTGTTTTGCGAACCCGGCGAAATGCGCCGCCGTGCGTTCGTGCCAGCCGAGAGCATCGCCTGCGTAAGCGCCGCGCCAGCCGAGCAGGCGTGTGCGCCAGGCGACGGCGCCGTGCATGAAGGATTGCTGTTTGTCATCCCAGACCGCATCCCCCGCGATGTTAAGCGCGGCAGCGGCGGCGGTGATGAACGGATCAGGCGTCTCGACAACAACGCGTTCGGCAATCGCGCGGCGGTGAGATTCGGCGCGGGAAAATAATCCAGGTAACGCAGCGGCATCGAATGTTTGTGAGTCAACGCTGGCTTGCTGGAATGAGAGATACACCGGCTGGTCGGCTGGCAGGCTGATTTGGCCGACAATCACAGGCAAGGCATTCGTCGTGTTCGCAGAGGCCAGCAATTCTGACGGACTAGCCCAATGCCGCGCGTCGGCGATGGCATAGCTGGCACCGACCGAAGCCACGCTTTCGATTTCCGTCGCTTTGCTCCGCAGTGCGAAGTGGTTGGTCGCAATGGTGAACTTGTTACCTTTGCATTGCTCGGGCCGCAGTTGGAAAAATTGGCTGACGGGTTCGCGTTCGCAGCCGATGTCGCCGCCGCGCGCGCCCCTCATGTCGTTCGCGCCGCCGAAGGCCCAGACCAAATCGATCGGCATTCCAGGAGAACTTATTTCAGCGCAGACGATGAAACCTTTCGTTTCGCTCAATGGTAGAACGGTCAAGTCAAGTTCCCCATCGCCCAGCAGTGGATCCTTGATTTGATAAATCATCGAGCCGGGCCGGTAGCGGGCGATGATTTGGCCGGCATCGTTTAGCCATCTCACGCCGGCGGAAGTTTTGACGCCGAGCCGCAGGTTGCCGCCGCGGCCGGGGAGATAGAGCGAAAACTCCGGCTTGTCTCCGGCGTCAATGCGGAACGCCGAGTTAAGGCAATAAAGCGGACGGTTGAAAAATTCCGCGCCGTTGGTAATGACGAAATCGCCGTTGATCGGCCAGTAACGCAGCGGGCGGGCGATGGTATTGGAAAAATTACCGTGCGGATGAGAGAACAATTCAGGGCGGAAGGCGTTCGTGGCGGTCTGCGCTGGCGCGGCTGACGCCAGCAGCCACAGGCTCAAGCAATATGTGACGGTTTTGTTCAATTGAGATGCACCGTTGTAAATTTTCAAAGCATGGGTAGCAAATCAAATGTCGGGATGCGTGTGGTTTTATTCGGCTGGCTTTGCCGGGAGCGCTGGCATCCTGTCGGCGAGAATTGGTTGAGCTATGCACACATGCCGGCTGGAAGCCGGCGCTCCCAGAAACCGGGCGCGCTAGACAGTTGCGTCGTGAAACCTTACTTTGCTGACATGGCCGCCGTCGCGACACCCGCCGTTCATCCCGGCATCCAGACCGAAGAACTGACTGGTTCGAGCACGGAACTCGAAACGGGCTACCTCGTGATTTGCTGGAATGATCCGATTAACCTGATGGATTATGTCACCCATGTCTTTCAGGTGGTTTTTGGTTGGGAGCGGAGGAAGGCCGAGCGACACATGCTCGAAGTTCACAAGCTGGGGAAAAGCGTGCTCGCCCGCGAGAGTTTGGAGAAGGCGGAGTTTTACGTCCACCAGCTTCAGAAATATCAACTGCACGCGACCATGGAGCGCGAATAATTGAAATTCATCCGGCAATATCAGAACGCGTTCACGTTTGAAGTCAGCGGGCGGGAAAAATCCTGGCTGCTGGCGATTCTCAAACTGTTCCCGCTCGTGCCGCTGTCGCATCACCGCTTGAGCAAGACAACCAAGTTGCCCGATCAGGAAGCCAACCAACGCCTGCTGGAGGAATCGCTCAAGGCGCAGCGCGACGAGAACCAAAAGCTCGTGTTGGCGATGTTGAGCGAAACCGGCAGGTTCAATCCGTGTGCCAGCGGTTTTCGGTTTGACCTGACGCGGTTGGAGATCGAATGGCTGTTGCAGGTGCTCAACGATGTGCGGCTCGGAAGCTGGCTGGCGCTTGGCTCGCCGGATTTGGCGCAGGAAGATCAACTGGTTTTGAACGCGAAAACCCTGCCGCAAATCCAGCGGATGGAACTGGCGGGCATGTTTGAGATGTTTTTCTTGAATGCGGTGAGCCGGGCAGGGTGACGCCAGGTCTTATGCCAGTCATGTTAAATTTATTGGCCGATGGATTTCCGGATCCGAATCTGGCGGATGCAGACGGATTGGTGGCGATCGGCGGCGACTTGAGTGTGGAACGGTTACTGGCGGCTTATCGCTCGGGACTTTTTCCGTGGACGGCGAATCCAGTGACCTGGTGGTCGCCCGATCCGCGCGGGATTATCGAACTCGATCATTTTCACGTTTCGCGAAGCCTGGCCAAAGTCATTCGGCAAGGCGCGTTCACCGTCACGCGGGATCAGGCGTTTGGTGAAGTCATTAAACGTTGCGCGGCCCCGTCGCTCGCACGGGGAAGCACCTGGATCACGGAGAAATTCATCGCTGCTTACACGGAACTGCATCGGCAAGGACACGCGCACAGCGTCGAGTGCTGGCTGGACGGGAAATTGGCCGGCGGAATCTATGGCGTGGCGGCAGGCGGATTGTTCGCCGGCGAATCCATGTTTCATCGCGCCGACAACGCTTCCAAGGTGGCGCTCTTTCATCTCGTGCAACATCTGCGCGAGCGCGGTTTCGTTCTGTTCGATCTCCAGATGGTGACGCCGGCGACGAAGCCGCTGGGCGCCGTGGAAATTTCGCGGGCGGAATATCTGAAGCGTCTGGCCGTCGCGGTCGCCAAAAACTGTTCCTTCTGAATCACCGGAGAAATTCGCGATGCGCTTTGAGCCAGCGCTCGGCGGTGAGATAATCCGGGCACAGGCGCTCAACTTCCTGCCAGAAACGGGCGGAATGATTCATCTGCCGCCGGTGCGCGAGTTCATGCAGGATGATGTAGTCGCGCACGAAGTCCGGCGTCTGGATCAAGCGCCAGTTGAGCGAGATGGTGCCGCGCCGGGAACATGAGCCCCAGCGCGATTTCTGGTTTCGCACCGTGACGCGGGCCACGATCAACTGATGCTGCGCGGCGAAAGCCAGGACGCGCGGCGGCAATTCGCGGGCGGCGAGGGATCGCAAATGTTTTTCAATCGCCGGCCGCAAATCGGTGGTGGTATCGGCCACTTTCAGAGTTTCGCTGCCGAAACGGATTTGTCCGTCTGTCGCCGATTCGATACGGAACTTTTCGCCGCGAAAGAAAATTTCAGAACCCGGGTGCCAGCGGAGCGGGTGACGCGGACGGGCCTGAAGTTTCTGGAATTGTTCCTCCAGCCAGGCGCGATTGCGTTCGACGAAGGCGCGGGCCTCGGTTTGCGTGCCGCCGCGCGGAATCGTCACGCGGGCGGTGCCGTCCGGCCGCAGTCGCAGCAAGTAGCGCCGGGCCCGCAGATGGCGCACCATGAGCAGCGGCACCACCCGGGAACCGAGGAGCAACGGCTCCGTTGGATCCTTCCGGCGCGGCGCGAATGATGGCATGAACTTAAACCACACGCGTCTAGTTAAGCGCACGACCATGGTTTTGGCAAATCGTGACAATGCTGTCGGCGGTTACATTGGCTTGCGTAAACGGGCGGCAGGCTATATTTCGTTGGTGAATTTCATGGCACGTTTTGCATCCAATCCGAATTCCCGGCGAGCGCGGCGTGCTTTGTGTTTGTTTGGGCTGGCGATCTTAGGCCTTTTCGTCGGTGATGGTCGGGTTCGGGCCGATGCCGCGACGGCGACCAACGTCATCCGCCTCGAGCCGTGGACTGTGACCGAGACTGCGCCGGTGTGGGACAATTTGCTGCCGGCGATGCCGGATGCGATGCCCCGGACGCTGGGCAAAAATGATCTAGATTACGGCTGCGTTTTATACCGGACGGAAATCCCCGACGGGCCGGAGCAAACGTTGGAGGTCTCGGGCGTCTATGATTTCGGCCTGGTTTTTCTGGAAGGCCGTCGGGTGGGCGCGCTGGTGCGAACCAACGGGAAATACAAGATTCAATTGCCGGCGCGCGAGCAGGCGGCTGCGCTGGATATTTTGGTGGAAGCCGTGGGCCGGTTGAATTTTGACGAGCCGGTGCATGATCGCAAAGGGCTGCTGTCGCCGGTAAAACTGGGAGGGACGGAGTTGACCAGCTGGAAAATGTTTGAACTGCCGCTGGAGGGGCAGTCGCTGGCTGGAATGAAATTTGATTCGCAGCGATCACCGGCCAATACCCCGGCGTTCTGGCGGACAACAATCGAGGTGGCCGATCCCGGCAACCTATTTCTGGACCTGCGCTCCTGGGGCAAAGGTGCGGTGTGGGTCAACGGCCGGTTCATAGGCCGGTTTTGGAACGCCGGCCCCGTGCAGACGGTGCTGGTGCCGGCGTCCGCCTTGCAGGCGGGGCGCAATGAGATCGTGATTCTGGATTTGCTGGGGCCACAATCGCCGGTGCTGGCCGGGTTGGGGCAGCCGGTGTTGCATGAATCCCATCCGGAGCGCGACCTGTTTCATCCGCGGTCCAAGGTGCGGCAAACTTTGGAATTTGCGCGGCTGGTTCAAGCCGGCCAGTTCGCTGACGAGCTGAAAGCGCAGTCGGTCAAATTTTCCACGCCGGTCAAGGGCCGTTATTTCTCTCTGGAGGCGTTGTCGTCGCAGGATGGCCAGCCCTATGCGTCGGTGGCGGAGTTGGATTTGCTGGATGAACAGGGGCGGCCTTTGAATCGTGAGGATTGGACGGTGGCCTACGTTGATAGCGAAGAACACGACCGCGAGGATGGTTCGGCGCAAAATGCGTTTGACGGTCGCGCCACCACCCATTGGCACACGCAATGGGGCGAGGCTGCCCCCGGCTATCCGCACCGGCTGATTCTGGATCTGGGACGCTCGTGCGTGGTGTCCGGGTTTCGATATCTGCCGCGGCAGGGCGATCCAAGAGCGGCGGGACGCATCAGAAATTACCGGGTGAGCATCGGCGATCGGATCAAGGAAGAACTGCCGCCGTTGGATTTGTTGCCGAAACAATGTTATCTCTTCGCCCATTTCAATGACTGGGGGGCGGATGGATTGCACCTGGCGTGGAGCCTGGATGGTTATCAATGGGAACCGCTCAATGGCGGCCAGAGTGTTTTGATCTCCGAATTGGGGCCCACTAATCTGATGCGCGATCCGTGCCTGCTGCGCGCGCCGGATGGGGTGTTCCATCTGGTCTGGACCATGGCTTGGGGGGGCAATTCGATCGGCCATGCCACGTCGTCGGATCTGATTCATTGGTCCGCACAACAAGCCATTCCGGTGATGGAAGCCGAAACCAACACGCTGAACTGCTGGGCGCCGGAAATTTATTGGGATGAAAACCAGCAGGAATTTTTGCTCATCTGGGCGAGCGCGGTCCGGGGTAAATTTTTGGAAACGCTTGTGCCGGGTGAAGAAGGCGGCAATCAACGCATCTATTCGACTACCACCAAGGATTTTAAAACCTTCTCGCCGACGCGCCTGTTTTTTGATCCCGGTTTCAGCGTCATTGATCCGACTATTCTGCAAGCCCGCGGACAATATTACCTATTTTTCAAAGACGAGGCTCCGCGCCCGGCGAAGAAGGCGATCCGCTACGCGACGGGCAATGCTTTGGCCGGGCCATTTGGTTCGGTCAGCGAGCCGTTTTCAACCAGCTGGGTGGAAGGCCCGGCGGTATTTAAAACCGGCACCGCCTATCTCGCCATCTACCACGGATACCTGGATAACCATTGGGGCGCCATGCGGTCAACGGACTTGAAGCAATGGCAGGATGTGACTGACCGGTTGAAACTGCCGCCCAACAGCCATCCGGGAACCGTGCTGAACCTCTCACGCGAAATGTTGCTGACGCTCTGGCGAGCCGGACAGATCGAAATCGGCCCCGCGCCCGAAGCGGCGGCCCTGGGGTTGGGCAGTTGGATCTGGACGGACACCGTCGAGGACAAACAAACCTGCCGGCTGTGGCATGACTTCACCGTGCCGTCGGGCACGTTGGTTTCGCAGGCCAAGTTGCGCATCACCGCAGACAACGGCTACCGCGTTTTTCTGGATGGACGCGAAATCGGGCGCGGCGGGGATTTGAACAACCTCACCGAATATGAGCTGACCCAGTTCATGTCGCCCGGCCCGCATACGCTGGCGGTGGAAGGTTTCAATGACGCCTTGAGCGCCGGCGTGATTATCGGCCTGCATGTGCAGATGTCCAACGGGCAGGAATTTCATCTGCTTTCAGATCCCTCCTGGCGCGTGGTGCCCGCCGATGAAAAAAACTGGGAGCTGCGGAAGGAGCCGCGTAACGAATGGAAATTTGCCCGCGTGGTGGGCTTTGCCGGCAAGTTTGACTGGTTTCAGCCGGAGCGCATCATCACCGCCGCGCCGCCGCCGCTGCAACCGGTGCGATTCTGGCAGCAGACGTGGTTTTTAGTATTGTTGTTGACGACGAGTCTGGTGGCGGCGGCATTCGCCATCCGGCAGGGACTGAAACTTGCCGTCCAAACCCGTTCGCAGTTCTTGCTCAAACGCGAACGCGACCGCATCGCCCGCGACATCCATGACGACATCGGCGCGGGGTTGACGCAGTTGACCTTGATGGGCGAATTGGTTCTGCGCGAGACGCCGCCCGGCGCGGAGATACACGGCCAGATTAATTCCCTGTGCGGCAAATCGCGCGCGTTGCTCGGCTCGATGGATGAACTCGTCTGGGCGATGAATTCGCGGCGCGACACGGTGCATGATTTTGCGGCCTTCATCTGCGAGCACGCACAGGAATTTCTCAACACCACCCCGATGCGTTGCCGGCTGGATGTGCCAGACGACCTGCCGCCGGTGCCGCTGGACCTGCCCGCGCGGCGGAATCTGCTGCTGGCCGTGAAGGAGGCCGTGCGCAACGCCGCGCGTCATTCCGGCGGCGATGAATTATGCCTGCAAGTGCGCATGGAGGATCAGAACCTGTGCGTGGAAGTGGCGGATAACGGCAAAGGTTT
>Ga0068856_100001454_pt1 | contig 24843 bp, 29 predicted proteins | sample KBSCornC62_FD_66595 | JGI IMG/M metagenome (GOLD analysis project Ga0068856, IMG submission 66595) | Corn rhizosphere microbial communities from Kellogg Biological Station, Michigan, USA - KBS Corn C6-2 | ecosystem: Host-associated > Plants > Roots > Rhizosphere > Soil ... | reverse complement strand
GATAGTTCTTGCCCTCCTACGCGGCTCGTAACGCTCATGCTATTGCTTCATCTGCAAGTTGTCAGATCCGACGCGCGTTCGGGAAGCAGCACCGAGGAAAATTCCCGGCGTTAGATAGGGTCGATCGCGCCCGCGCTTGAGACGGAAAAGGAAGCCGTCTTATGGCAGCTTAAATGGAGATCTTCCTTACCGCTATTTTGGAACATGCGTCGCGCAGAAAGGTTCGTTTTTGGAAATCCATACGGAAGGCCCATAACTTACTGGTCGATTCGTCCGATAGCGCGCAGGCGATCGTCGATCCAAAGGACGCGGCCGAGTCCGTGGGCCTTCGACATGTCTCGGACGGGCGTCCCGGATTTCGTCGTAAGAAGGCGGGGTCAGGGTTCACTTACAGCCGGGCCGACGGGTCAAGGCTAACCGAGCGGGATGCGCTGAAGCGGATCAAGGCGCTTGCCATTCCTCCGGCCTGGACCGATGTTTGGATTTGCCCGTCTGCCGATGGCCATATCCAGGCAACAGGCCGTGACGCCAAGGGCAGAAAGCAATACCGTTATCACCCGCGCTTCCGCGAGGTACGAGAAAGCACGAAATTCGAGCGCGTGGTTGCGTTTGCGGACGAGCTGCCGATTATCCGGGAGAAGGTGCGTGAGCATATGGGCTTGCGCGGATTGCCTAGGGAGAAGGTTCTTGCGACCGTCGTGCATCTTCTTGAGACCACATTGATCCGCGTCGGCAATGACGATTACGCGAAGCAGAACAATAGCTATGGATTGACCACACTGAAGAACCGCCACGTCGCGATCGACGGAAACGAGGTGCGTTTCCGCTTTACAGGTAAGAGCGGCAAGCAGTGGTCGTTACGCGTGCGGGACCGACGGATTGCCAAGATCATCCGAGCTTGTCAGGATCTGCCCGGACAAGAGCTGATTCAGTATGTCGATGAGCAGGGTGTATGTCATGACGTCACATCAACGGACGTAAATGACTATCTCAAGGAAATAACCGGTAAGGACATCACGGCCAAGGATTTCCGCACTTGGGCAGGAACAGTTTTGGCGGCGATGGCCCTCTCCGAGTTTGAGAGTTTTGATAGCGCTGCGCAGGCGAAGCGTAATCTTCGCAGCGCTATCGAAAAGGTATCCTCGCGGCTTGGCAACACGCCGACAATTTGCCGCAAGTGTTACGTTCATCCAGAGGTTCTGAACTCTTATATGGACGGCAACCTTGTTCTCCAGATCAAATCGCAGGCCGAGAGTGAGCTTCGAAGCGCCGTAGGAAGTCTGAAAGCTGAGGAGGCCGCGGTGCTGGCGATGTTGCGAAATCGACTCGCTAAAGAGGCAGAACAATCGGGCAACTCCAATCCTGAAAGGAAGACGCGGCGCCGCGTGCGCGCTGCTTCTGCAACAGCGATGTCAGCTTGAACTGCGCGCCGCCGTCGAATGATTTTGATTTTGGCAGCTTTATCGGCGGATCGCTGTTACCAGCGTCGATTTGCGGACAGGGCTTCCTTGCGATACGGGCTGAAGCAGATCGGATCGCTGCGATTGCTTTTCGGCAGGATGTTGGCCCACGCGCCCTTCTTCATGGCAAGGTCCCTGATCCAGTCGGCGTCATAGCCACGGTCGGCAAGCAGCATCGACCCAGATCGAAGCATTCACGGGCTGTGTAGGTCACGGCTTCGATCTTGTTGCCGTCGGGATCGCGCACGAAGGCCGCATAATAGTTGGCATTGTAATTGGCGCGAATGCCTGGCGCGCCCTCGTCCTGCCCACCCCGTTCCAGCGCCATAGCATGAAAGCGCCGGACCGTTTCTCGATCAGGCGCCTGAAAGGCGATATGGACGCCGTTACCGGGCGAAGCGGGGCTACCGTCGACCGGCGTTTCAAGACTAAAGACGATATCGGATGTCCCGTAATGGGCGGCAGTGGCTGATGCCTTCAATACCCGAAAGCCGATCAGCCACATGAGCGGGTCGTAGAAAGCCCGCGCCTTTGCGATGTCGTTGGAACCAAGCGAGACATGGTGAATCATGGGACTTCGTCATTCTCCAGTCACGGCGCGCCGATATCGCCCGACGATACCAATTAGCCGGATGTAAAACTTCCACCCACCATGGCGCCTCGTCAAATAAAAGCGGCAAGGTATTTTGCCGTTCGGCTCTGCGTTTCTGATGCGACCTGCTTGGGCGGTCCTGAAGCCACTATGCGGCCGCCCTCGTCGCCTGCTCCAGGCCCAATGTCGATGATCCAGTCGCTGGCCGCAACGACGGTCATGTCATGTTCGACCACGACGACCGTGTTGCCGCTTTCGACGAGGCTATCCAGTTGTTTCATCAGCTTCGCTACGTCCGACGGGTGAAGCCCCGTCGTCGGTTCATCGAGCACGTACAGCGTTTCGCCTCGTTGCGCGCGCTGGAGCTCGGTGGCAAGCTTGACGCGTTGAGCCTCCCCACCGGACAGTTCCGTGGCGGATTGCCCCAATCGGATGTATCCCAGACCGACTTCACGAAGCACACCGAGGGATCGGCGCAGGGCATCCTCGTCCGCAAAGAATCCGAACGCTTCATCGACCGTCATGGCCAGCACATCCGCGATGGACCTGTCCCGGATCTTGATCTCCAAGGTCTTGGCATTGTAGCGGCCGCCCTTGCATGTCGGACAGGGCGCATACACGCTGGGCAGAAAGAGCAGTTCGACGCAAACGAACCCTTCGCCCTGGCATGTCCCACAACGGCCCTTTGCCACGTTGAAAGAGAACCTGCCCGCATCGTATCTTCTGGCGCGCGCCTGCTTGGTGGCGGCGAAGAGCTTCCGGACATGATCGAGCAGACCGGTGTAGGTCGCCAGATTCGACCGCGGCGTGCGACCGATCGGCTTTTGATCAACAACCACCAGCCGTTTAATTTTCTCCAGACCGCCGATGATCTCGCCGCCTAATGTCTCTACCATCGCTTCCAGCCGATCATCCTCATCCGGCGGCTCACTGCGTTGATCCAATTTGTCGCCGACGGTCTCGACGAGGAATTGGCTGATAAGGCTCGACTTGCCCGACCCGGAAATGCCCGTGACGCTCGTGAAGACGCCCAGGGGAATATCCGCATTCAGATGAACCAGATTGTTGCGTGTCACTCCGCGGAGCTTGAGCCAGCCGCGAGGCTCGCGTGGGGTCTTGGCAATCCTGTCGGCTGGGCCGAAAAGGTAGGGCCGCGTACGGGACTCCCGCTTGTCCGCGAGGCCTGCCAGCGGGCCGCTATACATGATCTGGCCGCCCTGCGCGCCAGCGTCGGGACCGACGTCGACAATCCAGTCCGCGTGCCGCACGACGTCGAGTTCGTGCTCGACGACGAATAACGAATTTCCGGACGACTTCAGGCGCTCCAGGGCACGCAACAGCGCCTCGGTGTCCGCGGGATGCAGCCCTGCCGACGGCTCGTCCAAAACATACACGACACCAAACAAATTGGATCGGACTTGGGTGGCCAGCCGAAGCCGCTGCAACTCTCCCGGCGACAACGTCGGCGTGCTGCGCTCGGGGGTCAGATAGCCGAGACCCAGATCGAGCAGTACTTCCAGACGCACCGATATGTCTTCGGTTATCCGCTGTACGACAAGAGCCTTCTCAGGATGCCTGGCCAAGTTCATTTTTCGGCCGCCGAGACCCCGGCCGAGCACTTCGCGCAGCTGTTTGAGCGGCAGTCGCGAAATTTCGGCGATGTCCATTCCCGCGAAGGTCACTGAGAGAGGCTCGGGTTTTAGTCGCTTGCCTTTGCAGACCGGGCAGTTCGAGCTTGAGAGAAACTTCGCCACCCGTCGCTTCATCATCGCGCTTTGCGTCGTGGCAAAGGTCTGCAGAACGTATTTTCGAGCACCGGTAAAGGTGCCCTGATAACTGGGCTCCTCCTTCCGTTTCAGAGCCCGCCTAGTCTCCGCCGCCGTGTATCCGGCGTAGACCGGCACGGTTGGTTGTTCGTCGGTGAACAGGATCCAGTCCCGATCCTTCTTCGGTAGTGCGCGCCACGGCTTGTCCACGTCGTAACCGAGCGTCACCAGAATGTCTCGCAGGTTTGGTTTTGGCCCTGCCAGGCACTCGGCCATGCCGCGATGGCCCGCTCCCGAATGGTCAACCTGTCGTCTGGCACCAGCGAATGCTCGTCAACCTCGTGCACACGACCGATCCCGTGACAATTCGGACAGGCGCCCTCGGGCGTGTTAGGTGAAAACGATTCCGCGTAGAGAAGCGACTGATTTCGGGGATAGTCTCCAGCGCGCGAGTAAAGCATCCGCAGCAGATTGGATAACGTCGTCACGCTTCCGACTGATGATCTGGTGGTCGGCGAGCCGCGCTGCTGCTGCAGGGCCACTGCCGGGGGCAGCCCTTCGACCGAATCCACCTCGGGCACCGCCATCTGATGGAAAAGGCGCCGGGCGTACGGCGAGACGGATTCGAGGTAGCGGCGCTGAGCTTCGGCATACAGCGTCCCGAACGCGAGCGACGATTTTCCCGATCCGGACACGCCGGTGAAGACAACAAGGGCGTTGCGGGGAACCTCAAGCGAGACGTTCTTGAGGTTATGTTCGCGGGCTCCGCGGACTTGAACGAAGCCGCCGTCGGCTTCCGTGTCAGATCTGGCCCTGCTGCCGACCAGCGACTTTTCCATCCGAACCTCCTTGCCGCGCAAAGGGCCCGCAGCGGCTTCGATAAGGAAAGTCTTCGTGGAATGACGGGTTCCCGCAGGGTCGGCTCTCACCCGGGTATGCCCAACGCAGCCGCGTCTTCAGAATGGCGGCTTTTTGAAGCGCGCTATGGAACCCGTCCGTTCGAGGGCTGTTTTGTTCGGACGATGAAGGTATCGAGCATTTCCCATGAGTAACCGCGCGCGGCAGATCTACAAACCGGATTTTCGCTTCGGACTAGGGGGAGTCTCCCTCGGCAACGAGTTCAACAAGCATACCGACAAGGACGCCGAGGCGACCCTCGAAGCTGCGTGGGCAGTGGGAATTCGGTATTTCGACGTGGCTCCCTGGTATGGCTTTGGATTGTCCGAGCGTCGCTTCGGCCATTTCCTGCACAATCAAAAGCGCGAGGATTACTTACTCTCCTCCAAAGTGGGAAAGCTCTTCAAGGCTTCGAAGAACAACAAGCATGCAGAGATTTATCCGTTGTCCGACTCCCCAAACGACGTCGTGTTCGACTATACGGCGGACGGTGTTCGCCGCTCGATCGAAGACAGCCTCCAGCGGCTCGGCGTTGATAGCCTGGATGTCGCATTCGTGCACGATATCTCCCCTGACTTCGCGTTCTTTCCCAACGGCTGGGAAGAGCAGTATAAAATCGCCAGTAAAGGGGCGTTTCCAGCCCTCTCGAAGATGCGCGACGAAGGTATCATCCAAGCGTGGGGCATCGGCGTGAATACGCCCCTGCCGATCCTCAAAGTCATGGAAGATGCCGATCCCGACGTCTGTCTGTGTGCCCGCCAGTACTCGTTGATCGATCACGCCAGCGCAGTGAACGAGCTCTTTCCGGTCGTGCGCAAGAAGAATCTCTCGCTCGTCATAGGCTCGTCGCTAAATGCCGGCTTCATCTCCGGCAGTCCCCGCTACAATTACGGCAAGGAGAACTTCAAGATTCCGACGGCCGCGATCGAAAAGCGCGACAAACTCAGGGCAGTCGCCGCCCGGTACGGCGTCGATCTGCGCACCGCTGCGCTTCAGTTCTCGGCGGCGGCAGATGTCGCGGTCGCTTTGGTCGTGGGAGCGCGAAGCGCTGAGCAGATTCAGGAAGACTACAACTCGCTAAAGGCCAAGATCCCTTCCGATTTCTGGGCCGAACTCAAGCATCAAGGCCTGATCGAGCCGAGCGCATCGCTTCCCGCCAGTCCGGAACTGTGAGATGAAAGTCGGTGATTTCGTCGTCGAGCGGCCGCATGCTTCGGGCGTTCGGCGCATCTACAAAGAGAATTTGCACGATGACGCCGCGGATACACTGAAGGCACTACTTCCTCTGACCCGGCGCAAGGACGACCGCGACTGGTCGAACTTCAGCGACTCGACCTCCATGAGAACATGACCCATTCAATTTCAAGTATGGTCCTACGGGGCACTGTCGTTGCGGTAGCGTCAAAGGCAAAACATGAATTTAGCAAACGCATCCGACAAGCCATAACGCTTGTCGAGGACCATGGCGTGGAAGGCGACGCCCACGCGGGCCGCTTTATGCAACATCGCTATCTGGCTAGAAAGATGCCGATCATGCCCAACAACAGGCAAGTCCATCTAATAACATCCGAACTGTTCACCGAGCTGGGCTCGAGCGGCTTCAACGTCGCGCCCGGCGACCTCGGCGAAAACATAACTACGGCAGGACTGGATCTTACTAAACTTCCGCTCGGCACTCGACTACGACTAGGGCATTCAGCGGTTGTCGAGCTCACGGGGCTTCGGACACCGTGCTCCCTGATCGACCGATTTCAGAAGGGATTGAAACGAGCTATGATTATGAAGCACGAACAGCCCATGTTCAGATGCGGCGTGCTCGGCGTGGCAAAGGCGCCTGGAGAAATTGCGGCAGGCGATCCCATAATTGTTGAGCTTCCCTCGTCCAGCCTAAAGCCGCTTCCCGCGCTTTAACTGCCTCAGGGAACAGACGCTTACGTTGGAACGTTGCGCTCAAGATCTTCGAGCCATGCAGCAGCATTGCCGTCGGAAGGAGCCCGCCAATCGCCTCTCGGTGATAACGAACCGCCTGCAGAGACCTTCGGACCATTTGGCATCGCAGATCGTTTGAACTGGCTGAACGCAAAGAACCGTCTGAGAAACACTTCCAGCCACTTGCGGATGGCTACCAGGTCGTAGTGATGCCGCTGATCGGCCGGCACACCGGACGGCCAATCGCCCTTTGCATCAACGTGCCACGCGTGCATCGCCAGGAATGCGATCTTGGACGGACAGAACCCAAACCGCAGGGTGTAATACAGATTGAAATCTTGCAACGCGTAGGGGCCGATTGCGGCCTCTGTGCTTTGCGGTCTCTGGTCCTCCCCTACTGGAACAAGTTCAGGTGAAATCTCCGCTGCCAGGATAGTGCGCAAGGTCTGGGCGACGTCGTCGCTGAATTGCCGCGACGAGATGACCCACCGTATCAAATGCTGAATCAACGTCTTTGGGACGCCGGAGTTTACGTTGTAGTGGGCCATTTGATCCCCTACTCCATAAGTGCACCATCCGAGCGCCAATTCCGAAAGATCGCCCGTGCCAATGACGATTCCCCCGTGATGGTTTGCCAGACGGAACAGGTAATCAGTCCGCAATCCCGCCTGCACGTTCTCGAACGTGATGTCATAGACGGGCTCGCCTTTACCGAAGGGGTGGCCCATATCTTTGAGCATCTGCGTGGCAGATGGCCGAATATCCAGTTCTTGGGAACTGATCTCAAGCGCTCGCATCAAGGCCCACGCCTGGCTCTTGCTTTGTGTCCCGGTGGCGAAGCCGGGCATGGTATAGGCCAGTATGTTGGTCCGTGGGCGACCCAGAAGATCCATCGCCTTCGCCGCTACGATCAGCGCGTGCGTGGAATCCAGGCCGCCAGATACGCCGATCACCACGCGCTGCGATCCGATCGCGCGCAGACGCTGCACAAGTCCGGCGACTTGAATGTTGTATGCTTCGTAGCAATCCTGCTCGAGTCTGCTCTCATCGCTGGGCACAAACGGAAAGCGTTCCACCGTCCGAACGAGCCCTATATTCTCATCGGGCGGATTCACAGAAAACTGAATACGCCGGGATGGCGTTCGCTTCCTTGAATTCAAGCGGTTGTCATGAAACGTGCCCATGGCCGCGCGCTCTTGCCGAAGGAGGTCGAGGTCAATATCGGCGACCGTGATTTGTCCGTCCTGCCTGAAGCGCTCGCCCTCAGCCAAAAGGGTGCCGTTCTCGAAAATGGACGTCTGACCGTCCCATGCGAGGTCTGTCGTGGATTCTCCGGCACCACCGGCAGCGTACACGTAGGCGGCAAGACAACGGGCTGAAGTCGATTGACACAAGAGTGCGCGGGAACGAGCACGGCCTATCGTAACAGGGCTTCCGGATAAATTGAGGAGTACGGTAGCGCCTTCGAGCGCCAGTTCGGATCCCGGGGTGACGGGTATCCACATGTCCTCACAAATTTCGATTCCGATGACCAGACCCGGCACGTCACTAGCTTCGAACGTCAGATCGGTACCGAAGGGTGCGCGCATCGTGTCGATCGAAATTTCGAGACCGACAATGTCCTTCCCCGATCCGAAGTGACGAGCTTCATAGAACTCGCGATAGGTCGGCAGGTAGGTTTTGGGCACGACGCCGAGGACCCGCCCGCGATGGACTACGACAGCGCAGTTGTAAATTCGACTGCCCTGCCGAAGCGGTGCCCCCACGACCAAGACCGACATAAACCTGGTCGAGGCCTCCACGACGGCGGCCAGCCCGCGCACGACCGCATCGAGAAGCGCATCCTGCAGCAAAAGATCTTCTATGGCATATCCCGAAAGGCACAACTCGGGGAATACCGCTACAGCAACTGATTTCTCGTGGCACGCTCTCGCGGCATCTAATATCGCCGTCGCATTTGCGCTTGGATCAGCCACATTGGAGGCGATCGTACAGGCCGCAACCCGCGCGAAGCCGTGACAGTAGATTGAATGAAAGTTCATTTCACGGCCCATCACGGACGGCTTCGCTTCCTGTTTGGCATTCGATGCCCGAGCAATCGTGTCTCAATGGTCATGCCAAAGCTCGGCTACCTGCGCCTGCGTCATCAATTCAACCTGTTCTGAAAAGCGGTTGCGGTAAAGCGTCATCAGCGCATCATGACCTTCATCGAAGGAGCTACAGAGGGCATCTTCGACCACTATGGTCCTAAAACCCAGATCAACAGCGTCGAGCACGGTGGCCAGTACGCACACGTCGGTCTCCGAACCAGTGATGATAAGAGTGTCGACGCTCTTATCGTGGAGAAATGCGGTAAGCCCGGATTCCGCAAACGCGGAGTAAGCGGGCTTATCTATGACCGTGGCCGGAGGTATCAGGCGGGATAGTGGGGGTACGATCTCAAGCTGCGCGCCCGGCAGACGGGAGCGTGTCGCACACTCCCATCTCGTAAAGTATCGCTGCCATCGACCCGGCCTGTCCTCTGCATGCAGAGGCGTGACAAATCGGGTGAACACTGTGCGCTGGGAATTAAGCTCGGCTACTGCGACGATCGCCGGCAGCACCCGCTCCATCCACGGCGTCGCCCAGATGCCCCCAGGTGCGAACAAATTCTGCATGTCGATGGATAGATGAACGGCATTCGAAATCGGTTCGAGTGATTGCGGCAGCGCCATACCCTTATTCCCTCGATGAGAACCTTCAGTCAGACCTTTCTTCTTCAAGATCGCGCCTCGGTGGATGCAAGGTTCGAGGGTGACGCTCGTGCAGGACGCGGGCCAATTCCTCCCGTTCCGCGTCCTGGCCCTTCACGGCCGTTTCAAACAAGGCCTCCTGAATATCGCGCGGCATATCGCCCCAAACATCCATAGCCGCCCGTCCCAGCAAGCCCGCGCAGCGCTCCATTCTGTCAGCCATTCGCCCTCCGAAATTGCTGTCGTTCAGAAAGGAACCGCGAACAGGCCTCGGCGTTCCATTGCCATCATCGCCAGAAGGAGGCTCGAATGGGACTTTTTACCAAAGACATCAAAACCATGGAGGATTTGCTGCTTCATGGCCTTCAGGACATCTATTACGCCGAGCAGCAGATTATTAAATCGCTCCCCAAGATGATCGAGAAGGCCACCAACCGCGATCTGGCCTCCGGCTTGAAGGGCCATCTCGAAGAAACCAACAAGCAGGTCGAACGGCTTCAGAAAGCTTTCGAAAAGCTAGGCAAGGAGCCCAGCGGGACCAGCTGCCCAGCCATCGACGGCATCATAAAAGAGGCCGACGAGACGGCGGGTGAAATCGAGGATAAAACCGTGCTAGACGCAGCCATCGTAGCGAATGCGCAAGCCGTCGAGCACTACGAAATCTGTCGTTATGGGACGCTGATCGCATGGGCCCAGGAACTCGGCCACGACGACATCGTGCGATTTCTGACAACGAACCTAAACGAGGAGAAGGCGGCGAACACCAAGCTCAATACGGTGGCGCTGCGCAAAGGCGTCAACGCGAAAGCTTCGACTGCGGCCTGATATGGAATGATTTCGCAGGCCGGTTTCGCGAAGAGCGAGGCCGGCCGCCATTAAGGGATGGTGGGCCGCGATTAAATACGGGACTATAGAGCCCGCTCCCCACACACGCCGAACAATCCGTAAGAAAGCGCCCGGTCGTCCTTGCCAGACGGCACGCTACAGATAGTTGCGACCGAATCTCCCAGCTTATTCTCGCCTTGTAAGCCTGAAACCCATCTCAAGAAGCCGATCTGGGGTCGGAGGAACCCCCAAGTTTTTACCGCGTTTTCACTGGCATCATTAACTTCCCCGAGGCGGGACTTTTCGGGAGGTCTTATGGAAGCGGTTTATTTCATCGGCGCGTTTGTGCTCCTGGTCGCCTTGATTTATGGAACGCTGAATTGGCATTACCGGGATCGACGCAAGGACCGGATGACAGACCAGATCGTTCGTGACCGTTACGAGCACAATCGAACCTGACCGGCCGACAGCGTCAGTTGATGACCCAACTTAATGCCACGCGGTGTTCTAACCCCTCCACGGGGGCTGGCGAGACCTGCTGAAAAGCGTTCGGGATCAAAAGGGGTGCTTGGCAGTTTTCCGCGCAGGGATCGCCGGGAAGCTCGCCTGCGACCCATGACCGGACCCATTATCAGAACGAGCGTCTTCGCGGCATCGCAGAGCCGTTCGTCTCCCGGACACCCCGCCGGGCAAATCTTAGCTTCCGCCGAACGAACCAGGCCGCCACCGAGACGACGATCCAGGCCAACGAGGCTGCAGCGAAGGCGGCGACGACGCTGCGCTCGACCAGGCACAAGAACACTCCGGCGAAGGCGAGCATTCCAAGGGCTCCGAGGGCGGCACCGGCGGCGTCGAGTGCTGCGGCTTCCTGTCCGCGCCGTACGCCGCTGAGACCCGTTTCGCGCTTGCGCCGAATTTCATGCTTTTCGATGAGCGTCGCGCTGGCGCAGAAGATCGCCGGCAAAGCCAGGAAGAGGCCCCCGACGGAAGCCCCGTAGCGACTGCTGATAATGCCCGTGAACACCGTCGCGGCTCCTCCGAGCGCGAAACGGATCACGTATTCGTACCAGCGGCCTTCCCGCAGCGAGGACGAAGAAATGCGGATCGGCGTCGTCATGTCTGCATTCCCGCGATGAACCACAAGCCGAAAGCAGCGATTAGCCAAACCACGATCGACGCCATCGTCGCCGGCAGTGCCCGCATGCGCGCCCTGATCAATAATTGGCAGACGACAACGCTATAGATGATCAGTGCGATCGCGCCAGCAATCATCGAGAGACTCTGAGATGCCGCATAGGATGGACTATGCTGATAGGTCGCGATGCCGAGGGTCGCTAGCGCCACCGAGGGCACTGCCCCGAACAGGCCGGCGAAGCTTTTGGGTTTCACAACATCGCCGAGCATCGCGAAAGCCGACACCACGACCCCGCCGACCAAAAAGCGGACGAGGTATTCGGTCATTTCTGTTTCTTCCAGAGTTTGGCCAACGGACCCCTCTTGCCGTACACAGGATCGTTCCGGGGCACCGGCACCTTCGGAATCGTCTTGAGGGCTCGGGGGCGATCCTCAACCTTCGTGCATTCGTCATAGGTCCCGGCCGGCGGATAGGCCCCAACGACGAGGAAGTCGTCATCGGCGGAAAGACACTGATGGCCGGTCCCGGCCGGCAGGATCACGACGTCACCGGCCTTGAGCGTGAAGATCCGGCCCTTGTTGCCGCCGAAGCGCACCCGACCTTTGCCGCGCGCGATGCCGAGCACCTCATGAATCCTGGAATGGTAGTGGACGTAGTCGTAGATGCCGTCGCGCCAGGTGTCGCCCCAACCGTTGGCCTCGAACAGGACTTCCATCACGGCCGCCGGATCGTTACCGTTGCCGAGATCGACGGCGTTCCGATAGATGACGAAGGGCCAGCGGGGATGGTTGGGAATGAGACCGTCATCCTTGAACCTGATAGTACGAGGGTTTCTCGCACGCGCGAACTCTGGAGCTTGTTTCTTGTCTGGGCGGCGCAGCCCGGTCGCCCGCTGCATGTACTCCTTCACGTCCTCAAGGATTGGCACGTTCGTCCTCCTTCGATATTCGCTGCGGATAGCCGGTCCAGAAGCGCAACAGCCGTTCCGTTAGGGCACCGAGCGCGAAGCCCGCGGCCACATCGCTGGCCCAGTGCGCCAGCACGACGATCCGCGTCAGCGTAAGCCCGACCGCCAGCGTCCGGATTGCCCGCCTCGGTAAAGGCGGCAAGGTACCCGCAGCGGAAGCCAGCGCGCCCATGTGGAGCGCGTGCCCGGACGGGAATGAGTCGTCACGCTTGCCGGAGAAGGAGACCCCGTGCACATGGCCCAGCACAGTCTTACGGTCAGGGCGGGTCTGGTCGAAGATCGACTTCATGCCATGGGGTATCAGCGAAGCCGTCACAGCGACCAAAAGCGCGTGATTGCCGGCTCGCTGCAATTGCTGCGACCTGCCTCGGGTTGCGACCCATCCGGCGGTAGCCAAAAGCAGGAGGATCTTCTCGTCCGCGCCCCAGGTCAGCCCCCGCGAGATCACCTCGGCGCTGTGGTTGGTGTTGCGTGCCACGGTCCGCGCGATCAGCACGTCGGGCTTTGTAGGTCTGACATTGACTAGAGCCATCAATTCGTCCCGGCGATGTCTGGGGAGAACCTCGTTCAAATGGTTTGTCACCATTAACTCCGGGGCTGGTTCCAAGTTCATCGTTCCGTCATGTAACTGATCGACCAACCCGCCAATGAAAAGCCCGAAGGGAAGCGCGGCGAGGGGCCCGGGGCTGGTCGCCTGGTTCGTGGTGAATCCACAAGGAACCTCTTGTGGTTGACCGCGATTGATGAATTCGGAGGAATCATGGACGAAAGGGCGTCTGCACCGCGTCGGGGAACCGGTCTCGATGGCTGGAGTATTGCAGCTGCCTTTGGGCTCATGGCGGCGGCCTTCCTGATCGATCGCCTGGTGCCGACGGACGAGAATGCGAGTCCAACGCCCGCAGAAGATATTCCGCCGCAGTCGGACGCCCGGCGGGACGCCTCTCCTGCAGGCCTGGCGGCCGAAGACAGTGACCGCGGGCGTGACGCCACTTCGCCGGCGGAGATCCCGGCGACGGGATGGAAAGACATTCGGTGGCGGGTCTATGCCAACATCGGCGACCACCGCATTCTAGCGCTCGCCGCCGGCATGACGTACTACAGTATCCTCGCGATCTTTCCGGCGCTGGCGGCACTTGTTGCAATTTACGGAATTTTCACCGACGCCGGCAGCATCGCGAAGCATCTCGACGACGTCTCCGGCTTCGTGCCGGGGGGCGCCATCGACGTCGCCCGCGAACAGCTCACGCGCGTGAGTTCCAAAAGCGACCGTGCCCTGGGACTGACTTTCCTGCTTGGGCTCGTCATCTCACTCTGGAGTGCCAACGCGGCGATGAAGTCGCTGTTCGACACGCTCAACATTGTCTACGGCGAGCGCGAGAAACGGGGGTTCTTCAGACTAAATGCGATCTCGCTCTCCTTCACCATAGCCGGCATCGTCTTCGTGCTGTCGGCCCTCGCCGCGGTCGTCGCGGTGCCGGTGCTCCTCAACTATCTACACCTTTCGAACTTCTCCGACCTGCTTATCCGGATCGTCCGGTGGCCGGCCATGTTCATCGCCCTCGCGCTGGCCATCGCCTGCATCTACCGCTTCGGCCCCAGCCGCGCGGCGCCGCGTTGGCACTGGATCAGTTGGGGCAGCTCGGCCGCGGCGCTTCTCTGGCTGGGCGCTTCAGCGCTGTTCTCCTGGTACGCGGCGAATTTCGGCACCTTCAACGAGACCTACGGCTCGCTCGGGGCGGTGGTCGGCTTCATGACCTGGCTTTGGATTTCCGCGATCGTGATCCTGTTGGGCGCCGAGCTCAACGCCGAGATGGAGCACCAGACCGCCCGCGACACGACTACCGGTGCGCCGAAGCCTCTCGGAGCGCGGGGCGCCCGGATGGCAGACACGGTCGGCGCAGCGGAGGGCGCATGACATGACGAACTTTCTCAAGCTTCCTACCTGGGACGATGACGGCCACATCCTTACCGTCGTCGAGACGCCACGAGGAAGCACTTGCAAGCTCGATTTCGACCCGGATCTCGGCGTCTTTACGCTGGCAAAACCTTTGATGGCCGGCCTTAGCTATCCCTTCGACTGGGGCTTTATCCCTTCCACGAAGGCTCCGGACGGCGATCCACTTGATGTTCTCATCATTCACGACGCCAGGACCTATCCCGGCGTCGTCCTGAAGTGCAGGCCGGTCGGCGTACTCGAGGTCGAGCAGACGAGTGGTAGCAAGAGAGAACGCAACGATCGCATCTTCGCCGTGCCCGACCGCGCCCCCCTTGAAACCGATCTCAAGGATATCCGCAATCTACCCTCGCGCGCTTGCAAGGAGCTCGAGGAGTTCTTTCGCGCCACCAACGCTCTCGAGAACAAGGACCTGAAATTCCTTGGCTGGCGCGGCCCGAACCGGGCTGCCAAGACGATCAAGCGCTTGTCGATCTAGCGGGAGATCCATGCCCGAACTATGCGCGGACGGTGAGCAATATGCTTCGGGGAGTGACCCCAGCTAACGGCATTGCGCAGCGGCAATCCCTATTAGCCAAGTCCATGCTGACGGCTGACAACCTGGCAGATCCGGTTGAGCCGATTATTCAGGATAGGACCTCACCGAACTTCCCGCGTTGGCGAGGCATCCCAGACATCTATGCCGCTTTCAAACGCTGGCCGTAGCGAAATCAATGGGATAGCCGAGTGGATGCAGTAGTCCCCACACCTGAGGTATCTGCCGGATTCAAGTTATCAGCAAACATGTTTCGGAAAGCGGCGGATACCGCGCCTCCGCCGCTCACGCCATGCATCAGCGCGATTTCCCCCTGCTGCTCATGACGGATGGCTTGCGCCATGATCCGAAGCCGCGGGTCGCTCCCACCGCGGAGCTGAGCATCTGCCATTGCAACCGCTCCCGCGTGATGCCGGGTCATGAGCTCGAGGAATAGGACGTCGAAAGAGGATGCTTCTGTGGATTCTAGTCTCGCGACCTCCCCCGCGTCGAGCAGGCCTGGCATCGAAGCGCGCTCCTGCGCTGAGCAGACCTGCCTCGGTTCCACGAACCAGCTCGCCCACTAATGTGAGAGAATCCTGGCCTCCCCTCTTTGGCTCGCTATCATAAGCTTCGAGAGGGCGCGAAGATGGGGGTCGCTGGCCTTCTCCGCGGCAATCTCGGCCAGCAGAATTCCCTGCTCGTGATGGGTCAACATATGCCGGATGAAGGTCTGGTCGATGGTCGGATCCCGACCGATCCAAGGCAGTTCGCGATCGTAGGCGGCGAAGAACGCAGAAGTCCCGAGGAGTAAGATTCCGGCAATGGCGGCCAGGCTCCATATTTGAAGGAATGCCCGTCCTTGCAATGCTCGACGCTCCGAGGGCGAGCGACGGAGCCAGAAGAATAGCGGGTACATGGACGCCGACGAGAGATGGACCAGAAAGCCGATCCAGTAGGGCTGCTGTAACGTGAAGATCGGCTGCCAAAACGGAAATAAGGGCACCAGCACGAACCATTCGAGCGACGAGGTCAGGATGGCCCAAGGCACAGCAGCGACGGCAAGCCAGGCGGGGCCGCGCGTGCCGGTCCACCTTCCGAAAACTCCGAAGAAGACTAGCGCCCAGGAGAAATCGGCCCACTGGTGAAATGCCATGCCGACCGCGACGGCGCCGACCGATGGTTCCGCGGCCAACGCCCAGTCGCGTGTCGGGATGGCTGCGACCGACATCCAGTCTACGAGGGCATCGCGGCCAATTCTGGCGGCAGACAGCTGGCTGACAACCGTCGAAAATGTGCTGCTGATAAGTCCGAGATAGGCGGCCGCGATCCATCGCCGGACGGTCCCGGAGTCGTCGGACGAACTGTCCCCTGCTTTCAATGGAAATCCACGCCCTGAGAGGTATCAGTCATTTCTTGGCGGTGCCGGGTTCAGCCATTTTCCGGTGCTGGCTCGCCAAGACACCAGCCGGCGTTACATTCGCAGCCGCGGATTGGATCTTGTTCTTCAACCCGCTCACCACATCACCCTCGCCTTTCATCATGGCATCGAAACCGATGTTGGCGACCTCAGCGGGATCATCCTTTTCGGCTGTCCCGACCGCAGTATCCATCATCTCCGCACGGCGAAAGAATTCCGTCTCGGTGGCGCCCGGCATCAGGCAGGTGACAGTTATCTTGGTATCCTTGAGTTCCTCGCGAAGCGCGAAGGAGAACGAGTTCAGGAAAGCCTTGGTGCCGTTGTAGACGGCCTGGAAGCTGCCGGGTGTGAAGCCAGCAATTGATCCCACGATCAGAATTCTTCCAGAATTTCGGCGCCGCATGTCGTTGCCGACCTTATGGATGAGATAGATCGTGCCCGTGATGTTGGTGTCGACCACCCGCCGCGCCTTCCCGAAATCCTGGTCTAGGAACGCATGGCCGAGACCGCGCCCCGCGTTCGCCAAGAGGGCATCTACGGGACGGCCCTTGGCAGCTGCATAAAGCTTGTCCACCCCTTCAGTCGTCGCAAGATCGACCTGGAGGGATTGGACCTCGGCACCGCCCGCTCGAAGGGAAGCCGCCGCTTGTTCGATCTCAGGTTCGTCAGCTGCGATCAGGAGGTCGTAGCCTTCGTTTGCGCAGCGCCTTGCCAGCTCTAGTCCGATGCCGGTGGACGCACCTGTGACGATCGCAAAAGGTCGGGAAGCGGGCATGTTGGTCTCCTCTGCTGCTATCGACCCTCTAACCCCGGTTTTCAATTGTCGTTCCTCGAACCATAGGAACCGATCTTCCCTCCGAAATTTGTCCCGACAGATTTTACGGCACGGAGATTTGGGATGAGAGCCCTGACTTGGCACGGGAAGAATGACATTCGATGCGACACGGTGCCGGACCCGAAGATCGAGCACGGACGCGACGCCATCATCAAGGTCACCGCCTGCGCCATCTGCGGCTCGGACCTGCATCTGTTCGACGGCGTCATGCCCACAATGGAAAAGGGCGATGTCCTCGGCCACGAGACCATGGGCGAGGTGGTCGAGGTCGGCTCCGAAAACAACAAACTCAAGGTGGGCGACCGCGTCGTGGTTCCCTTTACGATCTCCTGCGGGGAATGCTTCTTCTGCAAGAAGGGCTTCTTCTCAGGCTGCGAGCGCACTAATCCCAATCACAAGATGGCCGAGAAGCTTTGGGGGCACTCTCCCGCCGGCCTCTTCGGCTATTCCCACATGCTCGGCGGCTATGCCGGTGGCCAGGCGGAATATCTCCGCGTGCCTTACGCCGACGTCGGCCCAATCAAGGTGCCGCAGGGACTAAGCGACGAACAGGTCCTGTTTCTGTCGGATATCTTCCCCACGGGCTTCATGGCCGCTGATTTCTGCAATCTAAAGGGCGGCGAGACGGTCGCGGTGTGGGGTTGCGGTCCCGTCGGGCAGTTCGCGATCAAGAGCGCCTTTCTACTCGGGGCAGAATGGGTGATCGCCATCGACACTGTTCCGGAGCGTCTCGCTCTGGCGCAGGCCTCCGGCGCCGTCACACTCGATTTTAGGAAGGAAGACATCTACGACCGCATCCAGGAAATGACCAACGGCCGCGGTGCCGACGCCTGCATCGATGCCGTCGGCACCGAACCTGATATTGGCTCCGGCTTCGACGCCGTCGTCGACCGTATCAAGGTCGCGACGTTCATGGGAACGGACCGTCCGCATGTCCTGCGGCAGGCGATCCACTGCTGCCGTAACTTTGGCACCGTGTCCATCGTCGGTGTGTACGGCGGACTACTGGATAAGATTCCGATGGGATCGGCAATCAACCGCGGACTCACCTTCCGTATGGCACAGACGCCGGTCCAGCACTATTTGCCCCAGCTTCTCGGACGTATCGAGAAGGGCGAGATCGATCCGTCGTTCGTCATCACCCATCGGGCGACACTTGAAGAAGGCCCTGAGCTCTACAAGACGTTCCGCGCCAAGCAAGACGGATGCATCAAAGTGGTCATGAAGCCATGATTCTGCAGGTCGATGAATGCTAGACTTGGCGGCGGCGGTGTTCCGACGAAATAAATCATGGCCCGCGTTCTGATCGGCACTTCGGGCTGGCACTATGATTCTTGGCGGGGTCGCTTTTACCCCGAGGGTCTGCCTATCAAGGCGCAGCTGCAATACTACGCAAGCCAGTTCGAAGCCGCCGAACTCAATGGCGTATTCTATCGAACGCCCACGCCGAATGCCGTCAAAAGCTGGAAGGAGCAGACCGGCAAGAACTTCGTCTTCACATGGAAGGCGTCGAAATTCATTACCCACTGGAAGCGGCTGTCGGCGAACTCGGTGAACAGCCTCGAGTTGATGGAGAGCCGTCTGTCGTTACTTGGCGAAAAGGCCGCTCCGGTTCTTTTTCAATTGCCACCCAACTTCAAGGCCGACGCGGACCGCCTATCCGCATTTCTGCGCATGCTTTCGCCGAAAAGACGTTACAGCATCGAATTTCGGCATCCCAGTTGGTATTCGCCACAAATCATGCGCCTGCTCTCGGAGGATAACATATCGCTATGCATCTCGGACCATCATGATGCGCCGGCATCTTGGAGGCGGACCGCTGACTTCGTCTATGTTAGAGGGCATGGTCCTGGCGGACGATACAAGGGACACTACTCAACAGATGCCCTGGCGGGATGGGCAAAACGTATCAGCTCGTGGAAAGCGCAAGGGTGCGACGTATTTGTATTCTTCGATAACGACCAAAAGAGCGCCGCGCCGATTGATGCACTGAAGCTGAAGCAAATCTTACTGCCCAGACGTTAGAGCAAGGGCCTTGCATGCTCATTACCATCATTGCATTTTGGCGGCTGCCCTAACGTCGCTCTCCTACATCCCGCAAGTGGCGAAAGCGCTTCCAGCAGGATCAACCAACGACCTCTCGTCCAAAAGCTTGCGGTGCTCGCGGCTGGACTAGCCTTGTGGATAGGGTACGGCATCCTCAAAGGCGATTTCGTGATCATCGTCGCGAATGCCGTCGGCCCTCTTTTCGTTGCGATGCTGATCGGTTTCAAGATCCGGGATGCTGGTCAAAGTCCGGATGGAAGCCCACAATCAGGCAGGCTGTGAGGTCAGTCATCTCTCACTCCAGCGCTGCAATCCTACTTGTGCTCGGCCATCTGCTTCTTCAGATCATCGATGAAATGCTGCGCCCCTTGTTGTGTCAACATTTCGCCCGACTTGTCCGGCACGTCCGCCTTCTGACACAGCGTCTTGAGTTCGTCTCGTTGCGCTTCGGTGATCATTGGTTCGTCCATAGTCCCTCCTTTACACGTTGGCTTTTTCCCGCATCTCGTCGATCAGCTTTGACGCCTGAGCTTTGGTGAGATCGTCGTCATACATCTCGGGCGTGCCTGCCTGCTCGCAGAGGGTTTTCAAATAAGAGGCTTGAGCACCGGTCATCGGATCATCTCCCGAAACCCATTCGTCGGGATCCTTTTGAGTGTTGTCGGTCAACTCTGTTTTTGGATTACTCATGATGACGTTCCTTTCGGTTGCAACAACGCAAGCGTTCGCTGAATGTTCCTTCTGCTCGCCGTCGCCCTGCTCTTCTCTTGCCCGCAATCGGCAGTTGGGCATGAGAAGCGATTGTCGGCAGACAATGCTGTTGAACGGGGCTTAGCGAGAGCCGTCGGCGGACTCAGCACGCCGCTTCGTACAAGGCACGAGCCGACGTATGCGGGCTCGCTCCCTCTCACTTCGCGCCCGTGCAGGGATTGGAACTGGTGATACGCCAAGCCGTTGCATGCATTGAAGCGAGGAATTTCAATGACCAGCAAATCTCTTTGGATGTCGATTGCCGTGGCGCCTAAGGCCGTTCCCTTGAAAGGTAACGAACGGTGCGACGTGGTCGTCGTGGGGAGCGGCATAGCCGGCCTGTCAACGGCGTATGAGTTGAGCCAACGCGGACGGTCGGTGATCGTTATTGATCGCGGGCCGATAGCAGGCGGTATGACCGCGCGTACCTCCGCTCACTTAGCGCCGCTTTGCGATGACCTGATGAGCGAGATGCAAAAGATCAAAGGGGAAGATCAGTCGAGGCTCTTTTATGAAAGCCAGGCCGCGGCAGTAGACCGCATCGAAGAAATACAGAAGAGTGAAGGAATCGATTGCGATTTTCGCCGTCTCGACGGCTACTTGTTTCAGGGCGACGACATGCCCGCCGACGTGATCGACGAGGAGCTTGATGCGGTGCGGGCGGCAGGTGCGTCCGTCGAGCGTCTGGTCGGCGTCCCTCTGAGCGGATGCGACAGCCGACACGCGTTGCGTTACCCCCGACAGGCGACATTTCATCCGCTTAAATATCTGGCGGGAGTGGCTGACGCTTGCGTCAAGCGCGGGGTCCGCTTCTTTGCAGATACAGCCGCAGATGAAATCGTCGAAGAAAATGGCGCGGTTACGGTCAAGACCACTCGCGGCCTGATCCGCGCCGGCCATGCCGTTGTTGCCACCAATGCATCGATCGTTGACCGCGTGGCGCTGCATTCGAAAACGTCGCCCTACCGAACGTATGTCATTGGTTTCGCCATCGATCGCGGTGCCCTGCCTGACGCGCTCTACTGGGATACAGAAGAACCCTATCACTACGTGCGCCTTCAGCCCGGGGACAACGGCACGGATTTCGTGCTGGTCGGCGGTGAGGATCATAAGAGCGGCGAAGCCGATGACGCGGACAAACGTTTCAAGCGCCTGGAGCAATGGGCGCGTGCCAAAATGCCGATGCTGAAGGATATCACCCATCGGTGGTCAGGACAGGTGCTCGATACGATCGACTATGCCGGCTTCATCGGCAAAAACCCAGGGTCGGAGTACATTTACGTCGCAACCGGCGACTCCGGACAGGGCCTGACGCACGGCGTGATGGGCGCGATGCTGAATGCGACCCTGGTTACAGGGGGTAAAAGCGATTGGGCGGAGCTGTACGCACCCGACCGCAAGCCACTCAAAGCCGCCAAGAATTGGGTGATGGAAAACAGCACGGCGCTCAAGAATCTGGCAGAGTATGTGACCCTGGGCGAACTCAGCTCTGTGAATGAATTGGAGCCTGGACAGGGGGCGATCACACGTGAAGGCCTCAATCAGATCGCAGCCTACCGCGATGCCAACGGAAATATGCACCAGCATTCCGCCGCGTGCACGCATCTCGGATGCCATCTACACTGGAATAGCTTTGAAAGCTGCTGGGACTGTCCTTGCCATGGCTCCATATTTGGGCCGGAGGGACAGGTGCTGAACGCGCCAGCGATATCTGGTCTTACTCCGATCTCCTGACAATCGCTTTGGCTGCGAATTGCCCTAGCGGCGTATGCCCTCCCTTCAACACGCGCAGCGGAAACCTACATACGTTGCATCCGCCCATGGAGGCTTCGTGTCTGAGCAATTGGCCTTGTTTGATAAAGTGCGGGCGGAGCCGGAAGGGCTGCGCTACGCAGCCGACTTCGTATCGCCGGCAATCGAAAGGGAACTTATTCAGTGTATCCGGACCGTTCCGCTTCAGCCTTTTCAATTCGGCCAGTTTGAAGGCAAGCGGCGGGTAGCTTCGTTCGGCTTCCGCTACGACTATAACCAGCGCCAATTGAAGCGCGCCGAGCCGACTCCCGCCTGGCTGGCGGAAGTCGTTGCAAGCGTCGAGACCTTCGTAGGTCATGGAACCCGAATCCAGCAGGTTCTCTGTACCGAATACGACGTCGGTGTCGGGATCGGCTGGCACCGCGACAAGGCCCATTTCGACAGAATATTTGGGCTTTCCCTCGGAGCCGCCTGTAAATTGCGATTCCGCAGACCCACCGGTAAGTCATGGGAGCGCTTTACGCTCGATGCAGAACCTCGCTCGCTTTACATGATGTCGGGTCCCTCGCGCGAGATTTGGGAACACAGCATTTCCGCCGTAGAGGCGCCGAGGTATTCCATTACATTTCGCACGATGATCGACGAACCTGACCTGGGGGCGCCGTTCTGATACGTTTCGGACAAACTTGGACTTTTCGATTCGATGGCGAGGCGCTCTGGCACCGCAATTCTTCCTTTGCACGGTGGACGCGTGCCGCCTTGGCTGGCAAGTCGCATGTCTTCGCTCGGCGCCATCATTACGCAGGCGATTGTCCACCATTACGGCCGAGACGAATTTCTTCAAAGGCTATCTCATCCATTTTGGTTCCAGTCTTTCGGTGCCGTTATGGGCATGGACTGGCACTCGTCCGGCATCACAACCAGCGTGATTGGCGCCCTGAAACGCGGGCTGCAACCGCTCTCGGATGAACTCGGCATCCACGTCTGCGGCGGCCGAGGCCAGCACTCGTGAAAGACGCCGGGCGAATTGCACCTGCTTGGCGAACGCATTGGCTTCGACGGTGCCAAGCTCATTCGCGCAAGCCGTCTCGTCGCTAAAGTCGACAGCGCCGCCGTCCAAGACGTGCTTCGATCTTTACCTGCACGGATTCTTCGTAACCGACGACGGCAAATGGACGGTCGTGCAACAAGGCATGAACGGCGACAACAAGCAGGCGCGGCGGTACCATTGGCATTCGGAGGATCTGAAGAGCTTCGTCGACGAACCGCATAGTGCAATCGACGGTCCTGTGCAGGGCGAGATCGTGAACCTCACGGACAAGCGCGCCGAACCTTCTCGCACCGCCCAGCTAGAGTTGCTGAACGGCCTGGGTCCGGCCGGTATCGTCTCCGAGCTCTCCGCCCTTACGGGAGATGGTGTGGCGCAAGCCTTGCTCCCGCATCTCGTCATGCCGGCACACCACGACGTCCGGTCCAGTGACGTTTTTACGCGGCGGCTCCACGGCACGCTCGCCGCGGCAGCCGAGCGTGGTCCGGTCGACTTCCCTGATCTTCTGCTGACGCCTGGCGTCGGCGCGCGCACGGTCCGGTCCCTCGCCATGGTCGCCGAAGTGGTGCACGGAGCGCCCTATCGCTTCCAGGATCCCGCCCGCTTCTCGCTGGCGCACGGCGGAAAGGATCGTCACCCGTACCCGGTTCCCCTCAAAGTCTACGATGAAACCATCCGCGTGATGAAGTCGGCCGTACAGAAAGCCAAGCTCGGACGACATGAGGAGATGCAGGCCCTGAAACGCCTCGACAACCAAGCGCGTCGGCTTGAGGGCCTCGCCGAGGGTCCATCGCTGGAGTCCTTCATGGCTGTTGAGCGCGCGGCCTCTCCCGCACTGGACGGCCGATCGGTATTCGGCTGGGAAAAAGAGTTGGCGGGCAAGAAGGCTGCCAATTGATAACCGGGACAGCGCGTTTGGTCCTTCAGACGCCGCCGGAACTCCCATCGCCGAGATAGGCCGGCGGACGACTCTGCATCGTATCAGACGGCAGATTATTGCCGGCTGGGACACCCGGCAGATTCATGGTAACCGTTGTACGAGATGATCCCCTCACGATTGAATCGTAGTTGCCGGCCAAATCCAGCAAGCGCTTCCTGATAAAGGGATCGGCTTGTCGGCGAGTTCTCGTATGTGCCGAGCTGTCTCCTTGTAGAATTCGTCGTCCAATTTAGCCTCTCTGGGGGCTCGGCGGGTGCGCCAAGCTGCTTTCAACCCATTTTGCAGCATCTGTTTTTAGAGGATCAACCTGGTCGCACCTAAGGCAGCGCAGCTCAGTTCGATCATCGCTAATTGTCTCTACGACAAGGCGTCTATTGCACCTCGGGCAGCGTGCTGAGTCCATCGCGCTCTCCCACTTTCAAAAGAAAATAGGGCGGGGAACGTAAATTGAAAAGCCGAGCTTTTTGAAATTAGACTGGAACTTTTTTGGAGATAGGTACCTGAAGGAACTTTTCTGAGCTCGTCTTGGGCCATTGATCGTTACCGAATTTGCCGGCCCGTTCGAAGACCAAATCGTCCCGACTGATCACGAGGTCGGTGTTTTGAACTAAGCAACACAGAATTATCCGATGATTGCCGCGGGTACCTGCGACACGACGACCGGGCCTCGTAGCCCTTTGGGCCGGTGCCAGAGGGGGACATGATTGAGGGCGACTCAAGACCAGTGTGCGATTTGACGAGCATCGTGCATTAGGCGATCGACGCGGGCGCGATATTCGGGGACGTTCACCTTAGGGCATTCGTAGAATGTTATTCACAAGCCTGCGGACCGCCTTCTGCTTTACCTGATCCATAGTGCATTGGTCCGGCCGCTTGTCTGGCCGCCATCTGAGGATTGACGTACCGTGCCGAAATCGTCCTCCGGTGAAGTGATCATACGAGACCTCGACGACGTATTTCGGCTTCACTGGGGTCCACTCGGACGATCGCTTCGTGGACCACCGGCTGGGACCGCCCGGCGCGGTTCCCGTAAAGCTTTTCTTTTGAACAACATCCTCGAGCTTGTCTGTCAGCGTGGCTTTGTCCTTGGCTTTGATGCCGGAAGAGAAGCCGACGTGATGAAGCAGACCGTCGGCATCGTAAAGACCCAACAGGATCGAACCGACAAGCCGGCGACCCGCGTGCCTCTTCTCGGCGTAGCGGAAGCCGCCGATCACGCAGTCGGCGCTTCGGAACTTCTTTATCTTCTGCATGCCTTCGCGGTTGCCGGCCTGATACGGC
>Ga0068856_100001452_pt1 | contig 24864 bp, 21 predicted proteins | sample KBSCornC62_FD_66595 | JGI IMG/M metagenome (GOLD analysis project Ga0068856, IMG submission 66595) | Corn rhizosphere microbial communities from Kellogg Biological Station, Michigan, USA - KBS Corn C6-2 | ecosystem: Host-associated > Plants > Roots > Rhizosphere > Soil ... | reverse complement strand
CCACGGCCCGCGCGGTCGCGGCGCCTAGCCCGGACGCTCCCCCGGTCACCAGCACCGTCCCCAGTGGACGCTCAGCCATCCCGCCTCCCAGCAGTCGTCATCTCGGTCACCTGCGCGGTCCGCACCAGCCCGGTCGTCGACCGGCCGGCCAGGTAGGGCACGACAACGACCTGACCGCCCCAGCGGGCGAGCAGCTCGGCCTCCGGAAGTGCCGGGCCGGCATAGTCGCCGCCCTTGACCCACACGTCCGGGCGCAGGGCGTCCAGCACCGCGTGCGGGGTGTCCTCGCCGAACACGGTCACCGCGTCGACCACCTCGAGCGCCTCCAGCACCCGGACCCGGTCCTGCTCGGGCACCAGCGGCCGACCCGGTCCCTTGAGCCGGCCGACCGAGGCGTCGGAGTTGAGGCACACGACCAGGCAGTCACCCAACCGGCGGGCGGCCTCGAGGGTGGCCACGTGCCCGGCGTGCAGCAGGTCGAAGCAGCCGCCGGTCGCGACCACCGTGCCGCCCGCGGCCCGGACCTGGCCGACGACCTCGGCCGCGCTCCGCGGCGAGGCGGCCGGACCGGCCGGCGGCGGCCGCCGGGCGGACAGTCCGGCCGGCCCGCCGGCGGCCACGTACGCGGAGGCGGCGGCGACGGCCGCGGTCACGGCCTCGCTCGGCAGCGCCCCGGTCGCGAGCCTGGCCGCGGCGGTCGCGGCGAACCGGTCGCCGGCCCCGCACGGGTCGCCGACCGGCCCGACGGCGGGGGCAGGCACCACGAGCGGCACGTCGTCGGGCCCGCCGGCGAGCAGCGCGCCGCCCGACCCGAGGGTCACCGCGACGCCGCCGACCCGCCACCGCTCGGTCAGCTCGAGCCCCGCCCTGGCGGCCGCGGCAACCGTGCCGCCGCCGCCGTCACGCCCGCCGTCGGCCGAGCGGCCGGTGAACCGCAGCGCCTCGGCCAGGTTCGGCGTCACCAGGCGCACGCCTGGCACCGGGTCGCTGCCGCGCGGATGCGGGTCCCACACCACCGGAACCGCGCGGGCGGCGGCGGCGACCGCCGCCCGCAGCCCGGGGTCGGCGGTCAGCCCGCGGCCGTAGTCGGACACCAGCACGGCCCCGGCCGAGCGCACCGCCTCGATCATCGCCGCGATCACAGCCGGTGGCGCCGGCGCCGTCTCCTCCCGGTCGATCCGCAGCAGCGACTGCCCGGCCACCCGCACCCGCTCCTTGGTCGGGGTGCGCCCCGGCAACCGGCCGGCGACCACGCGGACGCCGGCCGCGGCCAGCAGATCGGCCACCCGGCGCCCGGCCGGGTCGGCGCCCAGCGCGGTGACCAGCACGACCTCGCCGCCGTCGCGGGCGGCGAGCAGGGCGGCCAGGCCCGCGCCGCCGGGACGGTCCACTTCGGACAGACCGCTTACCACGGGCACCGGCGCGTCCGGGCTGAGCCGGTCGGCCCGCCCGTCGAGGTCCCGGTCCAGCAGCGCGTCGCCGAGGACGACCAGCGGACCTGTCACGCCGGGCTTCCCGCCGCGGTCTCCAGCTCGTCCTCGTCGTGCGGCACGGCCGACGGCGAACCGAGCCCGAGCAGGTCCTCGTAGACGGCCAGGGTCGCGGTGGCGATCCGGTCCCAGGAGTAGCGGGAACGGGCCCGGTCCGCGCCGGCCGTCCCGTACGCCTCCCGCCAGAACGGCTCGAGCAGCAGCCGGCGCATCTCGGCCGCGAGCCGGTCCGGCCGCCGCGGCGGCACCAGCGCGCCGGTCGCCCTGTCGACGATCGTGTCGAGGAACCCGCCGACCGCGCTGGCGATGACCGGCACGCCGCAGGCCATGGCCTCCAGCGGCACGATCCCGAACGGCTCGTACCAGGAGGTGCAGACCACCAGGTCGGCCGAGCGCAGCAACGCCGGCATGTCCGGCCGGCCCACCGCGCCGATCAGCCGGACCCGGTCGGCCACCCCGAAGCGCTCGGCCAGCCCGGCCAGCCTGGTCGCCTCCGGGTCGCCGGCCATCGCGTCCGCCGCCGGACCCCCGGCGATGATCAGCTCCGCGTCCGGGACGGCGACCAGCGCGCGGATGACGGTGTCGAATCCCTTGCGCGGCACCAGCCGGCCGATGCACAGCACCCGCGGCCGGTCGCCCCGTTCGGCCACGGGACCTTCCGGGCTGAACTGCTCGACGTCCACCCCGCACGGCACGACCGTGATGCGGTTGCGGCTCGCGCCGAGCCGCACCAGCTCGGTCACCTCGTCGGTGGAGGTGGCGATGACCCGGTCGACGTCGCGGGCCAGCGCCCGCTCCATCCGGATCCGCACCGGCGGGCTGGTGTCCCGCCGCCCCTGGAACCGCCGCTTCGTCACGCCGAGCGCGTGGAAGGTCTGCACGACAGGCACGTCCAGGTCGCGCGTCGCCGACAGCGCCGCCAGCCCGGACATCCAGAAGTGCGCGTGCACCAGGTCCGGCGGATCGGCCGCGAACCTGGCGGCCAGCTCCGAGCCGAGCTGGCCGACCAGCGGCAGCAGCTCGTCCTTCGGCACCGGCGCGGCCGGGCCGGCGTCGAGGTGCTCGACCAGCACCCCGTCGGCCGTGCGCACCCGGTCCGGCAGCTCGGCCGAGTCCCGTCGCGTGTAGACGGTGACGTCGTGGCCGGCCCGGGCCAGCGCCCGGGCAAGCGACTCGACGTGGACGTTCTGGCCCCCCGCGTCCACACCCCCGACCGCGGCGAGCGGGCTGGCGTGTTCGGACACCATGGCGATCCTCATCGGGTCACCTCCTTGAAAAGTTGGTTCCAGTCGTGCAGGAAACGTTCGAGCCCGTAGCGGGCGAGCGCTGCCCCGCGCGCCGCCCGGCCGGCCTCGGCCGCCAACTCCGGATCGGACAGGAAGCGCCGCACGGCGCCGGTCAATACCTCCATCCGGTTCGAGCAGGCACCAGCGGCCGGCGGAACCGCCTCGACCGCCTCGGTCGTGGCGAGCGCCACCACGGGCATCCCCAGGTGCATCGCCTCGATCAGCGACAGGCCGAGGGAGGTCCAGCGGAACGGGTGTACGTAGAGCCGGCGGCGGGCCAGCCGCACGTGCAGCTCGGACTGCGGCAGGTCGTGCGCGGCCACCCCCGGCACCCGGTCGGTGTTCATGCCGAACAGGTCGACCGGGGCGATCTGTGCGAACTCCTTGATCAGGTCGGCGCCGACCAGCCGGCCGCGGCGGGCTGGGTCGTTGATGACCACGCCGAGCCTTTCCAGCTCGCCGGTCCACAGTGGACCCGGGTCGACCACGCCGTGCTCGATCACCGCGGTCGGCGCGCGGCCGGAGTCCCACATCAGCGCGTTGAAGTGGGTCACGTGCACGAGCGTCACGTCGGACCGGTCGGCCAGCGGGTGCCGGGTGTGCGGCACCTCGCCGCGCGGGCAGTCGTGCTCGACGTAGACGGCCGGGACGCGGCGGTCGCCGAGCCAGCGGGTGGTCAGTTCGAGGTCGCCGGGGCGCTGCAGCACGACCACGTCGACCGGCTCGTCGGCCAGCTGCGCCGGGGTCACCTCGCGCACCGACGCCGGCCAGTCGTACGTCGCGGCCCGGCCGCGGCCGTCCGGCCCGCGGCCCGGCACAACCGGGACGAGGTAGTCGTGCGGTCCCTGGACGAAGGCGGTGCTCCAGGCACCGTGCACGTGCCAGTGCAGGATCCTCATCTGCCGCTCGCTCCTGCCGACACCAGCTTGTCCACCGCGGCGACCACGTCCTCCGAGGTCACCGAGTCCAGGCAGGGATGCCCTGGCACCGGGCAGACCGTGGCCCGGGTCGCCCGGCAGGGCGCGTCCTGGTCGCCGAGCAGCACGCTCGGCACTCCGTACGGGGCCCACCGGGTCGCCGGCACGACCGGCGCGAACAGCGAGACGACCGGTGTGTCGACCGCGGCGGCGAGGTGCGCCGGGCCGGTGTTGCCGACCACGACCGCATCCGCGCCGGCCAGCACGGCGGCCAGCTCGGCGAAGCTGGTCCGGCCGCCGAGATCCGTGCCGGGACCGGCCACCGCCGCGGTCAGCGCCGACTCGGCCGGCCCGCCGGTGACCACGACCCGGCGGCCGGCGGCGGTCAGCGCTTCGACCGCGGCCGCGGCCCGGTGCGGCGACCAGGCCCGGGCCGGCACGGACGCGCCGGGGTGCAGCACCACATACGGGGCCCGGCCGGTGAGGTGGGACACCGGCGGCAACGGGGTGCGGACGCGCAGCCGGCCGTCGTCGCCCGGCGGCTGGCCGAACCCGGCGGCAGCCACTGTGGACAGACCGCGCTCGACCTCGGGCAGGTCGTCGTCGACGCTGTGCCGGACGTCGAGCAGCGAGCCCGGGTAGTCCTCGCTCACCGCGGTGATGTGGGCGACGCCGGCCAGCCGCAGCAGCAGCGCCAGCGGCAGCGCCGACTGGTGGAACGAGGTGAGCACCACCGCCGCGGAGACGCCGGCGGCGCGGACCGCGGCGATCAGACCGTCCACATCGGACCCGTCGACCGGCTCCGGCGACGGGTCGATCCACGGCGCGGGCCAGACCAGGGTCTCGGCGACGCCGGGCAGCAGGGCGGCGGCCTGCCGGCCGCGCGGGCCGACGAGCAGCACGACCTCGGCCCTGGCGGCGACCGCGCGGACGGCCGGGCCGGCCAGCACGACATCGCCGTCGCTGTCCAGCCGGGCCACCAGCACCCGCCGCACGTCGGGGTCCCGCGCCGGACCAGGCCCGCGACTCATCGCGGAACCCCGGTCGGACCGAGCGACGGACCGGGCGCGGGGTCGAGCGGGCGACTGAGGATGGCAAGGGCAAGCTCGACCGCGGACGGCAGGTCGGCGGCGACGGCCGGCGCGGATCGCACCTCCTCCGGCCTGGTCACCGGCGTCGGTACGAGCACCGCGCCGGCGCCCGCCGCCCGGGCCGCGGCCACGTCCGCGCCGACGTCGCCGATCACCACGCAGCGGGACGCGGACACGCCGAGCGCGGACGCGGCGGCCAGCACCAGACCCGGCTCCGGCTTGCGGCACCCGCAGCCGTCCGCGGGCGCGTGCGGGCACAGCTGCCAGGTGTCGAACGGGCCGAGCAGCTCCTCGACCCGGTCGTTGACCCGGTCCACCTGGTTGCGGCTGACCCGCCCCCGCCCGATGCCGGACTGGTTCGTGACCACCCCGACCGGTATCCCGGCGGCGCGCAGCCGGGCCAGCGCCGCGAGCGCGCCCGGCACCGGGTCGACCAGCGCCGGGTCGCCGTTGTACGGGACGTCGCGCACGAGCGTGCCGTCCCGGTCGAACAGCACCGCGACACCGGCCGCGGGTAGCGGACCGGCCCGCCGGGCGGACAGCTCGCCGCGCAGCCGGTGTGCCACTGCCACCGGCGGTATCGCCGCCGACGTCGCGGTCATCGTCAGGATCTCGCCGGGCGTGCGCGGTCCCGGGGCGATCCGCGCCGCCGCGAACTCCACCGTTCCGGCCAGCCACGCGAGCCCTCCGGTGGCAGCAACGCGCGCCCACACCGGCCGGGCCGCCCGCGGCACTCGACCGGCTCCGGCCGGACCGCTGCGCGCGGCCCGGCGGCGCGGTCCGGCGGCGAGTCCGGCGAGGCCCACCAGCGCCGTCGCGGCGGCCAGGGTGACCCCGGCGTGCCGGGGCAGGCGACCGCGGGGGGCGCCGGCTCGCCGGCGCCAGTCCGACCCGTGCAACCGGCGCATCAACGCGTCGTCCGCATTGCCCGCCTGGGACCGTACGGACACCCAGCGGGACGCCGGCCGCACCGGATGGTCGACCGTCCGTGCGCCCTGCACGAGCGACCAGCCGAACGCTTGCAGCCGCAGCGCCAGATCGGCGTCTTCCCGGTACGCCCGCTGGAACCGCTCGTCGAACCCGCCGGCCCGCACCAGCGCCGTGCGCCGGAACGCCATGTCCGCGGTCGCCCAGCGCGCCGTCTCCAGACCGGCGGTGACGCGCTCCCAGTCGGTCGGCCGCCGCTCGACCGGCAGCGGCACCCGCAGCCGGCCCTGCGACCCGGCGACCGACGAAGGCAGCCCGGCGATATCCGCGACCAGGCCGGCCGCCCAGCCCGGCCCGGGCCGCACGTCGTCGTCGAGGAAGGCGACCCACGGCGTCGCGGTCGCCCGCCAGCCCACGTTCCGGGCCGCGGCCGGCCCGCGCGCCGGGCCGGGCACGACCTGCAACAGGTCCCAGACCGGCAGGTCAAGCTGCCGGTCCGGAGCCGCGCGGTCGTCGACCACGACGACGACGACCGGAGCCGGACCGGAGCCGGCCCGCAGCGCCTCGACCAGCGTTCGCAGCGACGGCCGGCCGATGGTCGGGATCACCACCGAGTACGCCGGCGCGGTCACGACGGCGGCCGCCGTACCAGGTAGGGGCCCAGCACCAGCACGTCGACCGGCGCCGAGCCGAACAGCTCGAGCGCGTCCCGCGGGTCGTCCACCATCGGCCGGCCGGCCGTGTTGAGGGAGGTGTTCACCAGGCACGGCAGCCCGGTCCGCCGCTCGAACGCGTCGAGCAGGCCGGCGATCGCCGGTTCCTGGTCGGGATCGACGGTCTGCGCCCGCGCGGTGCCATCGACGTGCACGACGGCCGGGATCCGGTCCCGCCAGTGCGGCCGGACCCGATGTACGAACAGCATGTACGGCGAGGGCAGCGGACCGTCGAACACGTCGGCCGCCCGGTCCAACCGGATCATCGGCGCGACCGGGCGGAACTGCTCGCGGCCCTTGACGTCGTTGAGCTTCGTGAGCGTCTCCCGCCGGCCCGGGTTGGCCAGCAGCGAGCGATGCCCGAGCGCCCGCGGGCCGTACTCGGAGCGCCCGGCGAACCAGCCCACTACCCCATCGGCGGCCAGCACGTCGGCTACCGCGGCGGACAGGTCGGCGGGCCGCTCGTACGGCCAGCGGGCGGTGTCAAGCCAGGCGGCGAGCTCGGCGTCGCTCCAGCCGCGGCCCAGGTCGGCGCCGGCCATCGGGGCAGGCCGCTCCCCCGCCACGGCGGCCGCGTGCAGCGCGCCGCCGAGCGCGGTCCCGGCGTCGCCGGCGGCCGGCTGCACCCAGATCGTCTCGAACGGTCCCTCGGCGGCCAGTCGCGAGTTGGCCACGCAGTTGAGCGCGACCCCGCCGGCCATGGTCAGCACCCGGTCCCCTGTCTGCTCGTGCAGCCACCTGACCAGCTGGAGCAGCACCTCCTCCAGCCGGATCTGCACGCTCGCGGCCAGGTCCGCGTGCTCGGTTTCGAACTCCTCGCCGGGCTCCCGTCGCTTGGCCAGCGCGTCCCAGGCGACCGGGTCGGTGCGGAAGCCGCCGTCGCCGGTGGCCCTGATGGCCTCGCGCAGCACCGGAAGATGCCGCGGCACCCCGTACGAGGCCAGCGCCATCACCTTGTACTCGTCGGACGAGCGGGCGAAGCCGAGGTGCTCGGTGACGTCCTCGTACAGCAGGCCGAGCGAGTGCGGCAGGCCCTGCGAGGCCAGCACGGTCAGCGACCCGTCGGCGGCGTAGCGGCCGGCCAGGTGGGAGACCGCCTCGCCGCGGCCGTCGAGCACGAGCACCGAGGACTCGGGGTACGGGGCGGCCAGGCCGGCCGAGGCGGCGTGCGCGACGTGGTGCGGCACGTACCTGACCTGCTCCGGGTCGAGACCGGGCAGCGCGGTGGCCAGGAACTGCGGTGCCCGCTGCGCGTACGTGGTGCGCAGGTGGTCCCACGGGTCGCAGAGACCGAGCTCGTCCGCCGGGCGGCCCAGCGCAGGGTCGAAGGAGTAGGTCACCACGTCGACGTCCGCCGCGGTGATCCCCGCTTCGGCCAGGCACCAGGAGGCGGCTCTCTCCGGCAGCTCCCAGGCCGCGAACGGGACCGGTCGCTTCCCGTGCTTGCGCCGGCTGAAGCGTTCCTCCTCCGCCGCCGCGACGATCTCGCCGTCCACGACGAGAGCGGCCGCGGGGTCGTGGTAGATCGCATTGATGCCGAGTACGCGCACGCACACACCTCCGGGTCGGCGGCGGGACCGCTCCTGTGACTCCCCGTGAGCAATCGCCGAGTGGCGGGGTGATGCCTGCGCCTCAAGCACCGTCGGCGGCAAGCGTGCCCGGATGGAGCAGTCGTCAAACCCTCGGAGGGCTAGGAGCGCTACTCCCCGAAGTCAACTCTGGGATGCCGCGCACGCGGAACGGCCCGGCTCCCGGGGACGATCGGAAGCCGGGCCGTGGTCGGCGGACCGGACGAGTCTCAGCTGGTGGACGGGCCCTCGCGCAGCCGGGTAAGCCGGATCGGGGCGACGTCGCACGCCGCCCCGCCGTGTCATCCCCGAGCCGGGGAGGCTACGTGAAGATGCTCACGCCGCCCGGGCCGACGAGCAGGCCCACCACGATCAGCACGATGCCGAACAGCAGCGCACCACGGACGATCTGGACGATCCCGGCGATGACCAGGATCACGGCGATGAGCCAAAGGATAAATGCCATGCCCCCGATGTCCCCTCGCGCTCGAATGTCCAAACAGGACACCGGGAGAACTTCGATCACGCAGGGTGGCGAGCAGGCCCGGCAGGCCGGGCACGCCGAGCACGCACGGTGGCGAGCAGGCCTGGCACGCCGAGCCGCTCGGTGGTGAGCAGGCCGGGCCCGCCGAGCCGCTCGGCTAGGTCGATGACACGTGCGGCACCGCCGGCCGGAAACGGAACGAGGGCACCGGGTCGGGGTGACCGGTGCCCTCGTACCTGACGAAGCGGCTTGCTCAGCGCTTCACGGCCTTGCCGATCTTGCGCCCCGCGTCCTTGACCTGCTCGCCGGCGTCCTTGACATCGGCCTCGGCCTTCTCGCCCCGGCCCTCCGCGCGCAGGCTCTCGTCGCCGGTCGCCGCGCCGACAGCTTCCTTGCCGTGCCCGGCGGCGCGCTCCGCCGCGTTCTCAACCTTGTCGTCGATACCCATGTCCCCCACATACCCGCCGAGGGAGTCCCCTATCAACCGAACGGCTGCGGGACCTGCCAGCGGTGAACTCGCTGGGGCCCTCCGCCATCGGCGGGGCTCGTTGGAGGAGGTCGGTCGAAAACCCACCAGTGCAGACGAGCCACCGCCCGGGGTTACGGGGGCCGCCCCCGACTCGACTCAGTCGTCGATGCCTTCGGAACGGCCGAGGGCCGGTGCGTCGTCCGCTGCGGTGAGCGGCAGGCGCACGAGGAACCAGGTGTCGCCCGGCCGGGACTCGACCTTGATGTCGCCGTGGTGCTTCTTGACGACGATCCGCCAGGAGATGTCGAGCCCGAGCCCGGTCCCCTCGCCCACCGGCTTGGTGGTGAAGAACGGCTCGAAGATCCGCCCGACGATCTCGTTCGGCACCCCGGGGCCGGTGTCGCCGATCCCGATCACCGCGCAGTCGTCCTCGCGGTAGGTCCGGATCGTCAGCGTCCCCTCCCTGGCCATCGCCTGCACGGCGTTGTCGATCAGGTTGGTCCACACCTGGTTGAGCTCGGCCGCGAACGCCGGCAGCGGCGGCAGCGACCGGTCGTACTCCTTGACCACCTTGATCTTGTCGCCGATCTTTCGGGCCAGCATGACCAGGGTCGAGTCGAGCAGCTCGTGCACGTCGACGACCTGGAACGGGGCCCGGTCCATCTGCGAGTACTGCTTGGCCGCGCCGACGAGCGTGGACACCCTGGTGGTGGCGTCCTCGATCTCGTTCATCAACATCTCGGTCTCGACCGTGTACGCCAGCCAGCGGACCGCGCCGTCGGTGGCCGTGCCCGGGCACTTCTCCATCGCCCGGGCCAGCCAGTCGGCGTCGATCCCGCCGGCGACAAGCGTCGGCGCCAGGTCCCAGCCGTTGTTGACCCCGTGCTCGTCCAGCCAGTCGCCGATCTCGTCCTCGGCGTCGCTGGCCTCGATCGGGCCGAGCTTGGGCGCCTTGGCGACCCGCTCGACCGCCTCCTCCTGCAGCTTCACCAGCCCGGGCAGCGCCGCGGGGTCGATCGCGCCGCCCGCGAGCATGGCCAGCTTGTGCCGCATGCCCGCGACCCGCTCGCGCAGCGCGGCGGTGGCCCGGACCGCGGCGGCGGCCGGGTTGTTCAGCTCGTGGGTCAGCCCGGCCGACAGCGAGCCGAGGGCCAGCAGCCGCTCCCGCTCGTTGACCAGCCGCTGGCTGTTCAGCATCCCGAGGAAGATCCCGTCGAGCAGGTGGATCGCCATCGGGAACCACGCGCGTACCTGCACGCCCCACTCGTCCGCCGGCAGCTGGAAGATCCGCATGTCGGTGACCGCCTCGACGGTCGCCCCGTACGTCTTCTGGGCCCGGTCGGTGCTCAGGTACGACTGGGTGGCGCCGAAGTAGGACCCGACGTGGTCGGTCCGGTTGACCTGCACCCGCTCGCCGCCGGCGAACCGGGACAGCGAGAGCATGCCGGACAGCAGGACGAAGAAGCAGGTGGGCTGGTCGCCCTCGGCGACCACCGTCTCCCCGGCCGGGACGGTCTTCACCTCGCCGTGCGCGGACAGCCAGTCCAGCTGGTCGTCGCTCAGCGACTCGAACAGGAACAGCTGCCGCAGCTCGTCGCGGCTCAGGGTCTCGCTCACAGCTTCTCCAGGTACCGGTGCACCAGTGTCACGGCCATCGCGCCCTCGCCGACCGCGGATGCCACCCGCTTCACCGAGTCGGCCCGCACGTCCCCGGCCACGAACACGCCGGGCACGCTGGCCTCCAGGTGGTACGGATCGCGCTCCAGCGTCCAGCCGGCCGGGCGGCGGCCGTCCACGACCAGGTCGGGCCCGGTGAGCACGAAGCCGCGGGTGTCCCGGTCGAGGCAGCCGTCCAACCAGTCGGTGCGCGGTGCCGCTCCTATGAAGACGAACAACCAGGAAGCCCGCACTGATTCCGACTCGCCGGTGGCGTTGTTGCGCAGGGTCAGGATCTCCAGGTGCTCGTCGCCCTCGCCTCCGACCACCTCGGTGCAGGTGCGCACCTCGACGTTGTCCATGTTGTCGATCTGGTCGATGAGGTAGCGGGACATCGAGCTCTCCAGCGACGTGCCCCGGACCAGCAGCGTCACCTTGGCCGCGTACCGGCAGAAGTACATGGCGGCCTGGCCGGCGGAGTTGGCGCCGCCGACGATGTAGACGTCCTGGCTGCGGCAGGACGGTCCCTCGGTCGTGGCCGCCCCGTAGTAGACGCCGCGACCGGTGAGCTCGGTCAGCCCGGGGGCCTCGAGCATCCGGTACGACACCCCGGTCGCCAGGATCACCGTGTGTCCGGCGACCGCGGAACCGTCGTCGAAGCGCACGACCTTGGCGTTGCCGCGCTGCTCCAGGCCGACGACGTCGCGGGCGGTCAGCAGCTCGACCCCGAACTTCACCGCCTGCCGGCGAGCCCGCTCGGTCAGCTGCTCGCCGGACACACCGTCGGGAAAGCCGAGGTAGTTCTCGATCCGGCTGCTGGTGCCGGCCTGGCCGCCGGTGGCCCGCCGCTCGATGAGCACGGTCCGCAGACCCTCCGACCCCCCGTACACCGCGGCGCCGAGGCCGGCCGGCCCGCCGCCGACGACGATGAGGTCGTAGAAGTCGGTGGACGGGTTGGTGGCCAGGCCGACCTGCTGGGCGAGCTCCGCGTCGGACGGCTCGATCATCGCCGTGCCGTCCGCGGTGATGACCACCGGCAGCTTGTCGTCGCCGACCCCGGCAGCGGCCATCAGCCGCTGCGCCTCCGGGTCCTCGGCGAGGTACCACCGGAACGGGACGAGGTTGCGGGCCAGGAAGTCGCGCACCTCGTACGACCGGGCCGACCAGCGGTGCCCGATGACGCGGATCTCCCGCGGCGGCTGCCGGTCGGTCGCGGTCCACGCGTCCAGCAGCCCGTCGACGACCGGGTAGAGCTTCTCCTCAGGCGGGTCCCAGGGCTTGAGCAGGTAGTGGTCGAGGTCGACCACGTTGATGGCCTGGATCGCCGCGTCGGTGTCCGCGTACGCCGTGAGCAGGACGCGGCGGGCCAGCGGGAACAGGTCCATCGCCTGCTCGAGGAACTCGATGCCGCTCATCGCGGGCATCCGGTAGTCGGCCAGCAGCACGGCGACCTGCTCGCCGCGCAGCTTGATCTCGCGCAGCGCGTCCAGGGCCTGCGAGCCGGACTCGGCACGGACGATCCGGTACCCCTCGCCGTACTGCCGACGCAGGTCGCGAGCGACGGCCCGGGACACGCTCGGGTCGTCGTCGACGGTCAGGATCGCCGGGCGGGCGACGCGGCCGGTGTCGGGAGCAGTCATGGTGACCTAGTCAATCAGCGCGGGCTGCCCGCGTCTTCCCCGAAAGTTTCACCGTCGGCGAACGCGCCCGACATAACCCGGCCGTTCGTCTCAGTCCCTGGCCAGGATCGACTCCTCGAGGTCGAGCTCGCGCTGCACCCGGACCAGCACCTCGTCGTCGATCTGGCCGCGGTCGCGCAGGTCGATGAACACCTCCCGCTCGGCGTCGATCATCGACCGGCGCAGCCGGCGGAAGGAGATGGTCGGCGGCTCGATCGCGACGCCGTCCGGCGAACCCCGGCCGCCGAGCCGCTCCCACGCGCCGAGCTGCCGGATCTCAGCCTTCTCCCGCAGCCGGGACACGACGTCGTCGGGCACGAAGGCGCTGTTCGCGAGCTCCGCGTCCAGCCGGGCCAGCGCCGCGTTCGCGGCCGCGTGCTGGGCGCCGGCCTCCCGGATGAGGTCCTGCTGCTCCTCCGTGCCGACCACCCCGAGCCGGCGGATCAGCGCCGGCAGGGTGAGCCCCTGGATGAGCAGCGTGCCGACCACGACGACGAATGTGAGGAACAGGATGACGCTGCGCTGCGGGAAGTCGGCCGGCAGCGCGAACGCGGCCGCCAGCGACACCACCCCGCGCATGCCGGCCCAGGCCAGCACCGTGGGATAGGTCCATGGCATCGGTGGGTCCTTCGCCTCCTTCCGCTGCATCGGCCGCAGGTAGGTCGCCGGGTACATCCAGGCGAACCGGGACGCGATCGTCACGGCCAGCGCCACGGCGGAGGCCGCCAGCACGGAGCCGGCCGAACCCTCGGGCAGCTGGTCGAGCACCGTCCGCAGCTGCAGGCCGATCAGCGCGAAGACCACCGACTCGAGCAGGAACTCGATCACCCGCCAGACCTCGACGCCCTGCAGCCGGGTCGCCGCGGTCAGCCGGCGCGGCGAGCGGTGCCCGAGGTAGAGGCCGGCGGTGACGACCGCGAGCACGCCCGAGCCGTGGTAGCCGCCGCGGCCGAGCTCCTCGGCCGCCGCGTACGTGACGAACGGCAGCAGCAGCACCAGCGAGTTCTCCAGGACGGGATCGTGCAGGTGCTGCAGCATGGTCTCCACCACGACCGCGATCACCAGCCCGACGACCACCCCGCCGATCGCGGCGACGAAGAACTCGGCGATCCCGGTCCAGATCGAGAACCCTCCGGCGACCGCGGCGCCGACCGTCACCCGGTACGCGGTTAGGGCGGTGGCGTCGTTGACCAGGCTCTCCCCGGCCAGGATCGTGATCAGCCGGCGCGGCAGGCCGACGGTGCGGCCGACCGCGGTGGCCGCGACCGCGTCCGGCGGCGAGACGATCGCGCCGAGCGTGAACGCGGCCGCCAGCGGCAGGCTCGGGAGCACGGCGTGCACCGCGAACCCGACCGCCAGCGTCGTGAACAGCACCAGCCCGACCGACAGCAACCCGATCGGCCGGATGTTCTGCCGGAAGTTGATCACCGAGCTCTGCCAGGCCGCGCCGAACAGCAGCGGCGGCAGGATGAAGAAGAGGACGACGTCCGGCTCGAGCTCGTACTGGCCGACGCCGGGGATGAAGGACGCGGCGATGCCGGCGACGACGAGCACCAGCGGCTCCGACAGCTTCAGCCGCCGGGCCAGACCCGCCACCGCGGCCGCGACCGCGACCAGCACCAACACCTCGAACTGCACCGCGGCCCCTTCCGTCGTGCTCCGGCGGCGCCGTCCGCAACACCGGCCGGCGCGGCAAGGTTCCCGCACCGCCGCCGCCGGTGCTACGGGAGAGGGGATAGGTTCGCCGTGAGCCGATCGAGGAGTAGACCCGTGACCGAGTGCCAGCACGTCGCCGAACTTCCGCCCGAGCCGGCGCCCAGCACGACCGAGGGCTGCGAGGACTGCCTGGCCATGGGCAGCGTCTGGGTGCACCTGCGTGAATGCCTGACCTGCGGCCACATCGGCTGCTGCGACTCCTCGCCGCAGCGCCACGCCAGCAAGCACGCCGCAACCGTGAGTCACCCGGTGATCCGCTCGTTCGAGCCGGGCGAGGACTGGCGCTGGTGCTTCGTGGACCAGGCGATCGTCTGAGCCTGACGTGGACCCCCGACCGCTCGCCGTCGTCGACATCGACGGCGTCGTCGCCGACGTGCGCCACCGGCTGCACTACATCGAGGGCAGACCCCGGCAGTGGGACCGGTTCTTCTCCGCCGCGACCGACGACCCGCCGCTGCCGGAGGGTGTCGCCCTGGTCAAGGAGCTGGCCGCCGACCACGACGTGGTCTGGCTGACCGGCCGCCCGGAGCGGACCCGCCGGGCCACCAAGGCCTGGCTGGCCGCGCAGGGACTGCCGACCGATCCGCTGATCATGCGGCCCAACCGTGACTTCCGCCCGGCCCGGGTCACCAAGCGCGACGAGCTGCGCCGGCTGCGGGCCGACCGGGAGATCGCGATCGTCGTCGACGACGACCCCCAGGTCGTCGAGCTGCTGGCCGCCGACGGCTTCCCGACCCGGCTGGCCGACTGGCAGCCACGCCCCGCTCCACTGCACGATGCGCAGGAGTCCGACGGTCGTACCTAGAGTGGGCGCATGTCCCCCGGGCGCCCGTCCGCCTCACCGCGGCTTCCGCGCAACGACGTCCGACAGTACGAGGGCATGGCCGACCAGTGGTGGCGGCCGTACGGGAAGTTCGCGATGCTGCGCTGGATCGCGGCCGCCCGCGCCGACCTGCTGCCGCCGGCCCCCCGGCCGGGCGCGGTGCTGGTCGACCTCGGCTGCGGTGCCGGCCTGCTCGCCCCGCACGCGGCCCGGCTCGGCTACCGGCACGTGGGCGTCGACCTGGTCGCGGTCTCACTGCGGATCGCCGCCGAGCACTGCGTGCGGCCGGTACGCGGCGACGTGCAGCGGCTGCCGATCGCGGACGAGGTGGCCGACGCCGTCTCCGCCGGCGAGATTCTCGAGCACGTCCCCGACCTCTCGGCCGCGCTCGCCGAGGCCTGCCGGGTGCTGCGGCCGGGCGGCACGCTCGTGCTCGACACGATCGCGAACACCCGGCTGGCCAAGCTGATCACGGTGACGATCGCCGAGCGGATCCCGGGCGGCGCCCCGCCGGGCATCCACGACCCGGCGCTGTTCGTCGACCGGGACCGGCTGGTCGCCGAGGCTGCCCGGCACGGCGTGCGGCTGAACCTGACTGGCATGCGGCCGCCGCTGGTGGGCATGGTCCGGTGGCTGGCCCACCGCGACCCCGACCCGCGGATGCGCCCGACCCGGCCGACGTCCGTGCTCTTCCAGGGCCACGGGATTAAGGAGGGCACGTGACCGTCTCCGCTCCGGCTGCGCTGGCCGACCCAGCCGCCGCGCTCGCCGCCGCCCGCGCGCTCGCGCCGGCGCTGGGCGCACGGGCCGCCGACCACGACGCCGCCGGGGTGTTCCCGGCCGCCGACTTCGCCGACCTGCGGGCCGCCGGGCTGCTCGGGCTGATGGTGCCGCCCCGGCTCGGCGGCGCCGGCGCCGGGTTCGCCGACTACGCCGAGGTCGCCATGGAGCTCGGCGCCGGCGCCGGCGCGACCGCGCTGGTGTTCAACATGCACGCCTCGGTGACCGGCGCGCTGGCGCAGACCCCGGACGACGTGGCCCGGGCGTTGGGCGTGCCCGAGTCGTACTTCGCGATGCGCGACCGCGCGCTGCGCGAGGCCGCCGGCGGGGCGCTGTTCGCGGTGGCGATGAGCGAGCGCGGCGTCGGCAGCCGGCTGTCCAAGCTGACCAGCTCGTACCAGCCGGTCGAGGGCGGCTTCCACCTGACCGGGGCGAAGACGTTCGTGTCCGGGGCCGGGTACGCCGACGTCTACCTGGTCGCGGCCCGCCGGGCCGGGGTCGAGCCGGCGCAGGTGTCGCACTTCCTCGTCCCGGCCGGACCGGGGCTCACCGTCGAGCGGACCTGGGACTCGATGGGCATGCGCGCCACCGGCAGCGACGACCTGCACCTTGACGTCACGGTCGGTGCCGACGCGCTGCTCGGCGGCATCGAGGGGCTGACGCTGCTGCTGGCCCAGGTGATGCCGCAGTGGCTGGTCGCCTCGTATGCGGCCGTGTACGTCGGCGTCGCCCGCTCGGCGGTGACCGCGGCGGTCGAGCACCTGCGAGCGCGCAAGCTGACCGCGCTGCCGGCGGTGCGGGCGAGGGTCGGCCGGGCCGAGGCCCGGGTGGAGGCGGCGCGGCTGGCCGTGCTCGAGGCGGCCCGCCGGGTGGATGCGGCGCCGGGCGACCCGGAGACGAACCGCTGGGTGTGGCGGGCCAAGCTGCTGGCCGGGGAGACCGCGATGGACGTGGCCGCGTCGATGCTGGAGGCGGCCGGCACCTCGGCGACCCGGCGCGGCTCGCCGCTGGAGCGGATCTTCCGGGACGCCCGCTGCGGCTCGCTGCAGCCGGCGACCTCGGACGTCTGCGCGGACTGGCTCGGCGCCGCCGCGCTCGGCGACGACCCCGAGGCCGGCGGCCGGTGGTGAGCCGACGGGTGCGGGAGCATCGCAGGGCGCCCTTCCCGCGCCGGGGGGCCGCGGACGACCGGGCGCCCGAGGAGCGGACCGGGCCCGGAGGCGAACGAATGGGGTTGGTGACGCCCGGCCCGGTGCGGGTCGTCGGAATGGGGCACGCCCTGCCCGCGGCATTCACCCAGGAGTCGGTGTGGACCGGCTTCTTCGCCGAGCACTACCGGGACGTCCGGGTCGCCGAGCGGTTGTTCGCCAACGCCGGCGTGCTGACCCGGCACGCCGTGGCCAACCCGGTGCACGAGGACGTGTCCGGCTGGGGCACCGGAGCCCGGATGGAGCGTTACCTGGCCGAGGCGCTGCCGCTGGGCAAGGACGCGGTCTCGGCCGCGCTCGCCGACGCCGGGATCGCCGCCGCCGACGTGGGGCTGTTCGCCGTGACCTCGTGCACCGGGTACGTGACGCCGGGGGTGGACGTCAGGCTGTCGTGCGACCTCGGCATGTCCGACCGGGTGCGCCGGCTGTTCGTCGGCCACATGGGCTGCTACGCGGCGCTGCCCGGGCTGGGCACGGTGGCCGACTTCACTGCGGCCCGCGGGCGGCCGTCGGTGCTGCTCTGCCTGGAGCTGACCAGCCTGCACGTCCAGCCGCCGAGCACCGAGGTGGATCAGGTGGTGGCGCACGCGCTGTTCGCCGACGCGGCCGCGGCGGTGGTGTTGGAGCCGGGCGAGGGGCCGGGGTTCGAGGTCCTCGATGTGGTCGCCCGCACCGACGTGTCCACGGCCGAGTACATGACCTGGGACGTCACCGACCTCGGTTTCCGGATGGGGCTGTCCCCGCGGGTCCCGGACGTGTTGGCCCGGCATGTCGCCGGCGTGGTGGACGAGCTGCTGGCCACGCACGGTCTCGGCCGATCCGACGTCGACGGCTGGGCGGTGCACCCGGGCGGCCGGCGGATCCTCGAGGTCGTGCAGCACCGGCTCGATCTAGCCGCGGGCACGTTGGAGCACTCGTACGGGGTACTTCGCGATCACGGCAACTGCTCGTCGGCCACCGTGCTGCTCGTACTGGAGCGCATGCGCGCGGCCGGGGACGTGGCGCCGGGCCGGCACCTCGTGGCGCTGGCGTTCGGTCCAGGTTTGACGCTCTACGCCACGTTGCTGCGGGCGACTTAACCCGCTTTCGTACGTACGGCGCAACGGAAGATTCCGAGCGGGTCTTGCGTTGCAAGGTTTACCAAGTCGTTGTCGGGAACCTTGCGTGTATCACGGCGCGGCGCTGAACCTCGTATGTACTGTGATCGTGCCCACAAACGACTACCTGAACTGACAGCCGACCGGAGCAACAGTCATGTGTCCGCATCACCCAGCGTGTCCGCCATCCGACGCGCCCGACCGCGACGCGGCCGCCGTCGTCGCCAGCCATCCGGAGCAGGGGTGGAGCCTCCTCTGCAACGGAATCGTGCTGTTCGAGGACTGCGGCGAGATCCTGCCGGATGGACGCTGCATAGGAGCGCGACGCGCGCCCACAAAGGTGCTGCGCGTCGCCTGAGGTCGCCGACCTCAGCCGCCCCGGCAGGGACGCCGGGCCGTTCCCTAGATACCGCCTTTCCCCGACCGGGCCACCTTCCCAGGTGACCCGGTCGTCGTCGTTCCCGGCCCTGCTGTCACTGACCTTCCAGCCACTCCGCGAACGTCGGCCCGACCAGCCGCGCCCCCGGGCCGGGCAGCAGTCCACCGGTCGCCTGCATCTCGGCGGTCGGGTCGTCCCGGTCGCGGACGCCCTCGACCTTGGCCGGGCTCCCGCGCCGGGCCGCGAGTGCGGTCGCCAGCGCCACCAGGTCCTCCTCGCGCGGCCCGGCGACCTCGATCGTCCCGGCCGGGTCGGCCGCCTCGGCCCCGATCACATCTGCGATCACCTCTGCGACCGCCCGGGCCGCGACGACCTGCGTCCGCATCTCCGGCACCGTGGCCACCTCGCCGCGGGTGCCCCAGTCCAGCAACTGGGCCACGAACTCGTGGAACTGGGCCGCCCGGACGATGCGGGCCGGGATCGGGCCGGCACGCCACGCCTGCTCGTGCGCGAGCTTGGCCGCGCCGTACCCGCCGGCGAACCGGTCGGTGCCGATGATCGACACCACCACGGCCGCCCGCACGCCGGCGCGGACGCCGGCCCGCTGCAGGTTGCGCGCGGCGGTGACGAAGAACTCGGTGGCCGGCTGCTGCTCGGCCGACGGCCCGGTGGCGGCGTCGACGACGATCTCGACGGCGGCCAGTGCCGCGTCCAGCCCGGCGCCGGTGATCACGTCCACCCCGGTCGCCCGGGAGACGGGCACGACCTCGTGGCCGCGCCCGGCGAGCACCTCGGCGACGTGCCGCCCGAGCCGTCCGGTCGCGCCGGCAACTGCGATCTTCATGCTTTCCTCCGTCATGGTGTGCGTTCCTGCTCTCATGACGGCGGCCGGCCGGGAAAGGTAACGGGTCAGTCCGCGAAGCGCAGGTTGAGCGCGGCCAGCCGCCCCGGGTCGGCGATGCTGTCGATCTCGACGACCCGGCCGCCGGCCACGGTGAACGCCATCACCGACATCGGCTCGCCGTCGGCGGTGGCGGCCAGCACGCCCGGCAGGCCGTTGACGAGCACCGGCCGGACGTGCGCGGCCAGGGCGGCGAACATCGCGGCCCGGCCCGCGACCTCGCCCGCGCCGGTGGCCAGCACCGGCCCGCCGGCGGTGTCCGCCCGCAGGACCACGTCCGGGTCGAGCACCGCGAGCAGCGCCGTGACGTCGCCGCCGCGGGCGGCGGCGAGGAAGGCGTCGACGACCGCGCGCTGGCGGGCCGGGTCGACGCGGTCCGGGTCGGCCGGAGCGGCGCCGCGCACCCGCCGCCGGGCCCGGCTGGCCAGCATCTTCGCCGCGTCGGTCGACCGGCCGAGGGTGCCGGCGATCTCGTCGAACGGGACCCCGAACATGTCGTGCAGGACGAACGCGAGCCGCTCGGCCGGTGTCAGCGTGTCGAGCACCACCAGCAGCGCGAGACCGACGGAGTCGGCGAGCAGGGCCTCGGTCTCAGGGTCGGGCTCCTCGCCGTAGGTAACCACCGGGTCGGGCAGGCGACCGCCCAGGGAGTCCTCCCGCCGAGCGGCGCGGGCGCGCAGCATGTCCAGCGACACCCGGCCGACCACCGTGGTCAGCCAGCCGCCGAGGTTCTCGATCGCGGCGGTGTCGGTGCGCGCCAGCCGTACCCAGGCCTCCTGCACGGCGTCCTCGGCGTCGGCCAGCGAGCCCAGCATCCGGTACGCGACCGCGCGCAGCCGTCCCCGCTCGGCGTCGAAGCGCTGGGCCAGCAGGTCGCGTTCGTTCACGGGGTCACCTTTCGAAGCCGGGACTCGTCATGACCACGACGGGTCCCGGCGCGGAAAGGTAACGCCGGCGGTCTCCCTAGTCCTCGTACGCCGACACCGGCGGGCAGCTGCAGATCAGGTTGCGGTCCCCGTACGCGCCGTCGATGCGGCGGACCGGCGGCCAGTACTTGCCGGTGTGCCCAGTGGTGCCCGGGTAGCCGCCGAGCTCGCGCTCGTACGGGCGGTCCCACTTTTGCGCGGTGAGCATGACCGCCGTGTGCGGCGCGTTGCGCAGCGGGTTGTCGGTCGCGTCCCACTCGCCGGAGGCGACCCGGTCGATCTCGGCCTTGATGGAGATCATCGCCTCGACGAACCGGTCGAGCTCGGCGAGGTCCTCCGATTCGGTCGGCTCGATCATGAGCGTCCCCGCCACCGGGAACGACATCGTCGGCGCGTGGAACCCGTAGTCGATCAGCCGCTTGGCCACGTCGTCCACGGTGACGCCGGTCGCCTTCGTGATCCCACGCAGATCGACGATGCACTCGTGCGCGACCAGCCCGCCCCGGCCGGTGTAGAGCACCGGGTAGTGCGGCCGCAGCCGGGCCGCGACGTAGTTGGCGGCGAGGATCGCGGCCCGGGTCGCCGCGGCCAGCCCGTCCGGTCCCATCAGCCGCACGTACGCCCAGGAGATCGGCAGGATCGACGCGCTGCCCCACGGGGCGGCCGACACCGGGCCGGGGCCGGTGGAAGGGCCGGCCAGCGGCTGCAGGGGGTGGTTCGGCAGGTACGGCGCGAGGTGCGCGCCGGCCGCGACCGGCCCGACGCCCGGACCACCGCCACCGTGCGGGATGCAGAAGGTCTTGTGCAGGTTCAGGTGGCTGACGTCCGCGCCGAACCGGCCCGGCTTGGCCAGCCCCACGAGCGCGTTGAGGTTGGCGCCGTCGACGTACACCTGGCCGCCGGCGTCGTGCACGGCCGCGCAGATCTCGGCGATGTCCTGCTCGAACACCCCGTGCGTCGACGGGTACGTGATCATGAGCGCGCCGAGCCGGCCGGCGTGCTGGGCGATCTTGGCCCGAAGGTCGTCCAGGTCGACGTCGCCGTTGTCCCGGGTCGCGACGACGACCACCCGCATCCCGGCCATCGCGGCCGACGCGGCGTTGGTGCCGTGCGCGGACTGCGGGATCAGGCAGACGTCCCGTCCGGGCTGCCCGTTCGCGGCGTGGTACGCCTGGATCGCCAGCAGCCCGGCCAGCTCACCCTGCGAGCCGGCGTTGGGCTGCAGCGACACCGCGTCGTACCCGGTGATCTCGGCCAGCCAGCGCCCGAGGTCGCCGATCAGCTCGAGGTAGCCCGGCACCTGCTCGGCCGGTGCGAACGGGTGCACGGTCGAGAAGCCGGGCAGCGACACCGGCTCCATCTCGGCGGCCGCGTTGAGCTTCATCGTGCAGGAGCCGAGCGGGATCATCCCGCGGTCGAGCGCGTAGTCGTAGTCGGCGAGCCGGCGCAGGTAGCGCAGCATCGCGGTCTCGCTACGGTGCTGGCCGAAGACCGGGTGGGTGAGGAAGTCCGAGGTCCGCTCGGGCCCGTACGCGTCCGCCGTGGCCGGGTCGAGCGCGGCAATGTCGGCGGCAATGTCGGCGGCACTGTCGGCGGCACTGTCCGCCCGCACGCCGAACGCCGCCCACACCGCGGCGACGTGCTGGCGCCGGGTCACCTCGTCGCAGGCGATCCCGACGGTGTCCGCGTCGACCAGCCGCAGATTGATACCACCGCTTGCGGCTTTGTCGACAACACTCTTCGCCGCTCCGGCCACATGTACCTGGATGGTGTCGAAGAAAGCCGGCGTGGTGACCTCGATCCCGGCATCCCGCAGCCCGGCGGCGAGGATCGCGGTCAGCCGGTGTACCCGGCGGGCGATCGCGCGCAGGCCGTCCGGCCCGTGGTAGACCGCGTACGCCCCGGCCATCACGGCGAGCAGCACCTGCGCGGTGCAGATGTTGCTGGTCGCCTTCTCCCGGCGGATGTGCTGCTCCCGCGTCTGCAGCGCCAGCCGGTACGCCGGCGAGCCGTCGGCGTCGACCGACACCCCGACCAGCCGGCCGGGCAGCTGCCGCTGCAGCCCGTCCCGTACCGCCATGTAGCCCGCGTGCGGGCCGCCGAAGCCGAGCGGAACGCCGAACCGCTGCGCCGAACCGACGGCCACGTCCGCGCCCCACTCGCCCGGCGGCGGCAGCAAGGTGAGCCCGAGCAGGTCGGCGGCGACGGCGACCACCGCGCCGCGCTCCTTCGCCAGCGCGGTCACTGCGGCCCAGTCCCGGACCGCGCCGGACGCGCCGGGGTACTGCAGCAGCAGACCGGTCAGCGGCCCGTCCGGCAGCCCCTCGGCGGCGACGTCCCGGACCACGACCGGGATCCCGAGCGGCACCGCCCGGGTGCGGACGACCGCGATGGTCTGCGGCAGGCAGTCGGCGTCGAGCACGACCGGCGCGTCCTGCGGGGCCTTCGACACCCGCCGGGCCAGCGCGACCGCCTCGGCCGCCGCGGTCGCCTCGTCGAGCAGGCTCGCGTTCGCCGTCGGCAGCCCGGTGAGGTCGGCGACCATCGTCTGGAAGTTCAGCAGCATCTCCAGCCGGCCCTGCGAGATCTCCGGCTGGTACGGCGTGTAGGCCGTGTACCAGGCCGGACTCTCCAGGATGTTCCGGCGGATCACCGGCGGCGTGACGGTGTCGGAGTAACCGACGCCGATCATGCTGACCGCGGTCGTGTTGCGGGCGGCCAGCGCGCGCAGCTCGGCCAGCACGGTGGCCTCGTCGGCGGCGGGCGGCAGGTCGAGGTGGCGGTCGGCGATGGAGCCGGGCACCGCGGCGGCGACCAGCTCCTCGAGGGAGCCGTAACCGACCGCGGCCAGCATCGCGGCCTGGTCTTCGGCGCTTGTCCCGATGTGCCGCCCGGCGAACGGTGCAGTCGCTTCGAGCTCGTCCAGTGTGGTCATCTGCGGCGGATCCCTGCGGTCGCGGTGGACTGGGGCGGGCATCGCGGCCCGGCGCTCCCCCTCTGTCCGTACCCGTCCAGAGTCGCCTCGTCCCCACGGTCCTTGCGCCTGAGAGGTTCCGGGGAGGTTGCCCCTTCGGCGCTCCGGCTGGCTTGCCGGAGACTCTCCCGTGCGGGTTCAGCAGCGCGGAACAGGCTACCAGCGTCGCGAATGTCGATCCGGGAGGCGGGCCACTCGTCATGTCGACGGAAGGTCCCGGGAGGCCGCGGAGGCCGCACAGGCCGCAGAGGCCGCACAGGCCGCGGAAGGCGCGGAGGCCCGGGAGCCCTGCAAGGTCCTGACGAAGGAGGACACGTGAAGTACATGCTCTTCATCACCGTCGACCCGACCGCGCCGGTGCCGGAGAAGGTCGGCGACATCAACGAGTGGCTCGACTCGGTCAAGGAGGTCCGGCTCGACGGCGACCGGCTGCAGGGTGCCGCGACGGCGACGAGCGTCCGCTCCCGCAACGGCAAGCAGGTCGTCACCGACGGCCCGTTCGCCGAGACCAAGGAGCAGATCGCCGGGTACGACGTGATCGACTGCGCCGACCTGGACCAGGCGATCGAGATCGCCGCCCGGCACCCGGTGGCCGCCTGGGGCACCGTCGAGATCCGCCCCTTCTGGACCGACTGACCCACTCCGTCCGCGCGCCCGGTGGTCCACCCGGACCCCGGGCGCGCGCATGCGGGACGGTGTGCAATACCGGTGTGCAGCGGTTTCCGGGCGCACAGCCGGGAGGCGCTGGGCAGGTAGCGGCGGCACGGAGTCCAACTCTCAAGAAGAAGGTGAGCCCCTATGACGACCCTGGTCGACCTCGTCTCTCGGTTGGACCTGCCGGCCAAGGTCCGGCTGCTCACCGGCGCGACCACGTTCACGCTGGCGCCCGAGCCGGCGATCGGCCTGGCCGAGCTGCGGCTGTCGGACGGGCCGACGGGCGTGCGCGGGCTGAAGTTCAGCGGCGGCCGCGTGGTCTCGCTGTTCCCCAACGCGACCCTGCTGGCCCAGTCCTGGAGCGAGGACACCGCGTACGAGGTCGGCGGCCTGCTGGCCGAGGAGGCGCAGGCCCAGGACATCCACGTGGTGCTCGGCCCGACGATCAACCTGCACCGCTCGCTGCTCGGCGGCCGGGTCTTCGAGGCCTACTCCGAGGACCCGCTGCTGACCGGCCGGCTCGCCGCCGCGTACGTCCGCGGGCTGCAGGAGCGCGGCGTCGGCGCCTGCCTCAAGCACCTCGTCGCGAACGAGTCCGAGACCGACCGCAACACCGTCGACAGCGTGCTCGACGAGGCCACGCTGCGCGAGCTCTACCTGCTGCCGTTCGAGATCGCGGTCGCCGAGTCGGAGCCGTGGTCGGTGATGGCCGCGTACAACGACGTCAACGGCGTGCCCGCCACCGAGCAGGACCACGTGATCAACGAGATCCTCAAGGGCGAGTGGGGCTGGGACGGGCTGCTGATGTCCGACTGGTTCGCGACGAAGTCCGCCGGCCCGGCCGCGAACGGCGGTCTCGACCTGGTCATGCCCGGTCCGGTCGGCCCGTGGGGCGACGCGCTGGTGCGGGCGGTCCGGTCCGGCGAGGTACCCGAGGCGGTCGTCGACGACCACCTGCGGCGGCTGCTGCGGCTGGCCGGCCGGGTGGGCGCGCTCGGGGGCGCCCACCCGGAGCCGGGTCCGCTGCCGGCTCCGGGTCCGCTGCCGGCTCCGGGTCCGCTGCCGGCTCCGGGTCCGCTGCCGGCTCCGGGTCCGCTGCCGGCTCCGGGTCCGCTGCCGGCTCCGG